>Ga0163153_10001458_pt1 | contig 37254 bp, 43 predicted proteins | sample OliLakLV19MP6IB1_FD_148629 | JGI IMG/M metagenome (GOLD analysis project Ga0163153, IMG submission 148629) | Freshwater microbial mat bacterial communities from Lake Vanda, McMurdo Dry Valleys, Antarctica - Oligotrophic Lake LV.19.MP6.IB-1 | ecosystem: Environmental > Aquatic > Freshwater >... | reverse complement strand
CTCGGCGAAACCAGAACAACGCCATTTGGTCGCTTTCGAGCGCGCCTTGCCCGAGGAGATAGAGGGTGCCGAGATTGACTTGAGCACCAGCGTCCCCCTGCTCCGCCGCTTTTTCAAACCACTGCTTCGCGAGCAGTGGATTTTGAGGAACCCCCTGGCCTTGGTTGTATAGGAGGCCAAGTCTGTTCTGCGCGGTGGCGTTCCCTTGCTCGGCGGACTTGTGGAGTGCAGCCACTGTGGCCTCGTCTACGCCGCGCGTCGTTGTCGGGGTTTCCACGTCAGCACAGGCTGAAACGGCCATGCACACGAGCAGCAGCACAAGGGTCGTCATCGTGCATTGCCGTGACAGGGGAACGTTCTTGTATGCGATGTCCATCACGCTGTTCCTCACGCACATTTGCACAGTCTTGCGGCTCGTGTAGGTTCTATCCTACTGAGCCTAGTCAAGAGAGTGCAAGTGTAGTGAGTCAATCTCTGACATATGAATATCACCGTTGGACATCTAGCCTGAGAGGGGCTGCACATCATGTGTGATGTGCAGCGGGGAAAAAAAGCGGTCTAGCAGTTTGCTGAAAAACTCAGTTTTTGCGTGGCAAGGTTCATGGTCATAGGTAGGTTGATCGTGCCGGATCACCGGCAGGATGCTCAAAAAGGCTGTCCAGAAAGGCCGCAGTGAGCGAAGAGGCGAATCGTACTCTGTGCCGTACGTTGAGCCTCTGAGCGATGCGAGAACGCCGCTGGTAGACTTTTTCAGCATCCTGCTAGAGTTAGTGTATCGAGTATGCTGATCCGGTGTCTTCTTCCCTCATCGACTCAAATATATGAGATAGACTTGACGAGCCCGATAGACCAGATTTCTGCCATGCGCCGCGATAGGGCTTTGGCGCTGTATGTTCCCCGCAGTCTGCGTTAGCCCATGGCTGCCCATATTTTTTGTGCATTTTCACCTGTAAAGGTGACGTCGTCCTGGGAGGTAGCGCTCCGTTCGAAGTAGAGGTGCAGCAGTCCTCCTCCAAAGTGTGCTTCCCGGATCAGGTCGAGATTGATGGCAACGTCACCCGTACGTTCTTCATCTTTCACTTTGACGAACCGCATAATGCGTACCTCCTTGTATGAATAGGACGAACACCGTTTCCATGAACAGATTCGCATAAACTATGCGGCCAGGATGAACGAGTCAAGGAGGGAACAACGGGGGCGATGTCGGTGAGGCGGGGAGGTAGGCCGAGAAAGGAGCCCGACTGCCACCCGCTGCAGAGTCTTGGACGGCTAGACTTTCCTATTACTCTAGAGCCAGGAAGATAGCCTTCTAACCCCCGCCGTGATCTCCATCAAGCGAAGATCTATCCATCAATCCAGAGGCGATAGGTGGGTGAGAGAAGGTGATGGAGAGTCGGGTTTGCCGAGTTGGTCTGGTGTGTCTCCTTCTTGGAATAAGATACCGGGATGAACCGAAGAAACCAGATTGGACCAGATTCTGCCAACGATTGAGGCTTGCGGCATATTCTGCTCTTGCTCAATCGCGATCTTTAATCTCAGCGCAACTAGCACCAAGCCAGCGGCCTTTGATGTCCACATGAACTTTGCCGGATCCTGCTCGTGTTATATCGATGCTGTCGACGATAGTCTCGGGCGTCTTGGCCTCCATGGCCATCTGGGATGTGGAGGCGCGAGGCGCTGGGCACGTCCGCTCGATCACGAGCTTGCGTGAGGATCTTGAAACCACTCGCGTCGTACACTGGAGCTCGCCGTCCTCTTGTGGCTCCTTGAGCATGCGGTCTTGGTCTATATCTTCTTGAGTGACGCACTCTTTCGAGTTGTGGGTCATCGGTTTCCCGGAACGTGCTTGCATGGATTGCTCAAACTTGGCGCGTTGTTCCGGTGGCATCTTGGCAAGCAGGTTTGGAGGTATGAGCGATCCGCTCGTCAGGGTCGTGATACTCATATCCCATGCGCCTGGTTTGACATCCAAAGAATCGGCGAGCGCGAAGGATGTCATCCGAGGGATGAAGCTGTTTGGTATGAGCCCAACGACAGTGAGTATCACAACGCCACTAAGTATCCAGGCCCTTCTCGCCATGTTTGTGCTCCTTCAGTACAAAACTTATGACTCAGATGAACGAATGGAGACAGGGTACACTTTCACGTCTAAATGGCCTACTGTTGGGCGATAGGGGAGATTCAGAGATGGTCTGTTTGTTGCGCAGGGCGGGCGTGCCTCCCTTGTTCGCCAAACCGCCCCCACGAGGTAGAATGAAGCAGCGCGATGAGTCAGATTGGGGGCACCTGTGTAAGACGGGAGTGCTATGGCCGTGTCTGAGAGGGGCGTGACTCCAGGGGGTTTGGTTGCCATTCTCGCGCCAGTTTTTTCGCTGCGGCAAGCTGGTCTGAAGTCATTCGTGAGGCCAGATCATCCCTTCGTATGGCGCCTGGCGTTACTCCCTTCGCTGTTCCCAGCTTATACCACATATAGGCCTGGACAAAGTCTTTGGGCACGCCATCCCCACGCTCGTACAGAAGGCCCAGTCTTTGTTGGGCTAAATCATTACCTTGATTGGCAGCTCGAAGATACCATCTCACTGCCATCCTGAAATCTTGCGAGCCTCCACGGCCATAATCGCACAAACTCGCCAGGTTGACTTGGGCGAGCGCATGTCCTTGATTGGCGGCTTTCTCATACCACTGCCGTGCTTGGGCATCATCCTTTGGCACGCCTTGGCCATTCGCATAGAGCAGACCCAGTTGATATTGGGCAGCAGCCTGTCCTTGCTTTGCCAGCGGTTGCCACTCATGCAACGCCGCGCCGTAGTCGTTGCGCTGATAGGCCTTTTCGCCGGCTTTGAAGTCCGCCCATGCAGGCGTGGTGAGACTGACGAATGAAAGCACAAAGGCGGCTAGTCGGCTGAATTCTCTGAGCCTACGAGTCATCATGAGAACATATCCGTCGGTTCGTGCAGAGCGATTATTTCATCTACGGTTGAAGCGCTATCGTGGCAGTGAAAAGCCGGGGGGATTATACTTTTTTGGCGCAGCCTGGTCCACCCCAATATCTTGGCGTCGACCGAGTATTCTCTTCTTGTCAGCTTTAGGCGTGAGGGGGGCTGGCTATGGTCTGTGGTACATGGCTGACAGCCGTTGCTTGTCTGATGGTGAACACTCCCACACCTCGCGTGAGAATCACCTTCCCTTCCCGGCTTAAGCGAGAGATCTCCTGATAGATATCGCTGACGTTGAATTCAGGCGCGCGCGCCACTAAGGCATCGAATTCGCAATCCTTGGAGTCTTGGAGTAGCTCGAGGATACGGATGGAAATGGGTCTCGGCGTGGACATGTGGATACCTCCTTGCCGTGGTGCGATCGTCCCGGGAGTGCGCTACCGGCGTTGGAGCGGCGGAGACTGGAGAATCGGTCGCGTTGAGAAGAGCAATGAAGCGCGAGGGATGAGACAGTCAGCGTGGCTTAAACGTCTTGTACGTCATGCTACGCGCAGAGAGACGGCTCAGTCAAGCAATCTTATCCGTGCATGCATCTGCGATAAAACCAGGCAGACGAGAGGGCACGTGGTGGATCAGATTCTTGCCAGATGCCGAGAAATGCAGGGTTCTCAACCCTAGCGCAGTGATGTCAGATCAATCGGGCGTCGATTCAACGCCGCCCGTCATACCACACAGATAAGTGCTTCTTATCTTGCAAGGTTCGACGTGGAAGGAAAATAACTCGCAAAATTTGACCGGCAATCTCTCTCGGAGAGTAGAGAACCACTTTACGCGCTGACGTTTCCAGTGGATGCCTTCTCAAGATCACGAATTGAAGACCTCGAGGTTTTCCCCACTGTTTGAGCGCGACGCTGAGGCCAATTTCTTCAGCCGCGTAGACGGTTTGATTGAAACCGCCGACATCGCGAAACGCATCGCGACGACACACGATGAGTGCTCCCGAAGCCAAGCGAAAGAGAATCGACGTACTCGTCCATAATTGTAAGGTCAGCGTTGCCCACCAAGGCAGTCCATGCATGCAGATGGTGCTGCCGCAGCCCACACTGTTGCCCTCTTCCATTAACAGGACAATATCGGTAAACAATTCTGGATTTAGCACACTGTCGGCGTCCAGAAAGAGCAACCAATCGCCTGTCGCGGCGGCTGCCCCGGCATTCCGCGCTCGGCTGATTTGATTGATCGGCTCAAACACAACGTGCGCGCCTGTTTCTTTGGCGAGATTGGCCGTGTTGTCGGTCGAATTATTATCGACCACAATAATTTCTGATGTGAAACCAGGCGTGGAGTGTGTGGCAAGTGACGTCGCGATAGACTGCAGACAACGTGTGATGAGGCGCTCTTCATTAAAAGCTGGAATAATAATTGAAAGATACATGGGGAAACCGGTTTTAGCTTGTGGCGTCGGAATGGTTATGGGGTGAGAGCGGTTGTCTTGTCTCTCTCATGCATGACCCCGCCTGAACAGGATAGACCAGTTAGCCTGAACAAACCAGCGGTTTGCTCTGTTGAGAAATTTGCTGATCCAGAGCGCCCTCCGGGTCTCTGGCGAGCAGAGGATGCGAGCCAGTCTGCTTGATCCACTAAGACGGTTGCCGGCCTCCATGACCCAATGCCCCTTCCCATTTGCTGACGACCGCGGTTGCGATGCTATTACCCACGACATTGGTTGCGCTTCGCCCCATATCCAGGAGTGGATCGATTCCCAAGAGCAACGCCAAACCTGCTTCAGGAATATTGAACGTGGCCAAGGTTCCTGCAATCACGACTAAGGAGGCCCTGGGCACACCTGCAATGCCTTTACTCGTCAGCATCAGGACCAACAGCATGGTGAGCTGGGTCGGAAGCGAGAGATCCATGCCATAGGATTGGGCAATAAACAGCGAAGCAAATGTCATGTACATCATGCTGCCATCCAGGTTAAAGGAATACCCCAGAGGCAGCACAAAGCTGACGACGTTATCCTTGCATCCGAATTTTCCCAACTCCTCCATTGTTTTTGGAAACGCCGCTTCACTGCTTGATGTAGAAAAGGCCAAGAGAATCGGTTCCTTGACCTGCCGCATTAACGAGAGCACTCGTGTGCCGATGATGCAAAATCCTCCCAGGATCAGTAACGACCAGAGCAGGAACAGACTCACATAAAATTCGCTGATGAAGGTCAAGTAGGTGTGTAAGATGCCTGGCCCTTGTTTCGCGACGATGGCTGTCATCGCGCCAAATACTGCAAAGGGCGCAAGATTCATCACATATCCCGTAATTTTCAAGATGACCTGTGCAACCGTATCGAAAAAATGAATGATCACGTGGCCCCGTTCGCCGAGCGCGGCGGTCGCGACCCCGAACAATAACGAAAATACGACGATCTGCAGGATTTCATTCTTGGCCATCGCGTCGATGACGCTCGAAGGGAACACATGGTACAGAAAATTTTTCAGTGAAAAATCTCCCCGCTCGATATCAAGATGTTCATGGAGGTCTGGAAGAGGCAGATTCATGGCGTCTCCCGGCTTAAAAATATTGACCATTATCATGCCGAGCAGGAGACTCATGAGGGACGCGCTGAGAAACCAGGCTAAGGTCTTTCCCCCGATACGCCCCACCGAACTGATGTCGCCCAGTTTTGCCACACCGACGACCAGCGTCGTGAATACCAGCGGCGCGACGATCATTTTAATCAGCCTCAGGAATATATCCGCGAGAAGGGAGAACGGTTCGACTTTCTTATCGCGCGTAGCCAGTGCCGCAGTATGTTGTTGAGACAAATCTTTGTGTTGTTGCTCCAGTAGGAGGCGTGCGTGGTGATCGGATTCTCGTGATAGTTGACTCGTGATCTTATGTACACCACGCTCAAATGTTTGCAGGGCTGTATTGTCATCTGCCAGATAGTTTGTATGTAATACGATGCCCAACAGGACACCGGCAAAGAGGCCAACGAGAATATACAGTGGGAGTCGGGTTTTCGTTTGAGGGGTATTCGTGTGTTCCATAGATGCCATACTGAGAGTGGGGGCACCAATCTAGCAGGATGCTGAAATAGTCCGCCTGCGGCGTTCTCGCGTCGCCCAGAGGCTCAACGTACCGAAGCGTACGCCTCGCCTCTTCGCTCGCTGCGGCCTTGCGGGACGGCCTTTTTGAGCATCCTGCTGCGACTCTGACATGATCCTCAATGGTTATATTGCGACAACATATTGTAAGAAAATCACGTTTTCAGCAGATCGCTAGTGAGGTTCTGTCACGGCGAAGTGTCTGTGCAAGGTCAACATACGATTCTCCGCGATGCGTATCATCCTGAATTATGATGGGATGTCCCATCAGCCAAGGTATGGGCCTGGTGACAGCCCCCTCTTCGTTTCGTGGCCCACTGTATCATGGAGGAAGAAATGCGGGCGGAAGTCTTTTGTTGCGACCCCCTGTTGCGAGCCGGCGGTCAAAGAGGCGTGTGCGGGTTAGAAGGCTGCAACCAGTGCTTGGGCAAGGCAAAATAGACTCATCGCGAACGAGCCGTAGGCCGTCAAATAGGCAAAGGTCCGAACATGTGTGGGGCCCCAAATCATCTTGACCACTGTGGGAAAGTAGATGACCGATGTCCACTCTGGTGGATCGGTAATCCAGCGCCACTGCTGTCTCAGGCCGTAGGCTAACACGGCGCCATACACCACGCCGCTCGCACAGACGAGAATTTCTATTATTTCGACGGGGGGAGCTTCTTCCATCGTATTTCCTCAGACAGTGACGAAACGACGTCATTCTACGTTTTCTGGCTCGGCGGGTCTAGGCTGAGCGGTGGAGCGAAGGTCTTGGGATAGTGTGGAAGAGGGGCAAATGGTCGACGAACTATGGGCTGCCATGGTCGGGAATGAAATGACGAGTCGGCAGGACTCCCGACGACCCCGTTTCTCCTTCTAATGTCTGAGGCTTTCGCCGCTCGCCCCCGGTTAATTACATCAGTACCGTGTAGCGACGGACATCCGGTTCCGCGGCGAGCAGTCCTGGCAATTGTCGCAGCGCGCTCGAGATATGTGGGGTCGCAAAATGGGATAGCTCTGCTGCGGCGCTTGCCCATTCTTCGATAAACGTAAAGTCGGTCGGGTCTGCTTGGTTCTGCAGTAGCTGATAGCCGAGGCAGCCTGGCTCTCTGCGGGTTGGCTCGACGACTCCCATGAGTATGGCACGAACCTGCTCCACGCGATCGGCCTTGGCCGCAACGCGGGCGATTACCCTCAATGATGTATTCGACATCGTGTTGTTTTCCCTTTCATCATGCGGTGAGACTAGGGTTCGCTGGCGGACTATTTGGGCTACGTGCGGAAGGAAGTTTGCCTCTCCTCCGCGTAATCTACTGCAAACTCGGAGGTGGATTCATCATTCTGAAGGTGAAGGGGCGGGGATTTTCCCTGGCGGAGGAGTCAAATAAACCGTGCGCGCTCATTGGGGGTCGGGACGCGGCATGTCTCGGCTTTGCCCATCAACTTATACCGATTGCGTGCAACGATATCGTAGATGGCATCACGAAGAGGGCGTGGAATGAGAATGAAGAGGTAGAGCAATGGCCAGAGACCAGATAAGTGTCTCGCGATTCTCAGAACAGCCGTGGATTTGGTGAACACATGGGTTCGCTCCAGGAGGAGAAATGTCTCGAAGTCTTCGGTGGAAAGTTGAAGTTCTTGAAGAATCTGTTTCGCCTGTTCCGATTGAAGCGTCCCAAGTTTGAATTTCCCCTGAGGATCGTGATCGATCGTAAAGTTAATCCAGGCGTTACACCAATTACAGACCCCATCAAACACAATGACCCGCTCATGTCTAGTCCACTCATGGGATTTTGGGTTAAGTTCACGCTGCATTTGCCACGTCTTTTGAGGAATGGACAGGTGATTTGTCCTTCACGGGTCGCATCAAGTGTATCAAAGAAAGAAGTCGAAATATTGTGCTTTCTTGAAGCTGTTAGGTTCATGACAGGGTGGCGTAGAGAGATGTAGCGACGAGAAAGGCGTCGGACCGCCTCCAACTCCCACGCAGGCTCCGGCGATTTTCTTGCGCCACCCGATCCCGGGTCGCTCCATGGGCTAAGTGCTGAGCCACGCTGTCTGCTTCGCGTCTTTCTGGTCTCGGCGCCAGAGGCTTGACCATCGCCAGTCTTCCGCCCCTCTAACCAGCTTTGCCCGCAGCGCATTGCGTTCTACATAGCGCGCGACGGTCAGGAAATGCTCATCGGCTTGCACCGGAAACGAGAGTGGCGCATTGCTCCCCTTACGCGTACAATCGGCTCCGATGACGTTCTTCTATTGGATTCTTCGCGCCCTCATCACTGGGGTTGTCTTGGCATCGGCGGTAGGGAAGTCCCTCGACCTCGCGGGATTTGTCGAGGTGCTCGCGACCTATCACACCGTTCCTGCCGGTTGGTTGTGGCCGCTGGCATGGTTGGTGATCGGCGTCGAATGGGTGCTTGTGCTGTGGCTGCTGTCTGGCTGGAATCTTGGAGTCGGAGCTCTGGCTTGCGCGGCACTCAATCTGGGCTATGCGGCTTGGATGACGGTATCGCTGCTGCGCGGGCTCGATATTCCAAACTGTGGGTGCTTCGGCCGCTTTTTTCCTCAGCCACTGCGCTGGTACTCCCCGCTTGTAGATCTCGTCCTTGTCGCCATGTCGTACGCATTATGGCACTGTGCCAGAAAACCGTCGCGCCTCCGTTAACATGGTTTTGAAGGGCGTAAGAGGAGTGTGCGGACCAATGTCTTCCACAAGCTCTGAAACTCAGGATGCCCCTGGTTCCCTCCGTGTACTATGCCCGTGTGCAGAGGGGATGAGGAGAAGTGGAGCGGCTGACGAGAAATCACTCGACAGACTCGCGGCAGGTGAGCCGGGCCGGCGGTCGATGCGGTCAGCTCCTCCGTTTGTCCTTATGCTGGTGTTCGCCCAATAGTCGCGAGAGCATGTCTTCCATTCCGTCTGCCCACACCTGATACCCCTGCTCATTGGGGTGCAAGTAATCGGGCATGAGGTGTTGGGCGAGGCGTCCCTGGTTGTCGAGAAAAAGCGGGCTGAGGTCTAAGAAAAATATCTGCTTGTTGTCGGCGTAGGTGCGGGCGAGGTTATTAATTGCTACGGTTACCTGTCGAAGAGGGTCATCTCCTGATGCTCCACGCGGAAACACGCCCAGCAACAGAATCTTGGTATCCGGAAGGCCTGTGCTCAAGGTCGAGAGAATTGCCTGGATTCCCGCTGCCGTCTCCTCCGGAGGATCACGCCGCGCACCTATGTTGTTGGTTCCGATCATCACGACAGCGAGCTTGGGGGCAATCCCGTCGATTTCTCCATGGTTCAATCGCCACAACACATGCTCGGTGCAATCACGACTGAAACCCAGATTGACGGCCCGACGGTGTCCATAATAAGTGTTCCAAACGTGGCGACCTTCAGCGGACCACCCTTGAGTAATGGAGTCTCCAATCATCAGCAGGTCGACTCCGCCCTGCTGGATGCGTGCAAGTGTGTGCTCATGTTGCGCAATCCACCAAGCCTCGGATCGAGGAACAGGCGCTACTGCCGCCGGTATGCGATCGAAGGCCTGGATGAAGGTTGGGAGCGTGAGTGGACTTCCCAACGCAAGAAATATGGCAAGGCACCTGAGATATGGTACGCGTTGGTGTAGGAATTTCATGAGCAGTGACCGCTACGTCTACGCAGGAGATGCGGGCGATTCTACGTTGTTTCCTAGGCGCGGTCTATCACGATGCGCGGGGAGGGCAATTCCGAGGGCGTCGTCTATGCGGAGCGCCGGTGGCGCGGCCCGCCAAGAAAAAACTTGGCGGTTTCATGTTTCAAGTGCAACGGATGAATGATGAGAGGTCGTAAGCTCCTCCGTCAAGGAGACAGGATGAGATGAATGGAAAACTTCCAACCTGTTCCCCATTTTGTCTCGCATAGCATGCGATGAAAGGTTTCATGTAGACACAGTCGCGAGCGGGGTTGAATCGGAAGGCCATCGGATCACTTCTTTCTAAGATTCGTCAAGAAGGCCAGGATGTCGCGCACAGAAATCATGCCGACTAATTTTCCATCCTGCGTCACGCCGAGATGTCGGATATGCTTGTGGGCCATCAGATCGCTGGCATCTAATACGGTCTTATCTCCTTCGACCGTCACGAGCGGTGCCGACATGATCTGCTGAGCCGTTGTCGTGCGGATATCAACTCCAGCTGCGGCCACGCGCCGGACCATGTCGGTATCCGTGACGATGCCGATGATCTCCGTCCCCTTTGCCACGAACAGGCTGCTGATGCGCCGATCGCGCATAAGCTGTGCCGCCGTCTGCACATCCGTATCCCGCTCAACTGTAATAAACTTCTCACTCGGAACCATGAACGACTTGATTGGATCCATGCAATGTCCTCCCTGGCTAATTCAGTCCATCACCCCCCACCGTGCTGTTTGTTTCGGCCTATTCGCGTAGAGAGCAGGATGGTAGCGATTGATGGGGCCAAGTGGATTGAGATCATAGGCAGTCTCAATAATCTGGCGGGGGCAAGTCTACCGTAAAACCGTGGACATATCTATCACTCTGGAGATGGTGTGGGAACCGTCTGTGAGGTAGGGGGGCGGTGATGCAATATCATTTCGAAATTCGGATGATTGAGGTGGTGTCGACTTGGGCCCGCGTACCGAAATTTACAGACCGCGCATGTTTGAGCGTCTTGACCCATCCTGTGGTCACATCCACCACGATTTCTGCATGGTCTTCCATGGAAATCGCTTTGGGGAATTCTCCCTCCTGTGGTTCTTTCCCCACCCGTGCACTCATGTCTTTGAGCATTGATTCAAGAATCCGCGAAACTTGCTTGGGATCGGCTACTTGGCTCCACGTAATCACGGCTTGGCCCGCCTGCCTGTCGTACGTCTTCAACGCCATGTTTGCATGGGTCGGGAAGGCATCACCGCCGAAGGGATTTGGGAATAGGTCCTCGTACTCGAAAGGTGTGTTACGAGCATACCCTCTTCCGAGAACCTTAAAATAGACCTGTGCCTCGCGGGTGCACAGCTCTTCGACCTGCACTTTGGTTCCTAGCATAAATTCCCATTGTGCCCGCAACCTGGACATGAGTGCGTTGTCAGGTTTCTCTTTCCGCACCTCTTCTGCTGCAGCGAGGGCATCCAGGGATTTCAGCGCCGCAGTTTTGAGCCCCTTCCAGTTCTGGACGCCTCGAATGGCTCCGCGTGAATCGATCTCTAGAATTATCTGCCGTCCATTCATGAGATTCACGACCTGTCCAAGGAAGGATTGCTCAGCCTGAGAAGGAGAATCGAACGTGGTCTTGCCTGCGGTCCAGCCCACCAGGTATCCATCGTCGCTGGCGCTGAGTACTTCAATCGCAAAGTCAGTGTGAGTTTTCCCTGTAATCGTAGACGTGCCATCGGCGGACTTCACGCGTGCCCGCGTGATTTCGAGACGAACCGTATCTCCTTGTTTCCAGTGAGGCAAGATCTCGACAGAGTGGTTCTGGGCATCGGAGAGCCCCAAAAGTGGCAAGCAGATGAGAGCGAGAATTATCGAACGAACTGTCGCAGCGCGCATAGCGTCTTGCAATATTGAAGGAACGATTGAGGACATTCTACGTTCTCGCGTCAATCTGGTCCATGCCTGAGAGGGGTGTCTTTCGGGGGAAGCTCACTTCACCGTGATGGATCGTATCTGGGATGCCGGGCTGGGAAGAAAGTCAACCGACGTTCTTGATTTATCTCAACGAAGGGATGACAGGTGGGGAGACATGTTTCTTCGCCGACATGGAGCAGATATTCCGCCAACGTCCCTACCTGTCTGTGCAGCCGAAAGAAGGGATGGTACTCGTGTTCATGCATTCCATCTGGCACGAAGGGCCCGTCGTGCGCAATGGGAAAAAATATGTGCTGCGCACGGATGTCATGTATCAGCAGGTCTCGAAGATATAGCCAGGAATGAAGGGCCGGGTGATGCTTGAGAGGAACCGTTCGACCCGTCAGGCGTCTGGGAATGTGGGATTGCTAGACCGAGCCCCACTGTGTCGTTGTCGCGAGTCTTTGTCTCACGATCCCTTCGGTCGCCCGCGTGGCCGGATGGTAGATTCCATTCCGAACCGCTTCGCCATCCGTCTTACCCAGGTTTCTTCGCCAAAGGGGCGGCCTCGTTGCACGCTGAGTCTGAGGGACTCCAGTTCTAACGCGTTGTCGGGACGATTCATTCGAGATATCCAGTCTCGTGGCCGCTCCACGGGCCAGTCGCTCAGCCAGGTCGCCAGTTTGACGTCGTCCTGATTCCGGCGCCAGAGGCTAGACCACCGCCAGTTTTCTGCTTGTTTAACCAGCTTCGCGCGGAGCGCATTACGTTCCACGTAACGCGCAACGGTCAGGAAATGCTCATCCGTCTGCACCGGAAACGATTTGAAGCGGCCTTGATACACTGAGCCAGTCCCGGCAGTGTCGTGGTGTACATGCCAGCGCTGCGTATGCGTGACCGTGATCCACCGCAGCACTTCGGAGAGTTCCCCATCATGTCGAGGCCAGAGGAGGAGATGCCAGTGATTTGGCATCAAGCAATAGGCGGCGATTCGGATCCTGGTCTGGGTGTGAGCTTCGGCGAGAATCTTCTCAAAGGTGGCGTAGTCAGCGAGTTTCTCAAACAAGGGGAGGCGCCCAACCCGACGGTTCAGAACATGATAGGCGAGATCTCCAGCAGCGAGGCGTGGGCGGCGTGGCATGGGAGATCTTGTAGCAAGGCGGCGACGAGGCTGTCAAGAAATATTCCCGACCCCTTTTAATTCCCTCAAAGCCTGGGTTGACCGCAGTTTCTGGTGGGCGTAACATCAACCCCAGACCGTTCCGATCACATGTATGTGGGAGGAGGTTCTCGTGGAAAATCAAGTCGAAGATCAGCCGGTCCTCAATCATATTCAGCGACTTGTCGCAGAAGAACACCGTTTACACGAGCAAAGGGCACACCCCAAAACTGATCGTAAGCGGCTCGCGCAAGTCCAGGTCGAGCTGGATCAGTGCTGGGACCTCCTGCGCCAGCGACGTGCCCTCCGCGACGTCGGGCTTGACCCGGACGAAGCGGAAATTCGCCCGCCGGAGGTCGTCGAGAATTATGAGCAGTAGAGATTCGTCGTTAGCGAGTGGCCGATAACTTGTGCGTGCCACTCCTCATGTGCGGTCGTCTCACCAGAGTGGCGGCTCAGATCGTATCGGTGCCCGATATTGTGCCCACCTTGCGCCCACGCGGCTGATCTCAAAACACTCCGGGAAAATACCCTATCCAGTTTTCTTTTTCTGCTGTCTTGAGGAAGTCTTGTGTGAGAGGAGGCTGAGGAAAGAGTCCCCCGCCACACGTTGCGAAATGTTGAACTGCAAGACCTGAATCTCAGCCGTCTCATTCTCATGCAATGTATGATTGTAAGACGTGACCCCATATGCATTACGCCGAGTTCCACAGGCAGCCAGGACGTCAGATGTCGTCAGGTCGACGATTCTGAGAAGCTGCTAATCTCTCTCGCTTAAGATTTTCGGAACTCAGGCGTTCTATTCGTTGGCGCTCCTCACCTCTCGCTATTCGCTGAATATACGCATTCAACATCATTAGCCCGACGACAACGACCCCCCCTGCAATGGCCAATACGACATTTCCCAACCAATCCTTCATCAGCGCAGCTCCTTGTTGAGCGAGTTTTTCGACATACTACCTTCCAGACAACACTTCAAACCGCATAAACGTAAACTGATACGCCATGGATTTCAAGCACGAAGTCTGCAAAGGCTCCCGTGGGAGAGAGGCCATGAGGGGGCACCTCAGGTAGACCCCAACTCTCAGCAACTCTATCCCTCCAAAACAAAGACTCCCACCCCTTTTCTTCCTCCCCTGGGGCTAGCTTAGCCTGCTCCATTTTCTTCTCCCCATTGGCCGCGTTTCCTGTACTGAGGCAGCGATAAGAAATTCTATTCGCAAATGTGAACGGGCTATGAGAGAGTTCGCATGCGTCACCTGAAGTGAAAGGATGGTGCCATGAACAAAGAGGTTCTGGATCCAGATAAGGTGCTGGTGATTCATGACTTCCTTTCACGCGAAGAATGCACTGCGCTGATCCGGCGCAGCGAGGATCTTGCCTACGCACCGGGTACGGTTGCCGATGTCGTCATCGAACAGGTCCGGAACAACGAGCGTGTGCTGGTTGATGACCCGTCTCTGGCCGCGGACCTCTTCCACCGCGCTGAACCATTGCTACCAGCTGTCATTGAAGACCATGTTCTTGTCGGGTTCAACGAACGGTGGCGCTTTTATCGTTATCGCCCAGGGCAGACCTTCAAGCCTCATCGAGATGGGTCGTACGTACGGATGGAGAGCTGGGAGGAAAGTCAAATGACGTTCATGATCTATCTGAACGAGGGAATGACAGGAGGGGAAACACGGTTCTTCGGGGACATGGAGCAGGCATTCCTACAACAACGCCCATACCTGTCTGTCCAGCCGAAGGAGGGGATGGCACTGGTCTTCTTACATTCCATCTGGCACGAGGGTGCTGTCGTGCACAGCGGACAAAAGTACGTGTTGCGTACCGATGTGATGTATAAACCCGTCTCGAATCCAACTAGAACGTGAAGAAGCGGAGGCATTCTGCTTTTTCAGGTCGGCCTGGTCTATCTCTGTGTAAGGTTGAGTAGGGGTGTGGGAAGACGGCGCCGGACCGGCACGCGCCGCGAAATGGTTTCTCTGTTTCACCCGTAGTCCTCATAAGTCCATACTCATGCCTGACCTCAAGTCTTCAGGCTGCAAAGCTGATTTTCAAATAAAGCTAAGTGGTCTAATTGGACCAAGAGGAGCGCGTCTAGGGGCTCAATGGTATACTCGGTGAAAGAGTTGAGTGAAGCTCGGGAAAAAATCCAACTGCCTTGCCTATAACGTGAGAGGACAACCTGGGTCATGCCACGAATCGAGCCCCAGAAGCCGGATCAGACGTTTACCCGGAGCCGTGAGCGTCAAAGGGAAGTATTGGCCTATCTAAAAGAACATGGTCCCCAACCGTACGATGTACTCTCCGTTCACTTCGATCCCAACCGTACTGCGGAATTTCACGCTGTCTTGCATGAATTGATCCAATGGAAGTTCCTTGATAAGGGCACGGACTCGTGCATGACGGTTTCGATTACGGCTGCTGGTATCGCCCGGCTTGGACTCAAAGACATCTGAAACGTCTACGGTTTGACAGGAATATCCACTGGAAGCGAAAGGCTGTACAGAATGAGCAACACAAACGATCTCCATGTCGAAGCGAACCTAGAAGTTATTCGAGAATATCTGATCGGCCAATTCAAGGGGTTTGAACTGATCGACAGGCCAGATCGTCCGATCTCACATACGTTTACTGTGACGAAATCGGCAGACGAACGATACCAAGTAAAGGTTTCATGGCCGCAGCTTTCAGATCATAGCAACACCCCTGAACGAACTAAGCAGCGCCTTGTCACGGACGATGTCGCGGGCAGGATGAAAGGTAAGTCTCAGGGGGAGTATTTCTCCTGGGGAAAGTACTAAGACACTCCGAAGAGGACAGCCTTCCCATCCCCTCTCACGGTGGATGATTGCAAGACTTGACCCAAAATTTGTGTCGTCTTCTAGTTCATCGAAATAAACAAACGCGACAGACCAAAGAAGCGGGATGGACCAGATACCCGCCACGGCCGTGAAATGTTGCTCATTTTTCCTTCTTCTAAAATGTATTATTACAAGACTTGACCCCAACTTTCAATTCAAACGCTCTAGGCCTGAGTCCTTAGATAAATGGAGTGCCTCCGTCAATCCTCGCCGCGGCAGGTCTACTGCCAACTCTGAAGCGTATCCATCACTTCGGAAAGGAAGTAAGAGTTCCCTGAGGTTTGGAGGAGGGGAGAGTCGGAAAGGCCCCGGCCAGCCACGCGCCGCGAGATGGTGCTCATTTTTTCATTCTTCTAAAACGTATGATTACAAGACGTGACCCTACTAATTTGCCTTTTGACCCCTCATTCTTCTTCGCTTTTTCGCTGCGGAGGAATAATGATTTACGAGGATCGGTCCGCCACGCACCACGAAACGGTTCCAGGCACCGTTTTACTCCCACCATCCCTTCAGCCCTTGCGCCGTCGTTCGCATCCCTCCTATAATTAATGCGCATCCCTGCCTGCAAAGGATTCGTGCTATGGCCAAGAAGCTCCCTGTGTTCTCAACAACATTCGGTAGCTACCGAGCCGTGAAGATACTTGGCGAAGGTGGATCAGGTCGAGTGTTCGCTGCCGAGGATGACGATGGAAAGGAATACGCCATCAAGCTATTGAATTCCGAAAATGCATCCACGGAAAAGGCCCGCCGATTCAAGAACGAAATCCTCTTTGGTACTCGTAATCAACACAAGAACATAGTCTCAATAAGTGATCACGGGCTTTGGACAGGAAATACCGTCCCTCTCCAGTTCTATGTTATGCCGGTATACGCTGGTACGTTACGCCACTTGATCAAGACCGGCCCAAAGCCTGAACAAGTCCTACCTCTTTTCGGTCAGATTCTCGATGGTCTTGAAGCGGCCCATTTGCTCGGAGTCGTTCATCGCGATATTAAGCCAGAAAATATACTTTTAGATTCAGTCTTGACCCCGTTAATCGCCGATTTCGGTATCGCTCATTTCACGGCTGAGGAGCTAGCCACTACGGTTGAGACAATGCTCAGTTCACGCCTAGCAAACTTCATATATGCTGCCCCTGAGCAACGCCAGCAAGGCCGCACGGTAGACCAACGAGCAGATATTTTCGCGCTAGGCCTTGTCCTGAATGAAATGTACACCGGAGATATCCCACATGGAACGGGATACGCCACTATCAATTCTCGATACCCCGCCTTCGGGTTTCTAGACGCGTTCGTGGCCTCCATGATCGCGCAACGTCCAGAAGATCGACCCCAGACGATTGATCAGATCAAGAAGACTCTTATCGCTCACCAGCAAGAATTCATTGCTCAACAGAAGCTTGATGCGATGAAAAAGAAGGTCATCCCAACGGTAGAAGTCGATAGTCCTGTTGCTCGGCAACCTATCGAGGTCTTAGGTGGTGATTGGAGGAACGGACACCTCTCCTTTAAACTGAGCCAAATCCCTCCACAGCACTGGATAGACATTGTGAAAAATACCGCCTCAGGTGGCATCAGCTACTTCATGAACTATCCACCTGAGTTGATAACATTTACTGGCAACATGGCGCACTGGCATGGGTCAGAGAACTCAGCGCAATCTCAGATAGATCAATTTAAACAGCGAGTGGCATTTGCCAATAAAGAGTATGTCCGCCAACTCGCAGAGGCCGCAAAACGGCAAGAGGAAGAAACTCGCAGGAGGCTGCAAGTAGAGATTCAGGCCGAAGAACAGCGCCAGAAAATTGCCAGTGGGCTCAAGTTCTAGCGAAGCCGAGCGGCTGGGCTAAGTATCTGTCATGCCAAAGAAGAAGATCAAACCCAGTCGAGAGAAGATCGGCCATATCATCCCCGGCGATCCCATACCGGCGAAGGAACTGGAAAAATATCGCGTTGATACTGATCCACATAGCGAGGGCGACATTGCTGATTATGTCCACGGGCAGGCGCGTGATGAGACCGTTCAGCACATAGAGAAGATCAAAGAAGAAATTGTGCTAGGTGAGAAGTACGAGGTCTGGGACGTAATCACTGATAAAGATCGGTGGTGGGTTATCACGAACCACACAAATCTATATTCACAGCGACATTTCAGGAGTCTCGACTACACGCTGTCATTTCATCTTGGCCTCATGTTACGAATACGGAGCAAGCCAAATACTGCCGACAGTTCAGAGCCGAGCCCCTTTGATGAGGTTTTTCGCCGAAGAGAACAGGCGGAGCATCGAAGTCATACTGCGGTAGAGGCTGAGGATCACCAAGCTGTTGGGATGCAGCTTCGTGAATGTCTAATTTCTCTGATCGGTGCGCTCAGACGCCGCGTAAAACCTCCGTCAGAAGTTGAGCAACCCCAAGAAGCAAATTTTATCGACTGGAGTGAGGTGCTACTGAACCAACTTTGCCCCGGAGAGTGCAATAAGGAACTTCGTCAGCATCTCAAGAACACAGCTAAAGCGACCTGGCAACTCGTGAACTGGCTCACACACGACAGAAACGCCAACGACACTGCTTCTACCATCGCCCTCCAGAGTTGCAGCACCCTTGTAGGTCACTTCATCCATATACTTGAGCGTGAACGAACCGACAATGTTGACGAATGCCCTCTGTGTAAATCACGCAACATCCGTACACACTTCGATATCTCAATAGAACAGGACGGAGACTACTACATGACATGTGGCGTGTGTGATTGGAGCAGCCATCCCTAAATCGGGAAACACCGCATCGTTTTCCCGCCGCAGGCCTCGCACCGACATTGCCTTTCTATTCCCATCCTTCTCTTTCTCTCTATATTTTTTGACGGGGGACAGACTGGCTGCTTGAGCGTGCATCAGGGCCTTGTTGAATCCGCCGTTGCCGAGCTGACGCGGCCTGCCATTGGCAGGTGGTGGCGCTGTTCGCCGTTCCATTCAAGCATCGCTTGGAATGGAACAAGTTGCGCTGCCAAGCGGCAGTGAGGCTTACGGCGGCCAACAAGGCCCTGGCCTCAAGCGAAAGCAACCAGTCTGTCCGTTCCCTCTCACTCTTGCATCTCCTTCTCCCTGCCCCGTACAATGCTTTTTCTTAGCCTAACCCCTTGGCTTTCTGGCAGTTTCCTGTCAGTTAGTCTTAGGAGAACCAGTCTGAATGCGGATTGAGTATAAGAAGGGCGAACGAGCTTCGAAGGAGCTGATTATGCTCCATCGTGAAGCCTCCGAAGCCAGCAGCGGCCGGAAGATGAAGGTGCTGCTCATCTACCCGCCGGACTGGTTTCCCTCCGAGCCCTATTTGAGCCTTCCCTCCCTCACCGCGGTCCTCCGTCAGGCCGGCCATACCGTCATCCAAAAAGACATCAACCTCGAGATGTGGGACTGGTACTTCAGTGAGGACTTTCTGAAAAAAGTCCTGTACCGGGTGCCTCGGCAGCTCGACCGGCTCCGCAAGCTGTCCAAGAAGCGCGATCTCAGCGCTGAGGAGATGGATCTACAGCTATCCCTCTGCGATCTGACCAGGCAGCGGATAGACGAGTTGATCAAGAAGTCGGAAAAGGCGAAAGCGATTATCCGTGGAGAAACATTCTACGAAATCGATCAGTTAGAGTGGGCTATTCATGTATTTCGTGAGGTCACGTCGGTGATCTCGATGGTCTATTTTCCAGCGCGGATCTGCATGCCGCCGATGGAGACGGATCTGTCGTACAAGGTCTTCGTTTCCTCCGAGGTGATGGAGGCAGTGAACGACACCCAGGTGAATATCTACCGCGACGTGTTCGAGCATCTGGTGAAACCGGTGATCGAGCAAGAGCAGCCGGACGTGGTCGGTATTTCCATCGTGTTGCAGCAGCAGATGTTCTCCTCCATGACCTTCTGCGCCCTCATTAAACAGCACTTCCCACACATCCATGTCACGATCGGCGGCAATACGGTCACGCGCCTCCGCGATGTGCTGCCAGAGTCGCCGCTGTTCCAATACTTCGACAGCGCCGTGGTCTATGAAGGGGAGACGGCCTTTGTGCAGCTGGTGTCAGCGGTGGGGGCGAAGCGGAGTCTCGCTGACGTGCCCAACACCATCTATAAAGATGAGACCGGCATCCATACCTCGGCAACGAGCTATGCGGAAGATCTGGCGACGCTGCCGCCGCCGGATTTCGATGGCTTGCCACTGGAGAAGTATTTTGTCCCGACGAAAATCCTCCCCTATCTGGCGACGAGAGGCTGCTATTGGGGCCGTTGCGAGTTCTGCGACCATGGCGAGGGCTATACGGCCGGCTATAGGACGAAGAAGATTCAGGACATTCTCGTTGACGTCAAATATCTTCGCGATAAGTATGGCGCGAAGCATTTCCACTTCACCGACGAGTCGTATCCCCCTGCGCTGTTTCGAAAGCTGGCGGGCGGTTTAATTGAGAGCCAGATGGGCATCGTCTGGACGACGCACATGCGGTTCGAGAAGAGCCTGCTGGAAGATCAAGTCTGGCAGGATGCGAAGGACTCGGGCTGTCGCTATCTTCACTTCGGCTATGAGTCGGGAAATGAGCGGGTGCTGAAGCTGATGGACAAGGCCACGACGACGGAGATCATGACGAAGCATTTGCAGCTCACGGCTGACGCGGGTATCTGGAACCACTGCATGGGCTTCTTCGGTTTTCCCGGCGAGACAAGGGAGGAGGCCTGGTCCTCGGTGGAATTTCTCGAAGCGAACAAGGACCACGTGCATTCGCTGGGGTTCGGCACGTTCGACCTCGGACGGCATAACCCGGTGGCGAAGAACCCTGAGAAATGGGGTGTGACGGCCTACAAAAACTCTGAATGGGATTTGGCGCTGGACTACTACTATACGGTCAAGAACGGGATGAGCATCGAAGAGGCGGAGCGGGTGTTCGAACAGTTTGAACGAAATCACAACCCAGGCTGGGACCTGCGCCTGTTCATCCGCGAATACATCTTCCTCTACATTGCGCGGTTTGGGCTGCAGAAGCTCCCGGACTTGCAATATCAGTCTGCTAAGACGCCCGGAGTGATGCACACGCTCGCAGGGAAGATGTGATGGGGATAGGCGAAAGGCTAGAGGGATGAATGTGTGCGCTAGTTCCTCCCCTTTGTAAGGGGAGGCTAGGAGGGGTAGTAGCACGGACTCTACCTCCCCTTCCCCTCCTTACAAAGGAGGGGAACATAACGGTAAAAGAAGACGGACACGATGAGCAGTGACGGACTCGTACAAATCGACGCATTGGTTCCGATCAAGACAGAGGATCGGAAGCAGTCGAAGGTCATGTTGCTGTTTCCGCCTGAGTGGGTGCCGACGGCGCCCTATCTCGCCCTGCCTTCTTTGACCGCTGTGTTGCGGGAAGCAGGCCATACCGTTATCCAGCGCGACATCAATATCGGGATGTGGGATCACTTCTTCAGCATGGAGTTCTTGATCTGGGTGAAAGCCCGGTTGGGAATGCAGCTCAAGCCACTCCAAGATAAGGAGAAGGCGGGGACGCTGACGGAGCAGGAAGCGGATCATAAGGCGGTGGTGGAGCAGGCCTATACGGTCGATGTGTTCGATCTGGCCGATCGGGCTGAGGATGCGAAGCTGATCGTGCGCGGCGAGCGCTTTTACCAAGCCGAGATCCTGGAAGGCGCGTTGAACACCTTCCGTGAAGCGATGGCCTACATTTCCACAGCCTATTATCCCGCGTCGCTCGTCTTCTATCCGATGGAAAGCAATCTGGGCTATCGCCCCGGCGTATCCAAAGAAGTGCTGGCCTGTTTGGATGATGAGCAGGTGAACGTCTATCGTGATCTCTGCAATCAGCTGGTCATGCCCGCGGTGGCGAAGGAGAAGCCGGACGTGGTCGGGGTCTCCATCGGCACGCAGATGCAGCTGCTTGCAGGCCTGACCTTTTGCAAAATGATCAAAGAGACCTTCCCGGATATTCACGTGGTGGTGGGTGGTAACGTCATCACGCGCCTTCAAGAAGATCTTGCCAAGCACGAGCAGTTCTTCACGGACGTGTTCGACTCGGCGATCCTCTACGAGGGCGAGCATGCGCTGCTCTGGCTCATCGAATCATTGAATGGCGAACGGGCCATCGCATCCGTGCCCAACTTGATCTATCGCGATGCCTCAGGCATTCACCGGAATCCCGAAGTCTACACCGAAAAGACAACCGCGCTGCCCTTGCCGGACTTCGATGGACTGCCACTGGACCGCTACTTCGTGCCGGAGCTGATCATTCCCTACCTGGCGACGCGCGGCTGCTACTGGGGCCGCTGCACGTTCTGCGACCATGGCCAGGGCTACTTCGATCAGTATCGTGGCGTGCCGGTGCAACAAGTCGTCGAACAGATTAAGGCGCTGCGGGACAAGTATCAGTGCCGCCATTTTCTTTTCTCGGACGAATCCTATCCGCCCGCGCTGTTCAAGAAGGTCTCGCAGCTGCTGGTTGATCAAAACGTCGGGATCAAGTGGACGACGTTGATCCGGTTTGAAGAAACGCTCCAAGACCAGGAGACCTGGGACCTCGCGGCGAAGGCCGGCTGTTGCACCCTCTATTATGGGATGGAGTCGGCGAGCGAGCGAGTGCTGAGCCTCATGGACAAGCATGCCAAGAAGAGCGTGATCCAGCGCAACCTCCATATGGCGGCGAAGTCGGGGATTTGGAACCATGTGATGGCCTTCTATGGATTCCCCGGTGAAACGCTCGATGAAGCGTTGGAAACCCGCCAGTTCGTCCTCGAGAACCAGCCGGTGATTCACTCGATGGAGCTGTTCTACTTCGTGGCTTATCGCCATACGCCGATGGTGCGCAGTCCGGAGAAGTTCGGCATTACGATTCACAAACAAGAGGAGTACGATCTCCCCCTGGACTATTACTACACATTGAATGACCCTAGTACCCTCTCCTGTCTGGACGCGATGCAACTCTGCGAAGAATTCTACAAGAATGATTTTCATCCCTGGGCCGTGCGCGTGAACTCGCGGGAGCATGTCTTTCTCTATATCTCGAAGTTCGGGACGAACCAGTTGCCGCAGATCTATGCGCAACAGACGCAGCCCGTCGGATCGCCGGAAGGTGTGTCAGGGTTGATCACCTGGCCGGTTGCCCATTCGGAGGGAGACGAGGGGATGTCTCGGGTGGTGAGCCATGGGGTGAGTGAGGCGTGAAAGGTGAAATGTTAGACGTGGGGGTGGGTGAGGCGTTAAACGTGAAACGTTAGACGTAAAACGTAGCGACGAGAAGAGGCCTAGTTCAGTCTGAGCATCGAATTTACGTTTCACGCCTTACGTCTCACGTTTCACGCTTCGGTCTCGTCGGGCACTAGGACGGCAGTGAGCAGCGCATAGGCGGCTTCGATGAGTGTAGTCATCTCTTCGGCCCTCTTGTAGGCCTGCATGTATTGCTTGGGATTGTTGGTGAGATTTGAGTAGCGGGCGGGGTTCCAGGTATGCAGGAGTGCTCGTCTGGTTTCGGTGAGGGTTTCTGGCGTGACGGGGAGGGTGAGTCCCAGGATCTCCAAAGCGTGATTGACGTCTTCTTGGCTCACTTCGGTCATGGATCGAGTCTGGCAAAGCAGATGGACGCCTGTCAATCAGTGCACAGCATGTTGAGAAGACCTGCCAGGGATGTTCGTAGATTGTGTCGATACTCCGCGGGCCACACATTGAGAGGCCTGAATGTCTGACCGACGGTCCCTGAAATTTTATCAAGCCGACGTCTTTACCGGACAGCCGTTCGGCGGCAATCCGGTTGCCGTCTTTCCCAACGCGCACGGCCTTGCCGATTATCAACTGCAGCGTATTGCCCGGGAGATGAACCTCTCCGAGACCGTGTTCGTGCTACCACCGATGGACCAGGCGGCGGTCGTGCGCCTCCGGATTTTCACTCCCACACAGGAGATTCCATTTGCAGGCCATCCGGTGCTCGGAACATTTTTTGTATTGGCCCAGCTTGGGTTGATCGCCGTGACCGATGGGGTTACCCGCGTGATGCAGGAATGCAACATCGGCCTCTTTCCCGTCGAACTCCATGCAGAAGACGGGGAGCTGACCCGTGTGGTCATGACGCAGCCGAAACCGGAATTCCTCGGGCCTGTGGACGCGATTGAAGATGTGTACAAGATTGCCGGCGCATTGGGGTTGCCTAAATATGCGATCACCGACATGAAGTGGCCGATCGAGGTGGTGTCCACCGGGCTTCCAGTCTTGATTGTGCCGCTGCGCACTCTTACGGCTGTCCGTTCGATCCAGCTCAATGCCCCAGCCATCGTGGATGTGTGCGGTCAGTTTGGCGCGAATGGTGTCATGGCGTTTACGACGGTGACCGTCGAACCCTCTGCGACGGTCCATGCGCGTATGTTCGCTCCTTCAATTGGAATTCTTGAAGATCCTGCAACCGGGAGTGCGGGCGGCGCATTAGGAGCGTATCTGGTGCAGAATGGCGCAGTTGATGTGGCTCCCACGACAGAGATCATTGTTGAACAGGGCTATGAGATCGAGCGCCCGTCGCAAATTTTTGTGCGTGTTGAATCGGACGACGACATTATTCAAACGGTCAAGGTGGGGGGGCAGTGTGTGATGGTGGTCGAGGGGACCCTCACCTTTTAGCAGGATGCTGAAAAAGCCCTCCAGCGGCGTTCTCGCATCGTTCAGACCCTCAACGTACCGCAAGGGTACGCCTCGGGCCTTCACTCGCTGCGGCCTTGCTGGAAGGACTTTTTGAGCATCCTGCTCGGGAAAGCGAGCTCTGAGCCTGTTTCCAGCTTCCTTTTAGAAAGGGAATGAGATGAAAGCGGTACTCTTTCGGGGGCATGGCGGACCGGACACACTGTCCTATGAGGATCTACCTATCCCGACTATCGGACCAGAGGAGGTATTGGTTCGCGTGAAGGCCTGTGCCTTGAACCATCTCGACATCTGGATACGACAGGGGAATCCGGCTTATCCGATGACGCTTCCTCATGTGTCAGGATCGGATGTGGCAGGGATTGTTGAGCAAGTCGGTTCGCAGATTGACAATGTCACGGTCGGGCAGCGTGTCTTCGTCTCACCTGGACTCAGTTGCTGGAAGTGTGAGCAATGTCTGGCGGGGCGAGACAATCTGTGCCGCTCGTACGGACTGCTCGGTGCCATGACACACGGCGGCTATGCCGAGTATGTGAAAGTGCCGTTCCGCAATGCTCTGCCGATTCCAGAGAACCTCTCGTTTGAGCAGGCTGCGGCGTTTCCGCTCGTGTCGGTGACCGCCTCGCACATGCTGTTTGCCTTGGCTGGACTCCAACATGGCGAAACGGTTTTGATTATGGGCGCGGGGAGTGGAGTCGGGATGATGGCGGTTCAGATGGCAAAGCTTGCCGGGGCCCGTGTGATGACCACCGTCGGGTCCGACGACAAGATCCCCAAAGCCGTGACCTTGGGGGCCGATGCGGTCATCAACCACACAAGAGAGAAGGTTGCGGAGCGTGTGAAGCTGCTTACCGAGGGGCGCGGCGTCGATGTCGTCATTGAGCATATCGGTCCGGAGGTGTGGGACACCTGCCTTCACTCATTGGGCAAAGGAGGACGCCTGATTACCTGTGGTGCAACCACAGGAACCGAGGTCAAGTTGGATCTTCGCTATGTCTATTCTCGTCAGCTCACAATCAAAGGGTCGTATATGGGCACGCGCGCGGAATTGGTGAAGGCTTCTGAGCTGATGGGGCAGGGGCGACTGATTTCGGTCATTGATCGGACCTATCCACTCAAAGATGCGCGCGCGGCGCAAGAGCAGATGATTAGTCGAAAGTTTTTCGGTAAAATAGTTCTGACTGTGTGAGGAAGGTGGGCTGGTTTTTCTATTACGTGCAGCAGCAATACGAAGGGGAGGTGAATGATGTCCACTGTGGCGAAGATCATGAGCAAGCAGCCGAAGACCGTGGGACCTGACGTATCAGTTGTGAGCGCGGCCAAAAAAATGAAGACGGCGCGGGTCGGGTCGCTGTTTGTGAAAAAGGGGAAGAAGCTGGTCGGAATCGTCACGGATACCGACATTGTGCGTCGCGCGGTGGCGATGAGTAAGCCTCTTGGCAAGCTCACTGTCGAGAAGATTATGACGAGCCCCATTTGCACGATCGAAGGAAGCCAGCCGGTCGATGATGCGCAGGATATGATGGGCGACTTAGGTGTGCGGCATCTTGCCGTGACCCAAGAAGGTGAAATTGTCGGGGTGGTGTCGGTGCGAGATGTGTTGATGTTCTACAAACGGTATTCGCAATCGAAGCTTCCGGCGGAGGCGCCGTATTCTGAACCCAAAATCTTCCAAGACTAGGCGGAAGGTGAAACGTGAAAGGTAAAAAGTAAAAGGTGAGATGTGGGAAGGTGAGTCTTTGGCCTTCGCGCCTCAGCTCTGAGAGGAACATTTCACTTTTTACGACTAACTTTTCACGCCTACTTGGTCAGTTCTTTGACCAGGTGGCCCAGCTCCGGAAGGATGAGTTTTTCCATCGCCAGCCTGACGGCGTTTTCGGAGCCTGGGGTGGAGAAGAGGACTCGGCCTTTGATGATACCGGCGGTGGCGCGGCTCATGATCGCGGGTGAGCCGATGTCCTGATAGGTCAAGTAGCGGAAGATCTCGCCGAATCCCACCAGCCGCTTTTCCAGCATCGCATCGACGGCTTCAAAGGTTGAATCCCGTTTTGAAATGCCGGTGCCGCCATTGATGATGATCGCGTGAATGGATTCGTTCGCGATTGCCTCAGCAATACGGTTCTTGATCTGTGCAGGCTCGTCTTTGACGAGGTAATAGGCGACTATGCTGTGACCCTGCTCCTTGAGAAGGGTCTGGATCAGCTGCCCGCTGGTGTCTGTTTCAGAGGTTCTTGTGTCGCTACAGGTAACTACCATGCACCCCACCTTCCGGGGTGCATGGTGTTTGTGTTCGTGAGCGGTGGGACTGCTCATGATTGACTAGATCTTATTTCCAGACCGAGTCCGGGTTCAGAGTCGCTGCCGGCTTGCCACCCTTGATGTGTTCGTCCAAGATCGTTGCCACGTCCGCTTCCGTCACTTTGGAGTACCAGGTGGCATCGGGATAGACAACCACGGTGGGTCCTTGCTCGCAAGGGCCAAGGCAGGAAGACCCGCTGACAAGGACTTCACCAGGCGGCACACCCTTCTGCATGAGGCCCATATTGAAGGCCATGAGAAGAGACGCTGATCCGGCGCTACCACAAGAAGGTTTTGGATGGCCTGGGGGACGGGCATTGGTACAGACGACGATGTGATATTTGGGCTTCGGCATGAGTTCTCCTTTGATGGTCGATGAAGCGATCAGCGGACGGTTGTTTCACTGTGGCGCATAGGACTTCCATGTTTCGAGGGCCTCCTCGGGCAGCTTCCAATGCTTGAGGCCTTTCATCACCCAATCGAGATAATGTGCTTTGGGTTTGAACTTACCGATGGGGTTGGCGGCATAGGTGGTGACGAGTATTTTCTCTCCGGCCTCCGTCAGCACGCTGACTTGGACCTGCCGGAATGTGTTGGGAGGGACGTCCTCTTCGAAACAGTCCATCAGCTTGAGGTCTTCGTCGGTGACGTCGAAGATCGCTCCCCAGACCTGTTCGCCTGGTGACGGGGTGACGCTGGCGAGACCGCATCGCCATTGCGAGGACCATCGGCAGAATTTAATGGTGTGTTCGGGAAGAGAAGCCAGCATCAGAAACTGATGTTCCGGAGCGCGACGTTTCAGCTGCGTCGGGTTGAGATGGTCCCCGTAGAGGAAGAACTTCATTGTTGAATTGCACCCAAGACACCCTATGTACCGACCAAGCTCTTGTTTGTAACATAACGCCTTTCACACGCACAAGCTGCGCGTCGCACGGGTGTGTTGGGCTAGCTGACGTTGGATTGACATCGCGCCGATGCTCTTCCTAAGATGCTGTGCGATCATGTAGGGGTTGGCCTTGTCCCATCGAAACCTTGTCCCTAGGATGTCCATGCCGGAAAATTATTTCTCTGCCAGTGCGCCACAGTTCTCGTTCTCATTGTGAAGATCATTCACTATGCCGTGATGGCCGTGCTCGTGTTGGGTGCATGCTATTACCTCTGGCTGAGACCCCCTTCGCTCAATCCCATAGCTGACAGTCGGGCTGTTGAGGCTCTCACACTGGTCCAAAACCATCGAGCCCAGGGTTATCCCACTATTATTCAGGCCATGGCTGAGCATGTGCGTTCAATGGCCGATCGTAATCAGGTCGCTCGGTTGGGAGAGTGGCGGGTGAAGCAAGTGGAGGGGGATCAGTATGAGATACGCGTGTGGATGCGAGATCAGGGGTCGACAGGCCAATGGTTTGAACGGGAATTTATCTGGCATGCAGATCTTGCATTGAAGAAGGTCAATGCTGCGTCGCTTCCTGCTGATGGAATTACACCCAAAAAACCGGAATAGCAGGATGCTGAAAAAGCCGTCGAGCGTCGTTCTCGTTTCGTCAAAATCCTCAACGGGGACCCGGCCGCCTCACCACTCGGCGGCGCGCACAGACGTGGTGCTCCTTATTCGTCGCACCGTGCGCCCCAGAGGGTACGCCTCCGGTTTTGACTCGCCTGCGGCCTAGTTGGACGGCTTTTTGAGCATCCTGTTCGAGGATCTTTCCCGTTTGGCGAATGCCGTGTGACGAAAAAACGAGCTATTTGAAGTTTTCCGGCAATGCGACTTGCACCTGATTTGCATCGATTTTGACAGGACAGCAAGTGACACCGATAGCCGGATTTTCCGGTCGTGTGCCGGTTTGCACGTTGAATCGCCATCCGTGCCATGGACATTCAACAATGCAGCCATCGAGATGGCCTTCTCCGAGCGGTCCCCCCGCATGAGGACAGGTGTTGTCGATGGCATAGAATGACCCGTCGACATTAAAGAGGGCAATCCAGATTCCTTGGACCTCGACGGTGTGTCCGGTTCCCGGAGGAATATCCTCAACCTTCGCAACGGTGACAAAGTCAGTCATAGCGCTGATCCTTCTCCTTGGCTGAGCGATCGACGGAACCAGGCTGCTCCATAGACCCGTTAGTAACTTGATTTCAACCAAGGCTTATGGCATAGAAATAGGTACGCCTTCCAATACTACACTGGGTTCTCTTATACAAGGAGCCTGGTTGAGATGAGGATGCAGCATGGAAATGACCCTTCTGCTCAACGCGACGTACGAACCCCTGCGGGTCGTCAATTGGCAAAAGGCGATTGCGCTTCTCTGGCAGGGTAAAGTTGAAGTCCTCGAGGTCTACGACCGAGAGGTCCATGCCGTGTCGATTTCCATAAAGCTTCCCTCTGTCATGCGGCTGCTCAAACTCGTTCGGCTCAAGGACGTTCATCGTGCGGTCAAATTCTCCCGCATCAACATCTTTACGCGAGATGCCTATGCCTGCCAGTACTGCCGCCACAAGTTCCGGACCGAGGAGCTGACATTCGATCATGTCGTCCCCATCGCTAAGGGTGGGCGAAAGACCTGGGAAAATATTGTGACGTCCTGTTGGCGTTGTAACAATAAGAAAAGCGGTCGAACGCCTGAAGAAGCCGGTATGAAGCTGATGAAGAAGCCGGTGAAGCCGCGCTGGAATCCAATTGTGACCATTACCATTGGAATTCGGAACACCCCAGACAGCTGGCGTGACTATTTCTATTGGAATATGGAGCTAGACGCCGATCCTGCCGACACCTAACTGTGCATGTGTCGTGTTCGCTCATACTCGCACAGCCTCTTACTGCTCGGCCTTTCTTCTCACGTAACCATTCATGATGAATCGTTCAACGTTTCGTCACATTGGCGATAGGCCATCTGCTATTTTCTTGTGTGTGTCATATCTGAAAATGGCAGAAACAGGAGAGGGTGTGGTTTACGCCAGAAAACAGGGTGTTGTATGATACCTCCCGCTCTTGAATAGGGAGGAACCGTCATGGCTGCAAATTCTGGATTTCCTATGACACTCGATGTGAAGGGGTACCCGGTGCTTGTGCTCGGGGGAGACGAGGAGGCCGCAGAGAAGACCCAACGATTGTTGGAGGCCGGGGCGAAAGTGACCGTGGTGGCGCCGACGTTACACGACTTACTAAAAGATATGGCCGCGTCGGCGAAAGTTGTGCACCGCGGGCGACTTTTTCGTGAAGCCGATTTGGAACATGCGATTTTGGTGCTGAACATGGTTCGGGGGGACCGTGATTTTTCCCGATCGCTGTTCGAAAAGGCGCGTGAAAAGAAGTGTTTACTATGGTCGGTCGACCAGCCTGAGTTTTCCACGGCGACGATGCCCGCAGTCGTCGCCTGCGGGCATCTGCGTGTCGCCATCAGCACAAGCGGGGTCGCCCCTGCCCTGTCAGGCTTTATGAAGGAAGATCTGGAGAAGATTTTCGGTGAGGAATTTGCCGCGTTTGTGGAGTGGCTGGGAGACCTTCGTGCGCAGACCAAGGCGACTGTGCCGGACTTCGAAACACGTCGAGCCTTGCTGCGTGAGGCGCTGGACGGGTTTCGCTTGTTGGGGAAGATCCAGTATCCAAAGGTCTGGCTGGATGAACGAGCGAAGCTGACGGTGTCTCCAGGCGTTGCGGGCCAGGCGTAAACGGTGAGGCGTCAGGGGTGAGGCGATAGAAGATAATAGAAGATAGAGGAAGGGGTCGCGATGGTCTTATTAGAATTCAGTATGTCGCCGTTGGGCAAGGGAGAAAGCGTGGGCAAGTATGTGGCCCGCTCGCTCGACATCATCGATACGAGCGGAGTGGACTACCGGTTGAATCCGATGGGGACGGTGCTCGAAGGAGAGTGGGATGAAGTCTTTGCCGTCGTCAAACAATGCTATGAGCGGATGAAGAAAGATTGTGGCCGCATTTCTTGCACGATCAAAGTCGACTATCGCAAAGGTCGCGCCGGACGTTTACAGAGCAAGGTGGCGAGCGTGGAAAAGAAACTAAAGCGATCGATCAAGCAGTAGTGTGCGCAGCCTAGCCTGTCGGTGTTCTTTCCGGCGGCGGGGGTTTGTGCGGTGTCCTACCGAAAATAGTTGGAAGCGCCCTGATTCGTGGTATCCTTCCGCGCCCTTCCCCGTTCCCCCATCGTGATGAGTTGTCCATGAAGATCGGTATAAGGGAGTGTGTGTGAATCCTCTTCCCGAGGAGATTCAACTCTTGCCGAAGACCTGCACGATCCTTGAGCGGGAGGTCATGGAATTCCGTCCCTTCGGATTGGATGAGCAAGGGCACAGGATCAGAGATCTGAGCGGGATGAGTATCAAAGCTGCCGTCGTCTATCTTGAGCAGTCTATCGCGCGTGAGCGGGGATCCTCAGCCGGCAGTCAGGCGGTCGAGGATCTCTGTCGTCTCGTGAACCAGCGCATAAAAGATCCGGCCTATCATGTGACGCCGGATTTTCTAAAGAATGCCTGGAATAGTTACTCGTATGAATTCGCCGCCTATTTGTATGAGTTCTGTGAACGCATATCCGGAGATCCGCAATTTGTGTTTCGAGCGGGCATGGAGAAGGCGTCTTCGATCATGCAGGTACTGGCCCGCCCGTTTTCTCTAGCGCAGATCTACGGCATGTTTCCCTACTTCGGGAATAAGTTCGCGTCCGGTTCGGTTGAATTTCGAGTCGTCGAGGTGACGCCGATCTCCGCAACCCTGGCCATGAAGTTTTCCACTCGTACGCTGTGTCAGTTCGGCCCGTACCGAAGGCGGTGCGCACAGCTGATGTGTCAGGCTGCTCAAGGCATTATGGCTGCGGTGCCGGTTCGCGTTCATCGACTGCCACCCGCTACTCTGACCGACCTTTCCTGCATTGCGAATGACGATGAATGGTGCCAATGGGCCATTCGATGGCCAGTCAAGGGGCAGGCCCTATGGCGCCATACGGTTCGGCAGGTGGTGGAAGGGCCGGGAGGGCAGCCGCTGCCGCAGGGTGGGTCGGATGGAGTGCCTGTGCATGCGCAGGTTGAGGATAGTTCACTCAAGCAGAACGCCGATACCCTGCCGTCGCGGAGGCATGTGAGGTGGCTATTTTTCGGCGCGCTCACCGGTCTGACGTTGGCCGCGGGATTCCGCGTGATGAATCCATCGGTTAGCTGGGGTGAAACCATTCTTCTCGGAGTGGTCCCGATACTTGTGGCAAGCATATTAACCAATCGACAGCTTCGCGTGGAAAGCCAGCAACGCGAAGCATTGATTCAGGAGCAGATTATCTCCGTGGAGTCGCGGCATGAGGAATTGCGAGAAGCGTATTTTGAGCAGGAGTTGACGCGCGTTGAGCTGCGACAAAAAGTGGCCCAGCTGACCGCCCTTCACCGGGCCGGATTGTTGTTCAGCTCGACGCTGGATCGAGAGGGATTGTTGCAGAAAGTGTTAGAGGCTCTGACCAGCGATCTCCAGTACGACCGGGCGATGATCTCGTTCTACGATCCGTCCCGTCAGGTTATTACGGATGCCCGGATCCTCGGCGTGTCACCTGAAATCCAGGCATTTGTGCGAACTCGTGAGATTCCCATTACCGATCCTCTGAGTCCTGAGGGCCTGGTGCTGATGCAGGGCCAGCCATTGTTGGTAGGGGATATGCAGACGGTCTGGGATCGTATTCATCCTCTGAACCAACAGCTCGCCTTGCTGACGCAGGCCAAGGCATTGATCGCCGTTCCGTTGAAAGTCAAAGACCGGATCCTTGGGAGTCTGACGGTCGATCGGGTGCAGGCACATAGTATGACGCAGGAGGATCTTGAGTTGATGATGACGGTCGCCCATCAAGTTGCCATTGCTCTGGATAACGCCTCGGCGTATGAGCAGATTGAAGGGCTGAATGTGGGACTCGAGGCCAAGGTGCGCGAACGTACGGCTGAGCTGGAGCAGGCGGATCGCTTGCGGTCACAGTTTCTTTCACACGTGTCCCACGAGCTCAAGACACCGCTGACTTCGATTAAGGGGTTCTTGCAGAACTTGCTCGATGGACTCACCGGCCCGCTTAATCCAAAACAGCAGCGCTACTTGTCGCGGATGCTCGACAATTCAAACCGACTGATCCATATGATCGAAGACTTGTTGGATCGCACAAAAATACAGTCCGGTCGGCTGGATCTTGTTCCTGGCGAGATTGATCTGGGGGATTGTGTCGTGGACGCGGTAGAGCAATTGCGTCTGCTGGCACAGGCCAAGCGACAGACATTGGAGGCGATCGTTCCACCTGTGCTTTTGGTGGTCTGGGCGGATCGCGATCGCCTGATCCAGATCATCATCAATCTGGTCCAAAATGCAGTGAAGTTTACACCGGAGGGCGGCAGCATTACGGTGACGGTGGGGCAGGAGAGTCAGAGATTTGCCGGGGTCTCCGTGCGCGATACCGGGCCTGGTATCGCACCAGAGTTTCTCGATCAAATATTCGACCCATTTTTTCGAGTGAAGCAGGTCAGTAGTGGAGTCAAAGGGCTGGGGTTGGGTCTCTCGATCGTGCGGACGTTGGTCGAGTTACAGGGCGGGACGATCGCTGCGCGGAGTGAGCCTGGCCGTGGGGCGGAACTGTATTTCACGATTCCATTGTTTCCTACGATGGAGCTGCTGCCTAGCCATGCATCGGCTGGCGCACCCTGCATTCTGGTGGTCGAGGATGATCAGGACAGCCGTCAACTCGTCCAGGGTCGTTTGCGTGCTATGGGGTATCGAGTCCAGTTGGAGTTTGATGGAGTTCGAGTGCTGGAAGCCATACAGACCGGGATGTTCGGAGGTCTGATTTTGAATAGTGGCGTTCCCTCCATGGATGGATTGGCCGTGCTGCTCCAAATACGAAGATTGGATCAGCACATCCCGATTGTGATGGTTGCGAGGTCGGATGCCAAAGAGTCGGCAGTTCGCGCGATCGGCATGGGCGCACAGGCGTATTTATTGAAGCCGTTCGATATTGACGAACTAGAGCGAGTCGCAGATTATTGGTTTCGACCGATAGAGCCGGTGTCATTGAAGTCTTCGGAGGAGTCGAGCAGGCCTGGGTGAATGAGAGGAGGAGGAAGAGGATGACCAACGCGTGGAATAGGTGTTGGAACAGGACGGGATCACTGCGAAGGATATGGATGCTAGGGGTATGCGGGGTTGGCCTTTGTGTGGCTGGATTTCCTGGGGTGGCCTCATCGCAGGTGCCTCGTATTCAAGGACAGGGAGCCGCCGCGTCTGCGATGAGTAATGCTTTTTCAGCCCAAGCCGATGACCCGTCAGCGCTGCATTACAATCCAGCTGGGATGACGCAGTTGCAGGGTGTTCAACTCATGGCGGGGGCGCTCGCGTCAGGTGGGTCGACGAATTTCACAAGTCTGACAGGTGTCACGGCTCGTGGTGACCGAAACGGGAGTGCGGCATGGCCTCCTCCCGGTCACACATACATCACAGTGAATTTAAAGAGTCTTGGGGTGACGGCTTTTGGCGACCTTGTTATCGGAGTCGGCCTGACAGCGCCCTTCGGTTCTATGACTCGGTGGCCGAACGATGGACCGTTCCGGAGCGCAACGACCTTCAGCACATTGCCGCTTATGGATATCAAGCCGACCCTGGCCTACAAGGTGACGGAGAACCTTTCTCTTGGGCTGGGCGCGGATATTTATACATTCAGCAATCTCGTCGGCGAAGGTCAGGTTGAGCGACATGCGATTCCTGCTGCCGGGGTGAAAACAGAACTCAATGGAAAAGACACCGCGGCCGGTTTCAATGCCAGTCTGCTCTATACGGCCTTGCGCAATGCGGACGGGAAACCGTTGGCGAACATCGGGATCGTCTACCGCAGTCAAGCGACGTTGCATCTCAGCGGCGCGTTATTAGCCAACGGAGCTCAGGTGTCTGATGCCAATGCGACACTCGTGTTACCGCAAGTGTTTACCGGCGCCATTGCGATTTGGCCGGTTCGAACGACGGAACGGGAATGGAAAGTGGAGATGGACGTCGACTACGTGGGGTGGAAATCTAATCGGAATCTCGATGTCAGGCTGGGCAACGGTGCCACGATTGCGCAGCCGCAGAATTGGAAGGGTACCTATGCAGTGATGATCGGTAGTGAATACAAGTGGTTGGCACTGGAGTCTCTTCCTCATTGGGAAGTGGCGCTGCGAGCCGGCTATACCAACCAGCAAAATCAAATGCCTGATCTGACCTTCGATCCAGGTATTCCCTCGTGGGATCTGCATATCGTGGGAGGAGGGGTTGGATTATTGTGCAAGGGGGAGGGTTCGCTTTTGGGTTTGATACGATGTGGAGATTTCGGCTTTGGTTCGCTGAAACCCAAGGCCATCGGGCTCGATCTCTCGCTTCAGGCGGGGCTCTACGAGGATCGTACGGTGCTGGGTAATCGCAACCCGACGGTCGATGGAACCTACCAGACGACGTTGTATCTTGGTAACGCCTCGATTCGAATGGTCTACTAGCAGGACGCCGAAAAAGTCCGCCAGCGGCGTTCTCGCATCGCTCTCAAGAACCGTGAAAGGTGAGACGTAAAAAGTAAAATGTGGAACTGTCGAGCGGTCTTCCCCCGGAACTTTTCACCTTTCACGAGCCGTGGGACGAACTTTTTGAGCATCCTGCAGGATTATTCTTCACTGGATCGGCGAGATGCGCAAGTCGTGCGTTAGGCGGATTCGTAAATGCGTGGAACGCGGGAGCCTATCCCGCACAGGATTTCATACGGGATTGTGTCGATCCAGCCGGCCACTTCATCAGCCCAGATTGATTCCTCTCCCTGCTGGCCGATCAATATGACGGGTTCACCGATTCGTACCGGCGCAAGGTCTGTGACATCCACCATGATCATATCCATGCAGACCAATCCAACGATCGGGACCCGGCGTCCCTGAATCAAGACCAATCCGCGATGGGAGAGCCGTCGGCTATAGCCGTCGGCATAGCCGATCGGCAGCACGGCGATGCGCGTCGGTCTTGTCGCAACGAATGTGCCGTTGTAGCTGACGGTCCCCCCTTGAGGAATGGTTCGCAGCTGTACCACCGTCGTGCGGAGTGTGAGCACAGGTCTGAGATCGGGAGCGGGGACTGTGTCCGGAAGCGTGTGATATCCGTAGAGCATGATGCCGGGACGCACAAGTGAAAAATGCGCGTTGGGAAACCTGACGATGGCAGCACTGTTTGCCGTATGGACAAATGGGAGGATTATCCCGCGTTGCCGGATCTGGCTCAGTATGGCGCCAAATGTCTCAAGTTGGCGTTCCGTAACACTGCGATCTTTTCCGTCTGCGTCGGCAAGATGGGTCATCAAACCATCGACTTGAAGGGGCCCTCGTAAGAGCATCTCGTCAAAAAATGGGAGCAGCGCCGCGGGGGGAAATCCCAGGCGTCCCATACCGGTTTCGACCTTCAGATGAATCGGATAAGGGGCTGGATGTGATTGAGTGGCCTTGATCAATACGGGAAGGATGTGTGCATCGCTGACCACAGGCGTTAGTCGGTGTGCAACCAGGTCTGATATCTGCTCTTCGAAGAGGGCTCCGAGAATAACGATGGAGGTTGAGAGCCCGGCTTGGCGGAGCGCGATGCCTTCGTCGAGTGAGGCTACGGCAAATCGCTCGATTCCTTGGCGTGCGAGGGCCTGAGCGGTCTCTAGCACTCCATGTCCGTAGGCATTGGCCTTGACGATTGCCATGACCTGGCAGTCTGGGGCGAGGTATCGCTTGATGCAAGAAAGGTTATGGGCAAGAGCCGTGAGATTGATGCTGGCGTAGGTGGGTAGCACGGTCGGAATTGAGGTCACACTTCCATAATTTCTTGTTCTTTTTTCTTCACCACGTCGTCGATTTTTTGAATGTATTGGTCGGTGAGTTTCTGGGTGTCGATTTCGGATTTCCGCAGTTCATCTTCGGTTAATTTGGCATCCTTTTGCAGTTTCTTCAACTCTTCATTGGCATCTCGCCGAAACCCTCGGATCACGACTTTTGTATCTTCGCCGTGTTTCTTGCAGATCTTGCTGAGTTCCTTGCGCCGTTCTTCTGTGAGTGGTGGAAGGGGAACGCGAATGACCTTTCCGTCGTTAGACGGTGTGATGCCGAGACCAGACCCTGCCAGGGATTTTTCAATTTCCTTAATCAGAGACGGCTCCCAAGGCTGAATCGTGATGAGGCGGGCCTCAGGGGTCGAAATATTGGCTACCTGTTTCAGAGGGGTCATCGTGCCGTAGTAATCCACTCGAACGCCGTCGAAGAGGGCGACCGATGCCCGCCCTGTGCGTAAGCCCGCCAAATCTCGTTTGAGATGTTCCAGCGCAGCCTCCATCTTTTCTGTGATTTTTTGGCGTATCGCAGCAGGGTTGGACATGAGAGACTCCCCAGGCAGTTAGCGGCGATCGGGGGTGACCACGGTTCCGATCGCTTCGCCAGTGGCGACGCGTTTGAAGTTACCTTGTTCCTTCAAGTTGAATACGATAAGCGGAAGGTTGTTGTCCATGCAGAGGCTGATGGCCGTGGCATCCATCACTTTTAAATCTTGATTCAAGATCGAGAGAAAAGAAATCGTCTGGTATTTCTTGGCAGAAGGGTTTTTGACAGGGTCGGCGTCGTAGATGCCGTCGACCTTTGTCCCTTTCATGATGACCTGCGCTCCAATCTCCATCGCTCTGAGCGCCGCTGCGGTAT
>Ga0163153_10001456_pt1 | contig 37277 bp, 28 predicted proteins | sample OliLakLV19MP6IB1_FD_148629 | JGI IMG/M metagenome (GOLD analysis project Ga0163153, IMG submission 148629) | Freshwater microbial mat bacterial communities from Lake Vanda, McMurdo Dry Valleys, Antarctica - Oligotrophic Lake LV.19.MP6.IB-1 | ecosystem: Environmental > Aquatic > Freshwater >... | reverse complement strand
GACGTGATGAACAAGATCACGCCCGCGGACATCTCCGATCCTCAGGAAGTGATCGTCCGCGCCAAAGCCCTGAGCGTCGAACTCGGCACCACCATCGCACCTGGCTTCGAAGCGCTGGTCTTCAAGGCCTCACGCGGCATCGAGGACATCTACGAGCTGACCTACATCCGCAAGGACGGCAGCCGGTTTCCCGCGGTGGTGTCGGTCACCGCCCTGCGCGACGAAGGCAACGCGATCATCGGGTACCTCCTCATCGGCACCGACAACAGCGCGCGCAAGCGAGCCGAGGAAGCGCTGGTGAAGGCGGGGGCCCTGCAAAGCGCCATCTTCAACAGTGCGAACTTCTCGAGCATCGCCACAGATGCCAAGGGTGTGATCCAGATCTTCAACGTGGGCGCCGAACGCATGCTCGGTTACACGGCTGCAGACGTGATGAACAAGATCACGCCCGCGGACATCTCCGATCCTCAGGAAGTGATCGTCCGCGCCAAAGCCCTGAGCGTCGAACTCGGCACCACCATCGCACCTGGCTTCGAAGCGCTGGTCTTCAAGGCCTCACGCGGCATCGAGGACATCTACGAGCTGACCTACATCCGCAAGGACGGCAGCCGGTTTCCCGCGGTGGTGTCGGTCACCGCCCTGCGCGACGAAGGCAACGCGATCATCGGATACCTCCTCATCGGCACCGACAACAGCGCGCGCAAGCAGGCCGAAGAGGCGCTGCTCAAAGCCGGAGCGCTTCAAAAGGCGATCTTCGACTCCGCGAACTTTTCGAGCATCGCCACCGACGCGAAGGGCGTCATCCAGATCTTCAACGTGGGCGCCGAGCGCATGCTCGGTTATACCGCCGCCGAGGTGATGAACAAGATCACCCCCGCCGACATCTCCGATCCTCAGGAAGTCATCGCCCGGGCCAAGGCCCTCAGCGTCGAACTCGGCACCCCGATCACGCCCGGGTTCGAGGCTCTGGTGTTCAAAGCCTCACGCGGTATCGAGGACATCTACGAACTCACGTACTTCCGCAAGGACGGCAGCCGCTTCCCCGCCGTGGTCTCGGTGACCGCTCTGCGCGACCCCGAGGGCGCCATCATCGGCTACCTGCTGATCGGCACCGACAACACCGCACGCAAGCAGGTCGAAGAGGAGCGGATCAGGCTGGACCAGCGTCTCCGTGACCAGCAGTTCTACACACGCTCGCTCATCGAATCCAATATCGACGCGATCATGACCACCGATCCGCAGGGCATCATCACCGACGCTAACAAGCAGATGGAAGCGCTCACCGGCTGCACCCGCGACGAGCTGATCGGCGCGCCCTTCAAGACCTACTTCACCGAGCCGGAGCGGGCGCAGGCCTCGATCCGGCTCGTGCTCGCGCAGAAGAAGGTCACCGATTACGAGCTCACCGCCCGCGCCCTCGACGGCAAGGAGACGGTGGTTTCCTACAACGCCACCACGTTCTACGACCGGGACCGCAGACTCCAGGGCGTCTTCGCGGCCGCGCGCGACATCACCGAGCGCAAGCGCCTCGACCAGGTGCTGCAGGAGAAGAACGTCGAACTCGAGGGCGCAACCTCCGTGGCCGAGAAGGCGAACCTGGCCAAGTCGGACTTCCTCTCCAGCATGAGCCACGAGATCCGCACGCCCATGAACGCCATCATCGGCATGTCCTACCTCGCCCTCAAGACCGACCTCACCCCGCGCCAGCGCGATTACATCCGCAAGATCAAGGGTTCCGGCCAGCACCTGCTCAGCATCGTCAATGACATCCTTGACTTCTCGAAGATCGAGGCGGGAAAGCTCACCGTCGAGCACACCGAGTTCGAGCTCGAGAAGGTCCTCGAGAACGTGGCGAACCTGATCGCCGAGAAGACCTCGGCCAAGGGACTCGAACTCGTCTTCGACGTGGACAAGAACGTGCCGCAAAATCTCATCGGCGACCCCCTCCGCCTCGGGCAGATCCTCATCAACTATTCGAACAACGCGGTCAAGTTCACGGAGCAGGGCGAGATCGACATCGTGATCCGGCTCAAGGAGGAGAACGAGAGGGACGTTCTCATCTACTGCGAGGTCAGGGACACCGGCGTCGGACTCAACTCCGAGCAGACGAGCCGGCTGTTCCAGAGCTTCTCCCAGGCCGACACCTCGATCACCCGGAAGTTCGGCGGCACCGGCCTCGGCCTCGCCATCTGCAAGAAGCTCGCACAACTCATGAGCGGCGAGGTGGGGGTGGAAAGCGAGCCCGGCAAGGGGTCAACCTTCTGGTTCACCGCCCGCCTCGGCAAGGGGATCGCAAGGCAAGGCAGCAGGGCCTTGCGCGGCGACCTGCACGGGAAGCGCGTGCTCGTGGTCGACGACAACGAGAATGCCCGGCTGGTTCTCGGCGACCTACTCTCTGGCATGAGTCTCAAGGTCGACCATGCCGACTCGGGTCAGGCGGCCATCGCCGCGGTCAAACGCGCCGCCGCCGAGGGCCTGCCTTATGAAATCGTATTCCTCGATTGGCTGATGCCGGAGATGGACGGAATCGAGACCGCCCGGCGCCTTCGCGAACATCCGCTCACCCACATGCCGCACCTGATGATGGTGACGGCCTACGGCCGCGAGGACATCATCAGGGATGCCGAGGCGGCGGGCATCGAGGACCTGCTGATCAAGCCGGTCAGGGCCTCCGTCCTGTTCGATGCGGTGGTGCGCCTGCTGGGAGGCGTCGTAGATGAGCCGCGCACGGCCGGGGACGCGCCCACCGACACGGTCGAGCGGCTGACCGCGATCCGCGGCGCGCGCATTCTCCTCGTCGAGGACAACGAACTCAACCAGGAGGTCGCAACCGAACTGCTGCGGGACGCGGGCTTCATCGTCGACATCGCGGAGAACGGACAGGTCGCGATCGAGAAAGTCCGCGCAACCGACTACGACATCGTGCTGATGGACATGCAGATGCCGGTGATGGACGGCGTGACGGCGGCGCGAGAGATTCGCAAGGACGCTCGCTTCAAGGATCTCCCGGTAGTGGCCATGACCGCAAACGCCATGCAGAGCGACCGGGATCGTTGCGTGGCCGCGGGTATGAACGATCACGTGGCCAAGCCGATCGAGCCCGAGGACCTGTGGAAGGCGCTCCTGAAATGGATTCACTTCGCCCGCCCCGGAAGGGCCGCGGCGACGCCCACCACCCCGTCCGCCCCCGCGATGCCGCCGCGCGTCGAGGACCTTCCTCCGCCCATCGAGGGGCTGGACATGGCAAACGGCCTGCGCCGCGTCATCGGCCACAAGCCGCTCTACCTTTCCATGCTCAGGAAGTTCGCGGCCGGGCAGAAGACCGCGACCGCAGAGATTCACAAGGCTCTCGTCACGATGGACTGGGAGACCGCGGAGCGACTGATCCACACGCTCAAGGGTGTCTCCGGAAACATCGGCGCGACGGTCGTACAAACCCGCGCGGAGACGGTCGAGACCGCCATCAGGTCCCGTCAGTCTCGCGGCGCGGTGGAGGGTCCGCTCGAAGATCTGGCTGGTCCCCTTCAGATGCTCATCCAGCATCTCGAGCGGGCCCTGCCCGAGGTACGAGACCCGGACCGTGCCACCGTCGAAGAAGCCAACCTGAAGGTGGTGTGCGACACCCTCGAGTCGCTCCTTGCGGGCGACGACGCCCTGGCGGTTGATCTGCTCGAGTCGAACGCCGGCCTCCTGCGCGCGGCCTTCCCCAACCATTTCCGGAAGATCGCCGCGCGTGTGCGCGCGTATGACTTCGATGGGGCCCTGACCACGCTGCGGACCGCCGTCGCGGAGGCTGAGTGATCGCCGTGGAGACGCCCGGGGCCGCAGTGACGCCCACGATCCTCGTGGTCGACGACACTCCGGATAACCTCGCCCTGATGAGCCGCCTGTTCGGCGACCTGTACCGCGTGAAGGTGGCGAGCAGCGGCGAAAAGGCGCTGCGGATCGCGCAGGCGGATCCGACCCCGAACCTGATCCTGCTCGACATCATGATGCCCGGCCTCGACGGCTATCAGGTTTGCGAGCGGCTCAAGGCGGATGCGAAGACCGCGCACATCCCGGTGATCTTCCTGACCGCGAAGTCGGACATGGAAGGCGAGAAGAAGGGGCTCGACCTCGGCGCCGTCGACTACATCGTCAAGCCGATCAGTCCGCTCATCGTCATGGCCCGCATCCGGAACCACCTGAACCTTCAGGCCATGGCCGCTTTGCTTCGGGACCAGAACAAGGATCTTGATGCGCGGGTGATCGAGCGAACCACGAAGCTCGAAGAGGAGATCCTGGTACGCAAAGCCGCCGAGGAGGCGGCCTGCCGGAATCTGGCGGAGATCGCCGATCAGGTCGCTGAACTGCAGCGTTGGCAGAAAGTGATGGTCGACAACCAGGATCGGACCCAGGAGCTCAAGCGCGAAGTCAATGAACTCCTTCGCCATCTCGGCGAACCGATTCGTTACCGAAGCCAGGAGCCTGACGATCTGGATCGGTCGATCCAGGACCTGGCTTGACCATGGAAGAACCGGTTCGCATTCTCGTGGTGGATGACTACCCGGACACTGTCCGTGGCACAAAACGGGCTTTGGCGCCGGCCGGTCACTCCATCTCGGGGGCGGGCACCGTGACCGAGGCGCTCGAGGCAATCCACGCCAGCCCCCCCGACCTGATCCTGCTCGACCGGCGCCTGCCGGACGGGGATGGGCTGGAGCTTTGCCGGAAGATCAAAGCGGACCCGGATCTCGCGGGCATGTTCGTCGTCATAGTCTCCGCGGCGCTCACCTCGGGACCGGACCAGGTCGCGGGCCTGGCCGCGGGGGCCGACGGCTACATCAGCCGGCCCATCGGCAACGACGAACTCAACGCGCGGGTGGAGGCGTTTGTTCGCATCCTTCGGCTCAGCCGCGAGCTGCGGGCGCAGGCGGACGCGCTGAAGAGGAGGAACGACGACCTCACCCGGATCACGGAGCAGGCAGCGGCGGACGCGGGGGAATTGAAAGCCGCCAATGCCTCCCTGCGGCAGTCGCGTCAAGCCGCGCTCAACCTGCTGAACGACTCGGTACAAGCCGCGCAGCGGCTGGAGGCGGCGCAGAAGGAAGCCACCCGCCTGCTGGCCGAGTCCGTGCGTGCACGCCGCGCCCTGCTGAGCGCGGCCGAGGATCAGCAGACCGCGCTCGTCTCCCTCGCCGAAGCGAATGCCGACTACGCCAACCTGCTCGCGACCACGCCCGACGGCTTCTGGACGGTAGGAGACGATGCCCGCATCCTCGACGTCAACGCCAACTACTGCCAATTGTCGGGCTATACGCGCGCCGAGCTGCTGGGCATGCGGCTTGACGAGATCGTGATGGTGAGATCGCCGGAGGACACCGCGGTCCTTATCCGGGAGATCGCCGCGGCCCGCTTCGGCCGCTTCGACACCATCCACCGGCGCAAGGATGGCTCGGCCTTCCAGGTCGAAGTCAGCGCCAGCCACCGCCCGCCCACCCGGGGCTCAGGCAAAGTCCTTCACGCGTTCATGCGCGACATCACCGCGCGCAACGAGGCGGATGCGAGCCTGCGCAACTCCCTGCTGGAGAAGGAGGCGCTGCTGAAGGAGGTTCACCACCGGGTGAAGAACAACCTCCAGGTGATCATCAGCCTGCTGCGGCTCGAGGACGGACGGACGGTCGTGCCCGGCACCAAGGGCGTGCTTCGGAACATGCAGGGTCGCATCCATTCAATGGCCCTGCTGCACGAGGCGCTTTATCGCTCCGGCAATTTCGCCGAGGTGGAGCTTGGCGCCTATTTGAAGGACCTCGCCACGCAGTTGCTCCGCGGCCAGAGCGCAGGCCAGGTGCAGCTGCGACTCGAACTGGCCGAGGCCCGCGTGACTATGGATCAGGCCATCCCCTGCGGCCTGATCGTCAACGAACTCATGACCAATTCCCTCAAGCACGGCTTTCCGCCCGGGGTGGCCGGCGAGTTGCGGGTCGCGGTCCTGGTCGAAGACGGCTTCGTGCGACTGCGGGTGGCGGACACGGGCTCGGGCCTACCCGCGGGATTCGATCTCAGCCGTTCCAATACGCTGGGCCTGCAACTGGTGTCAGACCTCACCCGCCAGTTGGGCGGGAAGCTCGAAGCCGGTCGCGGCCCCGGAACCGAGATCAGCTTGCGCTTCCCGTTGCTCCCCACCCCGACGGCGGCATCCGCGACGCAACAAGATCGGGCGGGCGTTCGGGGTTGCGGAGTGGTGTTGCTCCCCACCCCGACGGCGGCATCCGCGACGCAAGGCTTCGGGCGACCCGTCTAACCCGCATTATTCACCACCGAATCTGTTGCGACGCCCCCCTCGATGGGAGGCTTCGCGCTTCCAACTGCGGTAATGGCGGGCGTCGGTGGCTGAGGGCTGTCTGTCTTAGTTAGTTAGGCCCAGTCGAAGCCACCGAAATCGCGTGCCGACCGCGGTCCACTATCGACACGTCACCGGTGGCTTCGACTGGGCCGAAAACGGCCTGCCCGCAGCCGCCGCGCGGTTCGGAGCGCGCAGCCTGCTCACGAGCGCTTCTCGCGACGATGGCTCATGAATAGTCCGGGTGAGGGGGCCGTCGTGGAAGGTCACCCCTGACCTCCTGCATCCTCCTCCGCGATCAAGTAGCGGGCCGGCTGCCCCGCCAAGGCCAGCAGTTCGTTCACCTCGCGCTTGAGTTCTATCATCTTCATTTCGCGCCCAATGGTGACGTCCTGCCTCATATGGCCCGAAATGCGCGCCCGGGGAAACCGCCATGGAGTCTTCGACTATACGTTGCGGTGGGCCCGGCGCGGCTTGGAGGAGTCCTGACTCTGGTTCGCTACTTCACGATCCTGATCGTCGCCTCGATCCGCGTTTCCCCCGCGGGGGCTTTAGTGACCGCCGTCAATACGTGTCCGCGGTCTTCCTCGGGGCCGGCGGTGATCGAACCGGGCTGGCCCGGGGCCTTGATCCTCCCCACCGCCCGAGCGACGTCGAAATCCTTCTCCCGCTCGATGACTACCTCGATCGCGGGCTCTCCCTTCACGCCGTTCCGGTAGGCGCCGGTAGCGTCCGCGGGGCCAAACGGTGTGTCGGACTGGAGTCGCCACTCGATCTGCGCCGCTTCCTTCAGAGTGATTCGGTCCTCGACGCGAAACGACGACGCACCGTCGAATGTGAACGTCCGGATGAACGCTGAGAGTGAGCCCACCTTTGGATAAGCGGCGACGAGGTCCGCGTCGATCGCGATGCCCTGGCCTTCGGATCGGACGCCGCGGATGCGGATGGCGCCAAAGGCCGAGTACGGTGCGCCTCGCCAAACGTCGTGCTGACCCTCAACGCCTTGTCCCACGCCGCCAAAGGTCACCGTGTTGTGGTTGCGCGCGGACGGCAGTCCCGCATAGCCAGTGTCACCGGTGAGGTAGCGGCCGTGGGCCCAGATGATGAAACTCCCGGCATCGGGATGAGCATGGCCGCTGTCGAGAGACCACTCGGGGATCTTCGGCAGCAGGGCCGCAACCCGATGGCCTTCGGGTGGTCCGGCCTTGAATGCAAAGGCGAGCGCGTCACTCTCCCAGGAAGTCCGGTAATAGAAAACGCCCATGTCCTTGAAGTGGTGCTGAAGCGGGAAGGCGCTCATGGGTGAAGGCTTCAGGGTGGCGTCGCGCCACAGCAGGGTCCAGTACTCCTCAAGGTTGGTGTGGCCGAAGTTCGCGTAGCGGAGGGCGATCGCCTGGGCCTCGGGGTCTTTGAGGCGGGCGGCCACGCGGTACATGTGGTTGAAGTTGCTTTGCAGCGTCCCGCCCGGGTATGCGCGCTGGTAATCCCCGCCCTTCTTCGCGCGGGTGACCGGCCCTTCCCAGATGTCGCCGAAGTCGTAGACGTTCTGGCCGTCGGGCAGAAGGGTGTGGGCGAGGTAGGTCTTCCAGTTGCGGAAGACATCGCGTTCCCACAGGCTCTCTCCGGTTGCATGCTCCCACGCGTCGAGGAAGTGCACGAGCCAGGGTGTCGAGAAGATCCAGTACTCCATACTTTCGTAGTAGTGGCCATCCGGGCTCAGAAGCTGGCCGGCGCGGTGGTGGTGCGCGCGGGCGAGGGCGGCCCAGCGCTCGGCGTCCTTCGATTCGCCCATCAACGCGAGGGCGGTCACGGCGAGACCCGCGGTGGGAATGAAGTCGTGATTCTGGGTGAACCGCAGCGTCCGGCCCGGCTTCGGCGCGAAAGCGTCGTAGACGAGATTCGCGTGGCGTTCGAGCGAGGTTCGGATCCGCGCGCGCTCGGCGGGAGTGAACTCGTCGTGGAGAAGGTCATACGCCCAGCCGATCGCATACAGAAGGTGGCCCGCCGCGAGATCGGTATTGGGCTTGTAGGTGTAACCCCAGGGCTCGTAGTCGATGGCGGCGAGTGTCCACGCTTTCGCCGCGCTCAGGTACTCGGGCTTCTGCTCGACGACGTAAGCGAGGCTCACCTCGGCGATCGCGAAGGCCGCGTTGTTCTGAGACCGGCGTCCCTGGGGCCCCGGAACCGGGGGCGGCGCGCTTTTCATGGCCGCAAGATTCGCGATCACTTTCGACCACTCGGGGCGATGGGTGGTACGGGCGCGTTCCCTCAGGGTTTCGATCCCGGCCCTGGTTACGAAGACGCGCGGATGGACCCCCACGAGTTCCGGTTTGAGAGCGACCCTATGGGCGAGGAGCTCCTCGAAGGTCGGGACAACCTCCTGGGCGAAAACGATAGAGGGGATCGTGAACGACAGGGCGAGGGCGGCCGTGGTCTTCATCTTCATCTTCATGCGGTCTGTTCCTTCGGTTCGATCACGACACTTCCGATGCGGCCGGCCAGCCACAGCGTCACCACGAGGCCAAGCGGCCCGAGAACCGCGGCGGCGAGAAACACCGGCGTGTAGCCGAAGGCATCGACGACCCGGCCGGTGCCCCAGTTGAAAAGGACGCTTGCGATCGCGGCGGCGAGGCCGCCGAGGCCGAAGACCGATCCCACCGCACTGCTCGGGAAGAAATCGCTCGGCAGCGTCTGCAGATTGTTCACCCACACTTGAAAGCCGAAGAGCACCACGGCCATCCATCCGAGGGCGGCGTAGGGGTCGGTCGCGCGCATCGCGAGAATGCCGGCCGGCGTCAACATCGCGCCGAAGATCATCACGACCTTCCGCGCGCGATCCACGGTCCAGCCGCGCGAGATGAGGGCGCCCGAGGCATAGCCGCCGGAGAGAGCGCCGATGCCGCCGGCCAGGAACGGCAGCCAGGCCGACATGCCCACCTGCTGAAGGCTGAAGCCCCGCGCTTCCTGAAGGTAGGAGGGCAGCCAGAAGATGTAGAGCCACCAGATTGGATCGGTGATGAACCGGCCCATCACCACCGCCCAGGTCTGTCGATAGCGAAGGAGTTGGCCCCAGCCCGGACGCCACTCCGGGCCTTTGGGGGTTGCCGATGCGCCATCGAGGATATGCGTTCGTTCGGCTTCGGTGATCCACGGATGCTTTGAAGGAACCTGGAAGCAGACGAGCCACACCGCGAGCCAGATAAAACCGAGCACACCCGTGATCACGAACGTCGAGCGCCACCCGTAGACGGTGGCGAGCCACGCGATGATCGGCGGCGACAGCGCACCGCCCACCGCGGCCCCGGTGTTGAAGATGCCCATGCCGAAAGCGCGCTCGCGCACCGGGAACCATTCGCCCACCACCTTCGCCGCACCCGGCCAGTTGCCTGCTTCACCGAAGCCCAGGACGGCCCGGAAGAACGCGAAGGAGGAAGCGGTTCGCGCGGTCGCGTGGGCCATGGCCGCGAGGGACCACACCACGATGGAAAACACGAAGCCCATCCGCGTGCCGATGATGTCGTAGAGACGTCCCGACACCATCTGACTGATCCCGTAGAAAACCAGAAACGCGTTCTGGATCGCCGCGTAGTCGGAATTGGAGAGACCGAGGTCCTTGCTGATCTCGGTCTTGAGGACGGAGACCGTCTGGCGGTCTATGTAGTTGATGACCGTGGCCAGGAAGATCAGGCTGATCATCAGCCACCGCAGACCGGAGATCTTCATCGCATGTTCATCCCGCCGTTGATCTCGATGGTCTCGCCGGTCAGGAACGAGGCGTCGGTCGAGGCGAGGAAGGCGACGACCCCCGCGACTTCCTCTGGCGTTCCGGCCCGGCCGAGCAGCACGCCCTTCGCGGCGTTCTCGAAGGCCGCGGGTGCGGTGAACCGGCCGTGGAACGCGGTGTCGCCGATCAATCCCGGCGCGACGCAGTTGACGCGAATGCCGTGCGGCGACATCTCTTTCGCGAGGGCCTTCGTCAGGGACACGATGGCGCCCTTGGCCGTGGAATAGGCACCGGCACCGGGGCCGCCGCCATTCCAGGCCGCGAGGGAGGACATGTTGATGATGGTTCCGCTCTTCCGCGCCACCATCGCGGGACCGACCGCGCGGCACATGAGGAACGCGCTCGTGAGGTTCACGTCCATCACCTGGCGGAAGAACTCTTCGCTCATTTCGAGAAGTGGCGTGCGCGCGATGAGGTCGCCCGCGTTGTTCACGAGGATGTCGATGGCCTCGAATCGCCCCATCACCACGTCCACCAGATGCTGGACCTCGGTCGCCTTCGTGAGATCGGCCTGGAAGGCGGCCGCATCCGTCCCCGCGGCTTTGAGGGTCGCCACCACCTCATCGGCGCCCGCCCGGCTCTTCATGTAGTGCACGGCGACCCGCGCGCCGCGTTTACCGAGAGCCAGGGCGCAGGCTCGACCAAGCCCCGCTCCCCCGCCCGTCACCAGAGCCACACCCTGAAGCGCCATCATGTTCGTTACCTCCTGCTAATTGGCGACCCGGCTATCGGCCGAGCCAGCCGCCATCGACGGCGAGAATCTGCCCGTTCACGTAATCGGAAGCCCGCGATGCGAGGAACACCGCGGCGCCGTCGATGTCGGAGGTCTCGCCCCATCGACCCGCCGGAATGCGCTCGAGGATCTGCCGGTTCCGGGTCTCATCCTTCTGGAGCGCTTCGGTGTTGTCGGTCCGGAAGTAGCCGGGGGCGATCGCGTTGACGTTGATTCCCCTGCCCGCCCATTCGTTGGACATCTCGCGGGTGAGGCCGGCGACCGCGCTTTTGGACGCGGCGTAGGCGGGAACATTCAGCCCGCCCTGGAACGACAGGAGGGAGGCGATGTTGATGATCTTGCCCCCCTGCGAGGCGGCGATCATGTGTCGCCCCGCGGCTCGGCAGAGGCGAAACACGCCGTTCAGGTTCACGTCGATAACCGCGTGCCAATCGGCATCGGTCGTGTCGACGGTGGGGCCACGGCGGATGATTCCCGCGTTGTTGACCACGATGTCGAGCCGGCCCAGGGCCTTGACGGTTTCGGCCACCAGACGATCCGGTGTTCCGGCCTCGGCCATGTCGCCGATCAGGGCCACCGCTTTTCGGCCGTATCTGCGCACCGCTTCGCAGGTCGCTTGAGGCGGCGTGGCGTTGCCGTGGACCGCCACGTCGGCGCCCGCGGCGGCCAGGGCCTTCGCGATCCCCGCGCCAATGCCTCGCGAGGCCCCGGTCACCAGAGCCACGCGGCCGTCGAGCGAGAAGAGGGTCCGGGTCATTGTTCCAGGGTGCTAGGCCGACGGCTTGAGGAAATCCTCGCGCCGGGGCGAGAAGATGTCGACCAGGATCACTTCTTCGTCCAGCATCGTGGCGCCATGCCAGAAGCCGCTTGGGAAGAGCAGAACGTCCCCCGGGCCGAACACTTTTTCTTCGTCACCGACCACGAATCGGACGCGGCCCTTCTCGACGATGGTCATCTGCTCGTGAACGTGGTCGTGAGCGGTGGTCACCGTGCCGGGCGCGAAGGTGAGGCGGCAGATCATGAGGGTGGCTCCGTAGATCATCTGCCGGACAATGCCCTCGCCAAGCGTCTCTTGCGGGATGGTGGCCCAGTTCCAGGCCTGATGCGGGACGGGAGGCGTCGGCATGCTCACTTCGCCTTTCCGGCATCGAGGCCCGAGCCGGTCTGCCTGAAATCGGGATGAACGTTCACCACCCCGAAGAGACGATCCTCGGTCTCGCGGTTCGCCGCCATCATCCACAGAAAGTTGATCGAGCCTCCAGGCGCCGCGACGTTTGGGTGATAGCCCTTAGGCATCAGCACCACATCGCCTTCACGCACCACCACCGCGAGTTCCGGCGACGTCTTGTCGGTGTAGACCATCTGAATGCCGAAGGACGGCGCGGGCATGTCGATGAAGAGGTAGGCCTCTTCCGCCAGAGCCGCATGTTCGTGGGGCGGCCACGAAGTCCAGTTGCCGGGAGCCGAGAACGTGACGCCGGCCATGATCCGGCCGGCCTGGATGTTCTTGCCGAAGAGAACGTTCAGCGTGCGCTCGGCCGCGGGGCCGCCGGCCTTGAAGTGGAGTCCGGAATCCTTCTGGACATCGGCGAAAGGCACGAACTGAACGGGGTACAACTTTTCAACCGGCGACGAGATCTCCGCGAGGTCGCAGCCGCCTTCGCCCGCGCGGACTTCGATACGGCTGTCACGAGGCGTGTAGAGCGCGTCGTAGCGGCCCATTTCGTAGGTCTTGCCCGCGGTGGTGATCGAGGCCGCGCCGTTGAGGACAATGAAGCCGGTCTCGTGGGTGGCGGTGTCGATCGAAAGAGGCGCATCGCTCGCGTCGAGAATGATCCGGCCGTAGTGCAGGTGCTTCGCCGACGTCGTGTCCGGGCTGACCGCCCGCGTGCGCCCCTTCCCAGCCGCGGTATCGCGAACGACGCAGCGGTCGAGAGTGAGGGAGTTTTCAGCGGTGGCGGTGCTCATCTTGGATTCCTTTGGGTGAAGTCGGTGGGCGCCGCGGTTGTCGGCGTGAGTGAGATCTCGAACCGGCGCGGATTTCCTGGGGAGAGTTGAAGGTCCTTCGCCGCGAAAGTGACGTGCAGCGGAATGGCGCCCCGCGCGCCCCGGCCAAGGGGGCCGTCGGGAATCTCCTGTATCGAAGCGCGCACAAGATCGCCTCGGCTCGCGACGCCAAGCGTTCCTTCGCGTCCATCGAGAGTCAGAGTCTCGACCCCGTCTTTCGAAAGCAACGCGTGATCGCGCGCGGTCGAAGTGAGGACCCACTTTACCGAGCGCAGTACGAGGCTCGTGGCGGCGGTGATCGTTTCCGTTCGGGTGAGGGTTCCGTTCCGGATCGTCCAGGAAACCGCGACCTCGAATCCGGGTTCAACCCATTCCGCGGGCTTCCCGCCCGTGAAGGCGAATCTCCGCCACACCGCGCGGAGGGAGCGACCGTCCCTGCCGGGCTCAATCTGGTCGGCGCCATCGGTGGCGATGAGAACGCGGCCATCGGTCAGTTCGTAGTGGGTCGCTCCCGCGGGCGCCACCTGCTCGACGGGAGCCGCGAAGCCCAAAAGGCCATGCGGTGCGGGCAGGTAATCCGCGACCCCGGGCTTGGTGCCGGTGGTAATCGGCAGGGCGAAGCGAAGCGATCCTTGTCGCACGAGCCAGACCCCGGCGGGTCGGTCGCCCTGCCGGAAGTACTCAAAGCGCGCCACCCCGGGCAGCTTCGGGGTCGATGGAAACGACTCGAGCTTTTCCACCGCGATTCCCTTGAAGAGGTTCTCCTGCGCGATCAGGGCCTTTCCGAAGAACGCGGACGTCTGCTGCCATTCCCTCTCTTTCGAGATGTACGCGTAGCTTCCGCGCCCGGGATCGAACACCGAGAGCAGATGGGTGGTGGGCTTGTAGTCGCGCATCAGCCAGAGCCACGATCGGCGGAACTGACTGACCAGATCCTTGAGAGGTGCGGGCCGGAACTCAGGATGCAGGGCCAGAAAGCCCGCGATCTCCAGCGTATCGAGGTAGCTCACGACGCCGAGGCTCCGGCCCCATGGATACCCGTAGCCGTCCAGGGACACCAGATCCCACCAGAGCTTCATCTGCGCGACGAGCGACGGCGTCAGAGCTGACACGAGATCCTTCCGGCCCGCCGTTTCCGCGGCCTCGTAGACGTAACGCGCGTACTCGTTCGAGTAGCGATCGTACCGCCCGGTGGTTCCGCCGTCGTCGGCGTAGAGCGCGCCTTGCCTGAACGGCTCGGCCGCACGCTCGAGGATCGAATCGAGGAACGCCCGATCCTCGAGAACGCCGATCTGAAAACCGATCGAGGCCACGCGGGCGGCGACGCCAAGATAGTTCTCGGGCAGGTTGATCACCTGGCGGGTCCGGGGATCGTAGAAGCGGGTCGGGTCGAGGAGCGACTTCCAGTGGCGGCGATCTTCGGCGGAGAGGGAGGTCCAGAGCGGGTTGGACTTCATATCCTTCCCCAGGTAGCGAAGGGCCATCGCCGCATTGAGCTGGGCGAAGGTCTTGCCCCCGCTCCTCGATTCGCTCACCCCGATCCGCGTGATCAGAGGAACGATGTCGCGGCCCGCAACCTTGAGGGTGCCCCGCGCGTCGGCGTACGCGGCGAGGGATCGCGCAAAGGCCGCCCACGAGAAATCACCGGTGGTCAGGGCGCCATGGACTCGATCGGGCAGCGGGCCATCGTCGCCCACCTGCGCGAAGTGCGAAGCGATCTCCGCGTCGAAGAACCGATCGATGTCAGCCTTGAAGGCCGAGGTCTTGATGACACTGTCCTGCGCCCGAGCCGGGAGAGGCGCTGAAGCAGCGAGGAGGCCCGTGAAGAGGATCACGATCCGGCGGATCATCATGCGACCCCTCTTTCCGCGAAGGACGGCGCGGCCACGAGCGCCGCCGCACCACGAAGGCGCGGATACTGTTCGGGCGGGACGATCGTGATGGGCGTGGCGCCGGCCGGCGGAGTCAGGGCGCGCTCGGCGAGACCGGAACGCACCGTCGGTTCGATGAGGTCCCACGCCGCGGTGATCTCGCCGCCGATGTATACGTGGGCGGGATCGATCGCGTTCACCACCGATCCAAGGCCGAGGCCGAGATAACGCGCGGTCGAAAGCAGGGCGGCGAGGGCCTTGCCGTCGCCCCCCCGGGCCCGCGCGATCAAGTCGTCGACGGTCAGGGCCGCGACATCCGCGGCCACCGGTCGCTCGCGAAGATCGCGCCCGAAGTAGCGCGACAGGGTGGCGAGGTTCGAGACGTAGGCCTCCCAGCACCCGGTGGCGCCGCAGCCGCACCGGGGCCCATCGACGTTGAGCGGCACATGCCCGAACTCCCCGGCGATGTTGTGCTGGCCGCGCACCAGCTCGCCGCCCATGACGACGCCCACACCCAGGCCGTCCGACACCGTGATGTAGACGAAGTTGGTGGGAGCCTTCGCGTCGCGGGTGGCCCAGAGCTGGGCGAGGGCACAGGCCTTGCCGGAGTTTTCGATCTGCACCGGGATTCCGAGTGCGGCGGCCAGCGGGTCGCGCAGCTTCACGTCTTTCCAGCCGAGGTTGGGCGCGCGCAAGACGCTGCCCGCACTCGACTCCACCATACCCGGCACCACCACGCCCACTCCCTGGCACCGGCCGAGATCCTTGTGTTCAACCAGGATCGCCTTGATGCGTTTGACGAGGTCAGCGACGAACTTCTTCGGCTCCCGCTCGGTCGGAAAGCTCGTGACGCTCGCGAGCTGCCGGCCGACGAGGTCGGTCACCATGATGAAGGTGCGGGTGGGCCGTATGTCCACGGCCACCACGCACCGCTTTCGCGAATCGATATAGAGGAAGGTGGGCTTGCGGCCGCGTTTCGCCTCGCCCGTGGCGCCCTCGAAGATGGCGCCCTCATCGATGAGCTCATTCACGAGGAGACTCACCGCGCCCCGCCTGGTGCCCATGAGGCGCGCGAGGTCGGCGCGCGAAATCGGCTGGTTCGTCCGGATGAGATTGAGCGCGATGCGACGGTTGATCTCCCGGGTGGTGCCCCGGGTGGCCACGCGCAGATGCTGAGGATGAAGGGGGCGCATTTGTCCTATTCCTGTTCAATATAACCCCAGCGTGCCTCATGAAGGCAAGTCTTTTCTGGGACCGGCGAGGGTGCAGGCGCTGATTCATGGCATTTGCGTGCAATATCAGGGATTCGGTGGCCTGCCCGCTTTTTCGGCCTCGCGAGATTTCCGCTTGACAGCCGAGCGGAGGCAGGCATATTGTCCGTTGCAAGGACAAATGCCGGACCGGGCGCGGCCCGGGCTTACACCGCACCGCTCAGGAGGCTTCAATGAAGGCACGGAACACGACGGAACCCCGGCGCTCCCATTCAGGGTCGATCACCAGACCATGGGCGGGCGCCGCCCTCGCGGCCCTGCTGCTGGCCTCGCCGGCCCTGGGTCAGATCCCCACCGGAACCATTCTCGGCGGCGTCAAGGACTCGTCGGGTGCTTCGGTGCCCGGAGCCACCGTGACCGCGACCAACGCGGGCACTCAATATTCGAGAAGCATCACCACGGATTCGACCGGGCAGTACGCCTTGCGGTTGCTCCCGGTGGGCAGCTACGTGCTCGGCGTGACCATGCCGGGCTTCAAGAACTTCTCCCAGACCGGCATCCTGCTCGAGGTCGGCCGCAACGCCCGCATCGATCCCGTGATCGAGCTCGGCGCCCTGACCGAAGTGGTTTCGATCGTGGCCGACGCACCTCTGGTGGAGACCACATCGGCAACGTTGTCCCGCACGGTCGGCCAGAACGAGGTTCTGAACCTGCCGCTCGTGAATCGCGACCTCTATTCGCTGCTGAGTCTTACCGGCGGCGTCAGCAGCAATGACAGTGCCAACTCCCTGGGAGGCCCGGAGCAGCTCACCACCATCAACGGCTCGAGCCGAGCGCAGATGGGCAGCGTGAACTTCCAGCTCGACGGCGGCAACAACACCGCGGGTCTGCGCGGCACCGGCAACCCGGCCCCGAACCCCGAAGCAGTCCAGGAGTTCCGGGTTTTGACCAACGGATACGCCGCCGAATACGGTCGCTACGCCGCCGGCGTGGTGGACGTGGTCACCAAGTCCGGCACCAACGAGTTCCACGGCGCCGCGTTCGAGTTTTTCCGCAACGAGAAGCTCAATTCGAAGCGGTGGGCGCCTGCTGGTTCCATCGGCACCAAGGACCCCCTCGACCGCAACCAGTTCGGCGGCGCTTTCGGCGGGCCGATCAAGAAAGACCAGACCTTCTTCTTCGTCAGCTATTCGGGCTTGCGTCAGGAGGAAACGTATTTCCGGAACAGCGCGGTCGTCCCCACCGCCCTCGAGCGCGCGGGCGACTTCTCGCAATCGGCGAGCAAGCCGCGCGACCCCGCGACCGGCCAGCCCTTCCCCGGCGGGATGATTCCGGCCGCGCGTTTCGACGTGACCGCGAAGAACATCCAGGACAAGTTCGTACCGACGTCGAACCTGCCGAACAACTTCTTCGAAGTGCGCCGGCCCGACCCCCTGAACACCAATGAGGCGACCCTCAAGCTCGACCACAAGCTCTCCGACACGCAGAGCCTTGCCCTGAGCTACTTCTATCAGAAGGGCACGGACACGCAGCCCCTTTCCCTGAGCGGCAACATCCCCTGGGTCGACCGCGACTTCAAGTGGAACCAGCACAACGTCAACCTCGCGCATACCCTGACGCTCAGCCCGACCCGGATCAATCAGTTCCGGGCCTCCTACATGCGCCAGTTCGGCGGCCGGGTGAACAACCCCACCACCTCGCTCGCTGATCTCGGCTCGAAGTTCACGCCCCAGGGCGACCCCACCCTGCCCCGCCTCACCGTCACCGGCTACTTCACCGGGCAGACCTCGATCGCGGGCCCCGACGCGGGCAGCGAATACTTCGGCGTCAAGGACGCGCTCAGCATCAGCAGCGGCAACCACTCGCTCAAGTTCGGGGCCGAGGTGTCGTACGAAAAGATCGTGCACGACACCCTGCTCGACAACTACGGGGTGTTCGCCTTCAACGGCAGCAAGACCGGCAACGCCTACGCCGACTTCCTGCTCGGCCTCCCGAGCACCATGACCCAGGACGCTCCGGTGCGCAAGACCGACAACGGGGCGTATATCAGCCTGTTCGCCCAGGATGATTTCCGCATCCACCCGCGGGTCACCCTGAACCTCGGCCTGCGCTACGACGTCCAGTTCCCGTTCACGGACCCTCAGGACCGCAAGCTTGCCTTCGTCCCCGGCCAGAAGTCGACGGTTTCGCCGACCGCGCCCACCGGCCTCCTCTTCCCCGGAGATGCCGGGGTGAGCCGCGGGATCGTCAAGACGGACTTCAACAACATCGCGCCGCGCATCGGCATCGCCTGGGATCCCAAGGGCGATGGACGCATGGCCGTCCGCGCCGGATTCGGTGTCTTCTACGGCAGCATCACCGGCAATGAGTGGAACACCACCGCCGACAACCAGCCGTTCACGGTGAGGCAGTCCTTCCCCACCGTGTTCACGCTCTCGGATCCCTATCGCAATCTTCCCGGCGGGGTCGGACCTTTCCCGTTCAACTACTCGGCGGCCGCGCCCCGCTTCACTCTTCCCGCGCAGGTCTTCGGGCCCGCGCTCGACTTCGTCTGGCCGCTCACCTACCAGGTGAACGTGACCGTGCAGAAGGAAATCGGCCGAAACACGAGCGTGAGCGCGTCCTATGTCGGGGCGTTCGCACGAAACCTCGCGGCTCCCGTGGACAATAACTATCCTGTTCTTGCCACCGGCGCCACCGCCGCGAACGTCAACTCCCGAAGACCCTACCTGCCGGGAACCATCGGCGCCGCGAACGTCCTCTCTTCCATCTTCGCGAGCGACTACAACGGCGTGCAGTTCAGCGCCGAGCGCCGGGGAGCTCACATCTCGGGCAAGGCCTACTACTCATTCGGCCGGGGCTACGAGGACGTCGACTTCCAGGGCGGCGGGCTGCCCACCGTTCAAAACGCCACGCGGCTCGCCGATGAGCGCGGCCGCAACTCCGGCGACCGGCGGCACAGCTTCGTTCTCTCCGCCATCTGGAAGGTCGACTACCTCAAGGACGGGAAGTCGCCCCTGCGCTTCCTCGCCCAGGACTGGACTCTCTCGGCCATCCTGACCCTGCAGACCGGCACACCCCTCAACATCACCGCGGGTCAGGACCGGAATCTCGACGGTCTCGCCAATGATCGGGCGAACCTCGTGGGCGACCCCGAACTTGACCACTCCCGTCCCCGGGGCGAGCTGATCGAAGGCTGGTTCAACACCGCGGCTTTCGCCGTCCCGGCTCTCGGAACGAACGGCACCGCCGGTCGCAACCTCATCGACGGCCCCGGCTATCGCAACCTGGACCTGGGCCTCTTTCGCGACATTCCCCTTCGCGGCCGCACCACGCTCCAGTTCCGCGCCGAGGCTACGAATGTCCTCAACATCGTGAACCTGTCGAACCCGGGCACCAACATAAATGCGCCCGCCACCTTCGGCAAGATCCGCACCGCGGGCAACATGCGCCGGATCCAACTCGGCGCGCGCCTTTCTTTCTAGCAGGTTGCTAAAAACGCCGAGCGCCCAACTTTCCTTACCCTGGACCGTCGAAGAACCCCACGATTCTTAAGACGCACTTCAGAGTCGTGCGGTTTGGCTGGCATGGGGCTTGCTCCCTCGGGCGGTTGCGTTCAACCACCGTCATCAGGAGGAGTCATCATGAAGAGAATCACGAGAGTCGCGTTGTTTTCCCTGGCCGCGCTCAGCACGATAGCCGCGGCGGAGGCCGCCCCCAGGAAAGAAGTCTCCGCCGAGCCCGAAGTCTCGAGAGCGGTTCGGCAGAGCCTCGAAGCGCTGTCCTACTACGGCGTTTTCGACATCCTCAACTACGAGGTCCACGCGAATGGCACGGTCGAACTCGGGGGCTACGTCTTCCGCGACTCCCTCAAGGAGGAGGCCGAGCGGGCGGTATCGAAGGTCGAAGGCGTGAAACAGGTGGTCAACAAGATCGAGGAACTCGACTGGGGCGTTCAGGACGACGAGATCCGCGCCAAGGTCTACCTCACCATCTATCGCGACGGCTGGCTGTCCCGGTACGGCACCGCCACCGACATGGCGCTCGCCAACGGGGTCGGCTACGGCCCGCGCGGCCGCTTCAGCGCGTTTGGCCCGATGGGCATCGGCAATCCGTTCTTCCCCGGCTTTAACCCCACGGGGAACTACGGCATCCACATCCTGGTGACCAACGGCGAGGTCATTCTCGTCGGCGAAGTAGACAGCGAGAGCGACAAGAACCTCGCGAGCATCAAGGCGAGAGGGGTCTTTCCGGTGCGGAAGGTCTTCAACGAGCTGACGGTCCGGGGCGAGAACAAGGAGCCCGGGGCGGATACCGGTCCGAAGGTGAAGCCCGGTAAGGGCGGTGTGGTCATCATCGCCGAAGCGAACTGATTCGGGGACAAAAAAAGCCCCGGGATCCCTGAAGCGGCTGAGGGGTCCCGGGGCGCACGCCGTCTGCTTACATCTTGGGGAGAATGACGGCGTCGATCACGTGGATCACGCCGTTGCTGCACGCGATATCGGTCTTCACCACGTTCGCGCCATCGACCTTGACACCCATGGCGGTGTTGATGGTCACGCTGCTGCCCTGGAGGGTCTTGGCGCTCTTGAGCTTCACCACGTCCGCGGCCAGAACTTTTCCGGCGACCACGTGATACGTGAGAACGGCGGTGAGCTTGGCCTTGTCCTTGAGGAGGGCTTCGAGGGTCCCGGCGGGGAGCTTCGCAAACGCCTCATCGGTCGGAGCGAAGACCGTGAACGGACCGGCGCCCTTGAGGGTGTCAATGAGGCCGGCGGCGGTGAGAGCGGTAGCGAGGGTCTTGAAGCTGCCCGCAGCGACCGCGGTGTCGACGATGTCCTTGGGGGCATCGGCGGCGTGGGCGGAGTTGCCGGCGAGGGCGAGGACGGCAAGAGCGGCGAGAAGGTTGCGACGATTCATGAGGGTCTCTTTCTGGAAATTAGATAAAGGGGAGGCCGGTCAGGTGGGCGTCCTGCCCGCCTCCAACCTCGAAGCGGAGGCTACGCGAGGCAAACAGTGTTTGTCAAGCTTTTGCGTAGATATTGGGTCGGCTGCCCGGATCAGGCCCTTTCGGCGAGGGTGCCGAGGGTGAGGCCGAGGTACGACTTCGCATTGCCAAAACAGACGTTGCGCACCGCGTTCGCGAGCAGCTCCGGGTCGTCGGGCAGGTATCCAGCGCGAACATCATTGCCCAAAAGGTTGCAGACGAGACGCCGGTAGTACTCGTGCCGCGAATAGGACAAAAAGCTGCGCGAGTCGGTAATCATCCCCACGAAGCGCGAGAACAGGCCGAGGTTGCTGAGCGCCCGGAGTTGCGCCTCCATCCCGTCCTTTTGATCGAGGAACCACCATGCCGCCCCGTACTGCATCTTCCCCGCGACCGACCCGTCCTGGAAGTTGCCGATCATCGACGCGAACAACTCGTTGTCCCTCGGGTTGAGGTTGTAGAGGATGGTCTTGGCGAGCTGGTTCGAATTGTCGAGCCGGTCGAGAAACCGGGCAAGAGGTGCGGCCTGGTCGAAATCGCCGATCGAATCGAACCCCTTGTCGGGCCCGAGGATCCGCCTCGCCCGCGCGTTGGTGTTGCGAAGCGCGCCCAGGTGGAACTGCTGAACCCAGCCCCGCCGGTGATCGAGCACGGCCATGTGGTGAAGGAGGCCGGACTTGAATCTCTCGCCCGCCCCCGGGGGTAGCGGCCGCCCCGAGCGCAGCGCGTCGAACGAAACCGCGAGTTCGGGATCCGTGAACGCTGTCGCGTACATCCGCTCCAGGCCGTGATCGGAAGCTCGACAGCCCATCTCGTGGAAGAACGCGTGACGGCTCTCGAGGGCGTCCATGAGCTGGGTCCAGGTCCCGATGCCGATTCCGCTCGCCGCCTCGAGGGCCGCGATCCACTCATTCCACTGCCCGGGATCTTCGATGGCGAGGGCCTTATCGGGCCGCCACGTCGGGTACACGCACGTTTCGGGGCTCGGCCGCCCGGCCAGGGCCTGGTGATGCTCAAGGGAGTCGACCGGGTCGTCGGTGGTGCAGACCACCGCGACCTTGAACTGCTTCAGGAGGCCGAGGGTGGTGAAGCCCTCCTCCTGGAGCCGCGCGGTGGCGCGGTCGTAGATCGATCGAGCCGACCTCGGGTTCAGAAGCTCTTCGATGCCGAAAGGCCTGAGCAGCTCCATGTGCGTCCAGTGGTACAGGGGATTGCGAATCGTCTCGGGTACGGTCTTCGCCCACGCCTCGAACTTCTCGAAGTCGGAGGCGTCGCCCGTGCAGAACCGCTCATTGACTCCGTTGGCCCGCATCGCCCGCCATTTGTAGTGGTCGCCATCGAGCCAGATCTCGGTGATCGAGCGGAAGCGGTGATTCGAAGCGATCTGGTCCACTGGAAGGTGACAGTGGTAGTCGATGATGGGCTGGACCTTCGCGACATCGTGGAAGAGATGCCGGGCGAGATCCGTCTCGAGAAGAAAGTCGTCGTTGATGAACATCATGGGATGAAGGTCCTGAGTCGGCTTCCCCGGCGAGATCAGGCCTCGAGTTTCGCCGGCTCCGATTTCGGGATGAGCAGGTGAATGATGAGGAGAGCCACCAGATACGCCGAACCCGCGATGAGGAAGATGAGGTAGTAGCTGCCCGTGCGGGTGAGGATCTCACCAACAACCAAAGCGATCAGCATGCCGCCGATCGCCCCTGCGGTACCGCCGATGCCGACCACGGATCCCACGGCGCGCCTCGGGAACATGTCGGAAGTAAAGGTGAACAGGTTCGCCGACCAGCCCTGATGCGCGGCCGCGGCCAGGCTCACGAGGGCGACCGCCGCCCACAGGCTCTTGACCTCGGAGGCGAACATGATGGGCACGACGCACAGCGCACACACCAGCATGGCGGCCTTGCGCGCCTTGTTCGTGGACCAGCCGCGTTTGATCCAGTGCGACGACAGCCAGCCACCGCCGATGCTCCCGACATCCGCCACCAGGTAGATCACGACCACCGGGGGCCCGATGGTGGTGAGGTCGATGCCGTGGTTGCGCTTGAGAAAGTCGGGGATCCAGTAGAGATAGAGCCACCAGATGGGGTCGGTCAGGAACTTGCCGATCGCGAAGGCCCAGGTCTGGCGATGCGGCAGGAGGCTCTTCCACGGGATGTGGGTGACCGCCTCGGGCGGGTCTGAACGAATATGCGCGAGTTCCTTCGCCGAGAGGTCAGGGTGACTCTCGGGAGCGTGGTAGTACTTCCACCAAAGGGCCAGCCAGACGAAGCCGATGGCACCGGTGGCGAGGAACGCCACCTCCCAGCCCCAGTGGATGGTGATCCACGGAACCATGAGGGGCGCGCCCAGAGCGCCCAGATTCGTGCCCGAGTTGAAGATACCGGTGGCAAAGGCGCGCTCTTTCTTCGGGAACCACTCCGCAACGGTCTTGATAGAGGCCGGGAAGTTCCCGGCTTCACCGATGCCGAGAACGAACCGCGCGAGCGCGAATCCGGCGGCCGCTCCGCTCAGGAGGACCAGGGACGGAGGGTTGATCAGGACGGTTGGTATCGCGAGGCCGGGGAACGCTCCGGCGATTCCGTGAGCCATGGCGGCAAGGCTCCACAAACCCACGGCCAGAGCGAAGCCCTTCTTCACGCCCACGCCGTCGATCACCCGGCCGGCGATGACGAGGCCAATCGCGTAGGCCAGGGAAAAGCTGAAGATGATCGCCGCGTAGTCCCGCTCGGTCCAGGAAAACTCGGTCTGAAGCGTGCCCTTCAGGATCGCGATGATCTGACGATCCAGATAGTTGATCGCGGCCGCGCCAAACAGGAGGGCGCACACGATCCACCGGACATAACCCACGCGCTCGGTCTTTTGCTCTGCCATCTTCTCCGTCCTGTCTAAGTTCCTTTCGGGCTGAACGCGCATTGCGGGTTTTGGTTTCCTCAGGCGACGAACCTTTGCCAGACCCGGCCGTTCGGGAACTCGTACTCCGCCATCGATTGCGGCTTGATGTCGATGCTATAGCCGGGTTGGAGCGGAGTGACGTAGCGGGCGTTCTTCGCAATACAGGGATTGACGAAGTGCTCGTGGAGATGATCGACGTACTCGCACAGGCGGTCGTCAAGGGAGCCCGAGACCGCGATGTAGTCGAAGATCGAGAGGTGCTGGACGTATTCGCACAAGCCGACGCCGCCCGCGTGCGGGCACACCGGCTTCTTGAACTTCTCCGCCATCAGGATCACCGACACCGCTTCGTTCACGCCGCCCATGCGGCAGGAGTCGACCTGGACGAACCTGATTGCGTCGGCCTGAAGCAGCTGTTTGAACATCACCCGGTTCTGGCAGACCTCGCCGGTGGCCACCCCGATGGGCGCCACCGCGCGGGCGATGCGGGCATGGCCGAGAATGTCGTCGGGGCTGGTTGGCTCCTCGATCCACCACGGATCGAAACGCGCGAGCGCTTTCATCTGGGTGATCGATTCGTCCACGTCCCAACACTGGTTCGAGTCCATCATCAGCTTCCGCGCGGGACCGATCTCCTCCCGCATGATCGTGGCGCGGCGAACGTTGTCCTCGAGGTTCTGGCCCACCTTCATCTTGAAGGCGGTCCAGCCCTGCGCGATCGCCTCCTTGCAAAGGCGACGCACCTTCTCGTCGGGATAACCGAGCCAGCCGGTGGAGGTGGTGTAGGCGGGATACCCGTCGGCCCGCATCTCGGCTTCGCGGGCCTCCCGTCCTTCAATCCGCGCCTGAAGCATCTCGATCGCTTCCTGCGGCTTCAGCACGTCTGAGATATAGGTGAAGTCGATGGTCGACACGAGCTGCGCGGGCGAGAGGTCGACGAGGTGTTTCCACATCGGCTTCTTCAGGCACTTGGCCCACAGGTCCCACACCGCGTTCAGAATCGCGCCCGTGGCCATGTGGAGGATGCCTTTTTCCGGCCCCAGCCAGGGGAGCTGCTTGTCCACGGTGAGATCCCGGAAGAATCTCCTCATGTCGCCTGTGAGGTCGTCGAGGCGTCGGCCGACCACGTGATGCTTGAGCGCGTGGACGGCGGCGACCACGATCTCATTGCCCCGGCCATTGGTGAAGGTCAGGCCATGGCCCTCGAGACCGGTTCCCGTTTCGAGGACGACGTAAGTGGCCGAATAGTCGCCGAGATTGAGGGCATCCGAACCATCCGCCTCGGCGGAGGTGGGGAAACGGATGTCGCGGACCACCACATTGGTGATTTTCACTGGTTGACGCCACTCGCAAGGAAACCGCCATCGACGGTGAGAACTTCGCCATTCACGAAGCTCGAGCCCTCGGACGCGAGGAATACGCAGGCGGGAGCAAGTTCCTCGACGCGGCCAAAACGCTTCAGCGGAGTGCGGGTCAGGAACTCCTGACCCCGGCCGGATTCGTCGAGGAGCTTCGTGTTGAGCGCGGTCCGGAAAACGCCGGGCGCGATCGCGTTCACGTTGACGCCGCGCGGGCCCCACTCGACGGCGAGGGCGCGGGTGAGGCCGGCCACCCCCGACTTGCTCGCGGTGTAGGCCGCCACCTCGAAGAGGCCGATGAAGGACGCGAGCGACGCGACATTGATGATGCGTCCGTAGCCCTTCTCCAACATGGCCCGGCCGAATACCTGGGAGGAGCGAAAGGTCGCGGTGAGATTCGTGGCGATGATCGAGTCCCATTCCTCGTCGGATACGTCGAGACTCGGTGTGCGCTTCGTGATGCCCGCGCAGTTCACGAGAATGTCGACTCTCGAGAATGCCTTGAGCGTCGCGTCGAGGGCGGTTTGCAGGGCCGGCCGATCGAGGGCATCGGCGGTGAGCCGCAAGCTGCGGCGCCCCATCCCCTCAACCGAAGCCGCGGCCTGGTTCACCATGTCGACTCGCCGGGAAATGGGCACCACGTCGGCGCCGGCGGAGGCGAGGCCCTGAGTAAGGGCAAGGCCGATGCCGGAGGTTCCGCCGACCACCACCGCGACGCGTCCCGAGAGTTCCCGTTCCTTCATCACATTCTCCTACCGGGCGCCCGCCGGGGAACGCTTCGAGGGCTTCACCTCTTCTTCCGACGCCTGGGCCGGGCGGGCCAGCAGGAGATGCATCCCCATCTCGTCGCGAGCTTTTTCGGGGTCGCCCGCCTTGATCGCGCGGTAGATGCGGCGGTGCATTTCCGCCGACTCCTTGAGATCGTGCGCGCGTTCGACGGTGAGCTTTCGGGTCTCGTAGACGAGGCCGGAGATCGTGTCGATGAGGGTCGCGAGAACGGGGTTCCCGGAGGCCGCGGCCACCGCCTTGTGAAACTGAACGTCGTGGATCAGGAACTCCTGCGGGTCATCGAGGGCGGCGAACATCGCCGCGACCTCGTCCGCAAGGGCGGTGATCTTGTCCATGGTCGCGCGTTCGGCGGCGAGCGAGGCGGCGCCGAGTTCAAGGACGCGACGGGCTTCGAACATATCGTCCCGGGTGAAACCGTGAAGGGCGGCGAGGAAACTGAGGGGCGCGCTGCCGAGCCTCGGCGGACCATCGGCGATGAAGGTGCCGGCGCCCTGCCGCGACTGGATGACGCCAAGAGCTTGAAGGGTCTGCAGACCGGATCGCAGCGAGGGCCGGCTCACGCCGATCTCCTGGGCGAGATCACGCTCGGCGGGCAGGCGCATCCCCGGCCCGAGACGGCCCGCCTCGATCTGGCGACGGACGAAGTCGACCACCTGGCCCGCGGCCGGAAGTTCAGCCTTGGTTTTCGGGACCTTAGAGGTCTTACCTTTTGTCGATGCCGGCATTTTTCAGGACAGGCTCCAGTTGAAGCGACACCGCCTTGTTATCCGGCCGGCGCCGTCGAACTGCCCGCGCGAATTGTACCGGATTTATCAATATTCTGGCCTCCGAAGTCCTACCGACACCACTTTTCCAGGGGCCGATTCCCGGGGCCTTCGAAGAGGCGGGCGTCCTTCGTGCATCCCCTTCGTGGTCCGACCATTCGAACCTCGGGGGTGGGCGAGTTTTGAGCACGCTGCGTCCCCGGCATGGGTATTGTGCGGCCCTTCCACTTCCACCAGTTCAGGTCGGAAGCCTGGCCGTCGAGCGTGCCTTCTCCGGTGATCGCGATGTTCTCCTGGCCGTGCGCATAGATGAGCGGCGAGTAGCCCATGGACTCGATGCCCTCGAATCGCGTCTTCACCACGGGCAGGTGGTGAGAGGGGTCGGTCGAAAAGCGGACGGTGGCGCCCTTCTGAATGTGAAGATTGATGCTGCTCTTCAGGTGGATGGGGCCGCTCAGATACACGCCCGGAGGCCCGACCACCCGACCGCCGCCTTTGGAGCTGCACTCGGCGATGGCGCGGCGGAAGGCGACGGTCGCCTCGGTCACGCCGTCCGGCTTCGCGCCGAACTTGGTGATCGGACAGTCAAGATCTGGAAACACCGGCGGCTTGATCGCGGCCAGGATGGCGGGGAGGCGCGACCAGGGATCGGGTTCGGGCTTCGACTGAGCGCGCATAGGGCTCGAGAGGAAGGCGGCGGCGAGAAACCCGGCGGCCGCCGGGACGATTCGTCGTATGAGGTTCATGAGAGCCTCGTCAGCGCAGGCGGTCCAGAGTGACGCCCTGCATGTCTTCGAACTCCTGGTTCTCTCCGCCCATGCTCCACACGAACGCGTAACGGCTCGTCGCCGCGCCGAAGTGCATGGACCACGCGGGCGAGAGCACCGCCTCGAAGTTGCGGACCACGAGGTGCCTCGTCTGCTCGGGCGGACCCATGAAGTGGAATGCGACGGCGCCGGGATCGAGATCGAAGTACAAGTACATCTCGGTGCGACGGGTGTGGGTGTGCGGCAGCATGGTGTTCCACACGCTGCCGGTCTCGAGATCGGTGATCCCCATGACCTGCTTGTTCCGGATCGCGCGCAACATCGTTCGGGCTCCCTTATGTTTTTCGTTCAATGGGAACGCTCGATACGGAGATGGCGAGAGCGCTCATGGGACGGAAGCCTCAGGTCTTCGCGCGGACTCGTCCTAGCAGCCCGTGGCGAAAGTCCCTCCGCGTCGAAAGCGGATCTTTTCCGCAGAGCTCCGCGTTGCTAAACCTTGAAATACTCGCGGCATTCCTGCGGTTCGGCGCCTTGATCTGACGAAAAATCTCTCACTTTCGCTCGCGGTCGACTTTCACCACGGACTGCTAGCGCTAGCGCGCGGTGACCTGAACCGAAACCGGCGACGCGAGGCGGGCGGCGAAGGTGTTCACGTGCGCGTCGAAGTCGGCCATGGTCTTGAAGTCGCCACTTCGGTCCCAGCCCGTGCCGGCGAAGTAGGGCGCCGGTCCGCGGAAGGAGACGAGCACGTTGCCGTCGAGTTCGGGATTCGAAACGATCCGCCCCGGATCCACGACCACCGCGCATCCCATCCAGCCATCCTTGCCGTAGCGGTTCAGTTCTTCCCAGGCCCGCAGGACACCGACCTTCGGATCGATACGCACATCGGCGCCCTTTTCCTTCTTGGTCCCGGTCGCGTAGAGAAACCCGTCGGGCAGGGGCGCCGCACCCTCGGTGGTGTACCTGTTCTCGAACCGGTTGAAGTTCGAGCCGGCGTCGAGGCTCACCCGCTTCGTCTCCTTGACCTTCACCCCGGCCACGTCCCACGCGTCGTACTCGAGCTCGAACAGGAGGCGGATCGGGCCGCGGGAGAGCACCCGCGACTTGCGGAAGTTCTTCGAGGTGAAGAGCCGCCCGTCCGCGATGAGACCGCTGCCGCCGCAGCCACGGGTCTTCCCGGCCGAGTAAAAGTCGCCGCCGTCGCCGTGGTCCTGGTGGTAGTTGTCCACGAGATACCACTCGTTCGCCACCAGTCGGTTCGTCTTTTTCACCCACGCGTCGACGCTGCTGCTGGAGAGCGGCTCCCGCACCCACGTTTCGAGCGCTTCCCCGTACATCCGGAAGGCCACCTTGTCGTTCTCCCAGACGAAGTCGTCGAATCGCTCGCGATTGAAACGGCCGTAGACGCGAAAGTCCTCGGGCCGGTAGGTCTGCGTTTCGCCGAGGGCCAGGTTGAAACGCGCGGTGGCGCCCCTGGCAAGGTCGGCCTGGAAGACCAGGGTGTCCTCGTCGTAGTCGCCATCCGTGTCCATCGCCTGGGCGAGGAGTTCCTGGCCCGTGGCTTCATCCCTCACCCGCACGCGCCGGAGATCCGCCGGTTTGCCCACGCCCGGGAGAGACTTGAGAGAGACCTCGATGGTTTCGCGTCTCGCGAAGGCCGCGTCGTTTCGGACCACGACCGCGGCGAGCGCGACCGCGGCCGGCCTCGGGGCCGGCGCGGTTTGCGCGTGCGAGGAGGCGGCAAGCAACACCGCCGCGAAAAGGTGCGCGTTCGACTTCATGTCTGCCTTCCTGAAGTGGACCCGCGAAGGGTACATCAGAAGGTGAGCCGCGCGCCGATCTGGATGTCGCGGGGCGAGTTTCGGTCGGTGGAGGGGGTCGTACACGAGGTTCGGGAACTCGGAGAAATCGCCCGCCCTCATCCTCGCGGTGGGAACGGTGTAGCTCGCGGGCTCGGGCTGCACGTCTTTGAGGTGCTCGCCGCCGATCATGAAGAACGTGCGGTCCTTGAAGATCGGACCGCTGAGCATCCCGGTGAAGCGGTTATAGGTCCGCGTGGGCTTGGCGCCGCCCGCGCGCTCGGTGAGGAGGGGCGTCTCGGCGCGGCTCGCATCGCGGTTGAAATAGGAGAAGGCGCCCCGGAGCCCTGTTTTCACCGCTCTTGAGGGCAAGATTCACAACCGCACCCGCGGTGTGACCGGACTGGGCGTCAAAGGCGTTCGTTTGAACCTAGAACTCCGAGATGGCGTCGGAGGGCGGCGAGAATCCGACCCCGCGCGCTTTCGACATGTTCGGCGCGCCGTCGATCGAGAACTCGTTTCCGCCCTGGACGCCATTCGCGACGATGCCCCCGAGGTTGGCGTTGTCGGCGGGTCTTGAGAAGTGGAGATCCGAAGTGTCCATAATGCCGGGAGCCAGGCGGGTCAGCATGTAGGCGGTGCCGTCCCCAAGGGGCAACTCCGCAATCTGCTTCGAATCGACGGTGGTTCCGGTGACCGCGGAGAGGGTGTCGAGGAGGGGTGCGTTGGCGATGACCACCACCACTTCCGACACGCCACCGGTGGACAGGATGAGGTCGATCCCGATCACGTCGCCCACGCGCACCTCGATGCCGCGGCGCACCGCGGTCTTGAAACCGTCGAGTTTCGCGGTGACGGAGTAGATGCCGGAGTTGAGGCTGCTCGCCTGATAGGCGCCTTTCGCGTCGGTCACGAGGTTTGCCGAGACGTTCGTTCCCTCGTTGGTGACGCTCACATTGACGCCGGGCAGGAGCCCGCCGGTGGCGTCGCTCAGGGTGCCCAGTATGACGCCGCGCGAGTCCTGAGCGAGAGCCCTGACGGGTGCGATCAGCGCTCCGAGAGCCGTGCAGAGAAGCAGCAGGTTGCGCAGAAGAGAAAGCTTCATAGATGGAATCTCCACAACAATTTCGGATTTTCGTTTCGCGGGCCCCTGGAAATCGAGGTACGCCCGGTCGCATATTGAGGACGCTTATAGGACCACTTCAGGTTGTGTGTCAAGCCTTGTATTACCATTTGGGTGTCCCTGAATGTTATCTGGAAGACTCCTTTGAGTCGTGTTTATTGCATTTTCATGGATTCCTGATGCTTCCTGAGCCACTCCACCGGAATGGGTTGAACCTCACTTCAACCAACATTGGTAGGACCAATCCGCACCACCCGGCCCTCCAGCCCGCATTCGATGCGCGTTCGTGGTTGAATCGATTGAAGCTTCCGAGATAGGTTCAGCGAGGCCAGCAAGAAGCCCCCTCAGAAACGGAATCAAGGAGTCATGACCAGCACCCTGACGATCAAAGACCGCGCCTCCTGCCGTTTCGACATCGTGTCCCTGGGCGAGGTGATGCTGCGGCTCGACCCGGGTCCGGGCCGGATCCACACCACACGCTCGTTCGAGGTCTGGGAGGGCGGCGGCGAGTACAACGTGGCCCGGGGACTCAAGCGCTGCTTCGGCCTGAACGCGGCGGTGGTCACTGCCCTCGTCGACAATCCGGTGGGCCGGCTGGTCCAGGACCTCATGTACCAGGGCGGAGTCGACCAGACCTACGTGCGCTTCGTCGGGGATGACGGGGTCGGGCGCAGAGCCCGCAACGGCCTCAACTTCACCGAACGGGGATTCGGGGTGCGCGCCGCGCTCGGCTGCTCGGATCGCGGCCACACCGCGGTCTCGCAGCTCAAACCCGGAGACATCGACTGGAATCAGATTTTCGTGAAGGACGGCGCGCGCTGGTTCCACACCGGGGGCATCTTCGCGGCATTGAGCGAAACCACGCCGCTCGTCGCGAAGGAGGCCATGGAGGCCGCGCACAAAAACGGCGTCATCGTTTCCTATGACCTCAACTATCGACCCTCGCTTTGGAAATCGATCGGCGGCGAAACGCGCGCGCGCGAGGTCAACCGGGAACTGGCGCCGTTCGTCGACGTCATGCTGGGCAATGAGGAGGACTTCCAGGCATCGCTCGGCATCCACGTGGAAGGTCTCGACGAAAGCCTCTCGACCCTCGAAGTCGAGAACTTCCGCCGGATGATGGAAAAGGCGATCGCGGAGTTTCCAAACTTCAAAGTCGTGGCCACGACCCTTCGAACCGCGAAGACCGCGACCGTCAACGACTGGAGCGCGGTTGTCTACGAGAACGGCCGGCTCTACCAGGCGCCCGAACGTCCGAACCTGGAGATCTTCGATCGCGTGGGGGGCGGCGACTCGTTCGCGTCCGGCTTGATCTACGGCTTCCTCGTCGGCAAGGGCGCTCAGTGGGCGGTCGAGTGCGGCGCCGCCCACGGAGCCCTCGCCATGACCACACCGGGCGACACCACCACGGTGAGCCTGGCCGAAGTTGAACGGGTGATGAAGGGCGGAACCGCTCGCGTCTCCCGTTGATCGCTCCACCGCCCCCGACCCTGCCCTGAGAAGAGGACCCAATGGAAAAGAGTGAAGTTCTGAAGCGCATCGCCGAAGTCGGCCTCGTTCCGGTGATCCGGGCGGAGTCGAAAGACGAAGCGTTGCGGGTAGTCGAGGCGATAGGTGCGGGTGGCGTTCCCGTCCTGGAAATCACCATGACCGTGCCAGGGGCTTTGAGTGTGATCGAGGCCATTCGCAAGCAGGATCCGAAGGCGATCGTCGGTGCGGGAACCGTGCTCGATCCTGAAACCGCTCGCGCCTGCATGCTCTCGGGCGCCCATTTCATCGTGAGCCCGGCCGTGAACACCGCGACCATCGAGATCTGCCGTCGATACTCGGTCGCGGTGATGCCCGGGGCCCTCACTCCCACTGAGGTGCTTGCCGCGTGGAGCGCCGGCGCCGACGTGGTGAAGGTTTTCCCCTGCGGAGCCCTCGGCGGAGCGAGCTACATCAAGTCGCTGAAGGCGCCGTTCCCTCAGATCGCCCTGATGCCCACCGGCGGCGTTTCCATCAAGACCGCGGCCGACTTCATCAAGGCCGGCTCGATCGCCCTGGGTGTGGGCGCGGATCTCGTTGACCTCAAGGCGTTACGCGAACCCGGCGGCGCCGCGGTGATCACCGAACGCGCGCTGGAGTACGTCCGCATAGTCTCCGAAGCACGCAGCGGATTGGATCCGCGCTGAGAAAACGCCCCGTACCCAAGGCAACCCACCCATGTTCCTCCTTGCCGGCGTCCTTCTCGCGGCTCTGACGCAGGAAACCGGGGCAGGCGCGGTGAGCGCGGCCCGGCGAATCGCGGTGTGCGGACCGTCGGCGAACGATCGGGATCTTCTCGACGCAGTGTTGCGGTCCGCTTCCTACGATCATGTGGGCGGCGGTTTTCACGACTTCCCCGGAGGCCCGAAACGACTCGACACGAACGCGTGGTACCTGAACGCCCTCGCTGCGGCTTACGAGGCCAAGGCTGACCTCTTCATTCGAAACATGGTGCCCCGTAGATAGAGCGGGGCCGCCATTACCGAGGCTGTCGGATCGCTTCAGTCCGGCCCGAGACTTCGGGTCCTTCGCGATGACGGCCTGGGGTTTCTCCCAAAAGCCACGGCGCGCGCAGCCTGGCCTTTGGCCAGCGCGAAGCCTCCCCTCCAGGGGAAGGAGTACGTCGCGAAACTCGCGATGACGGAGGTTTCGCGGGTTGCGAACGGACAGTTCGCGCTGGCAGCCCGTGGTGAAAGTCCCTCCGCTTCGAAAGCGGATCTTTCCCGCAGAGCTCCGCGTTGCCAAACCTTGAAATACTCCCGGTATTCCTGCGGTTCGGCGCCTTGATCTGACGAAAAATCTCTCACTTTCGCTCGCGGTCGACTTTCACCACGGACTGCTAGGAGCCTGGGCGGTAGAACGCAATTGCGCCCAATTTTCCGCCAAGTCGGGCCGCGAAGGCCAGTGCAATTTTCTGAAACACACATGATTCTTGACGAAGTTCCTTCTACCGCCCAGGCTCCTAGGCCCCGGCTTTCGCCGGGATGAGGTGGGGTTCGCGTTCTTGTTGGGGGGTGGGTCCCCGGCGGGAAGGACAGGGGGTTCGCCGGGGTCTTACTTCACCGGCGGTTTGAGGTCGCGGATGGCCTTCACGCCGCCCGCGCCCGTGGCCTCGCGAACCGCGGCAAGAAGCGCATCGGCCATCACCTCGGCGGCGAGCGCGCCGATCATCGAAGCGTTCACCTCTCCCTCGAAGCGGCCGGTGGCCACCGCGAAAACCGTGTCGCCGTCGCCGAGAGTGTGAGCCGGGTTGATGGCCCGGGCGAAGCCATCATCCGCCATTTGCGCCACTTTTGTGACCTGCGCTTTGGTGAGCTTTGCGTTTGTCGCCACCATACCGATGGTGGTGTTCTCGCCCGCCCTGGGCCGCGGCATATTGGCGCCGGTGCGAAGGAGAACGCGCGCGTCGGCGAACGTGTCGTCTTGATTGATCGTGCCCGCGACCACCTTGCCGGTGTATGGATCGATGATGTCGCCCACCGAGTTCACGGCCACGATCGCGCCGACCACCAGGCCGTTCGGCATCTTGATGGAAGCACTGCCGAGACCACCCTTCATGGGGCGCCGGCCCGGGCCGCCCGACTTGCCCACGGTGGCGCCGGCCCCCGCACCCACGCTACCCATGGCCACGGGATCGCTGGTGGCCGCCGCCGCGGCCTGGTAGCCGCAGTCGGCGCCCGGCCGGATCTTCGGCTTACCATCGAAGGGCAGGTCGAACAATATCGCCGAACCCACAATGGGCACCACCCCGGCGGCGCCCACGGGCCAGCCGATGCCCTTTTCTTCAAGCCACTTCATCGTGCCGGAGGCCGCATCAAGGCCATAAGCACTGCCGCCCGAGAGCACGATGGCGTTCACCTTGTCGACGTTGTTCACCGGGTCCATGAGATCGGTCTCGCGGGTGCCCGGCGCGCCGCCACGCTGGGCGACGCCCGGGGTCGCTCCCTGGGCCACCCCGGCGGCGGTGGGCGGACCCTCGGTAAGAATCACGGTGCAGCCGGTGGGCTTTTCCGTCAGGGTGATGCTGCCCACCTTGATCCCGGGCACATCCGTAATCGAGCCATCAGCGAACGACGACGTGGCGGCTATGGCGATGAGGAGAGTGGTGGCGCATTTCATGGGCGGACCTCGATGTCTTGAAAGAAGGCCTGATTCTGCCGCAGGTCGGGCCGAAACGGAGCCGCCCGGCGGGAATCGTGGTCTTCCTGCGACGCGCCGGTCAGTTGAAGATATCGATCAGGCGGCTGAACTTGATGACCAGGCTGCGGTCGCGGATCAGGCCCAATGCCGAGTCGTCGCGACGGGCTCCGTCGAGCGTGTCACGCTCGCGCCCCTCGTTGTAGACCACGAAGATCCCCGCATTGGCGCTTTGCAGCCAGCCGAAGCGGAAGTTGCCGGATAGAAACCTCGTCTGCTGGTTGTACTGCATCAGCGACTGTACGAAGACGCGGGGCGAGAACGAGTAGGACGCGCGCAGGCGGAAGAGGTTCGCTTCGAACTTCCCCTGGGGCAGAGTGACGCGGTTGTAGTTGATGTTGAGGGTGCCCGAGAGCTTGTCGCCCGCGCGGAACCTTATGGCGGGAGCGATCGCGAGGCGGGTGCCTCCGTAGTAGCCGCCGACGTTTGTGGTCACGTTGATGTTGAGGGGTTTGGCCTGGGGCGAGATGAAGACGATCTGGGCCTCCGCATGATCGTACTTGCCCACGGGCACGCGGATGCCCGGAGCGATCAGGAAAGGGGAGCGAAGGCCCTCGTGGATCAGGTTGAGCCCGGTGTGAACCTCCCACTGGCTCTTGAACTCGAAGTGACTGTCGAAGTGTGTGAAGCCGCTTTCGTAGAAACCATCGGGCTTGAAGTAGGCGCGGTAGCTGATGTGCGGGCGAAGCTCTTGGAGGCCGAGAAAGTTCTTGGGCCGGGTGCGGTTGAGGATAAGCAGATCGATCTTCCGGAATGCGGTGCGCCGGAGAAAACCCACCTCGGGGTTGAAGCCCTTCCCGACGTCCGTGTACTTGGCCCGCATGTCAAACCGGGGCGACTCGCGCAGGAAGGCCCCGTCCATGGCCACGGCCCCGTCATCGATCCCCGGCGAGGATGTTCCGGCGATGAAACCCGTGACCTGGGAGTACTGACCGAAGCCCTTGCGGCCATCCACCGCGTAGGTGCGGTTGTACTCGGCGACCCCGGGCACGACCGCGTCGCCGGTCGATTGCCGGTTCACGAAAAGCGCGCCGAAACCCGACCGGTTGGGCATCTCTTTCGAAACCCGGGCCACGCCGAAGTTGTTGCCGGGGGCCACGCGGTCGACCGCCTTGGTTTGCATGTCGATGAGGCCCAGGTTCCATCCCCGGACCTTTCCGGAAATGCGCGCGCCTGCCACGATGGGGATCTGTTCCCCGGTCCTGGCGATGCCGATGCGCCGGGAAAAGAAGAGATCCACTTCGCCGCTGTTCCCCGCGGTGAAGAGGCCCGCGTTCTCCAGAAAGAACGGACGCTTCTCCGGAAAGAAGAGGGAGAACCGGTCGAGGTTCACCTGCTGATCGTCCACCTCGACCTGCGCGAAATCGGTGTTCACGGTCGCGTCGAGGGTGAGGGAGGGAGTGATGGAATACTTCAGATCGCCCCCCACGTCACCCCCGGTGTCGAACTTCGACTGCGTCCGGTAGTTTCGCTGAGAACTGCCGAGCACGTAGGGCGTGACCTTCAGGTTGCGTTGCGCCGGCGTCCTGACTCCCGAGAGCGTCCCCGCCCGGGACACGCGCAGGATGTTGTACTGGCGAGGCAGAGGGGACCAGTAGGCGACCTCCTTCTTGCGGCGGATGTTCCGCTGCATGTTGAAGCCCCACGACTGTTCGCCGCCTTTGGCGTAGCGCAGGTTTTTGAAGGGAATCAGGAACTCCGCGCTCCAGCCGTAGTCCCCGACTTTCGTGCGCACCGTCCACACCGCGTCCCAGTTGAGATTGAAGCCGCCGCCCGCGCCCGATTGCTGGCGCGAACTCTGGTCGCCCTCGCGACCCTCCAGGGACACCTGCGCGTCGTACTCGCCGCCCGCGGGCGAAGTCCCGAACACGAAACCGTTCTGGCCGTCCTGATAGGTGTCGAGAATGAAGCGAAAACTGTCGACGTCATCGAGGGGCGAATCGCGGCGGGAGTCCGAGACCACAAGCTTGGAAGGGTCCGAGTCGTAACAGACGACGCCGATGATCAGGGCATCGTCGGTGTAGGCGATCCGAACCTCGGTGCGCTCCGAGACCTCCGCCCCGTCGTCAGGAGTGGTCTGCCTGAATGCGCTGATCGCCGGAACGCCCTTCCAGGCCTCGTCGTCGGTCACGGCGCCGTCGATCACGGGCGCTTTGGAGAGATATCGAGCAGCCTGGGCGGGGCGGGGCGCTTCCACGCCGGCCGGCGTGTACGAAGGAGGCTGGCCCTGCGCGGCTTCGAGCATGACCCCCGGAAGGAGCAGGACGGTGGCGAAAAGGAGAGCGGGATGCATGCCTGGGGCCTTGTTGGGGGTCCGTCCGCCCCTTCGCCCGGGGCGGGCGGAACGGGACCGGGGGATCTTAGAAGGTGCAGCCGTAAGCCGTCATGGACATCCTGGCGGCTTCCGTCGCCTGCTTGCACCCCATCGCGAGACCGGCCTTGCCTTCAGGAGTCGAAGCCGCCTGCTTCCAGGCCGCCCTGGTCTGCTCAACCCCCTGCCGAACGCTGGCCCGCGCGGCCTCGGGAACCTTGCTGTCGATACATGTGAGGTACCTGGTCAGATACTCATCGCACTCGGGAACGCCGAACTCGACCACGGCCGGAGCCGCCGCCGCGGGGGCGGCTCCGGCCGTGGTCGAGTTCGGC
>Ga0163153_10001452_pt1 | contig 37324 bp, 42 predicted proteins | sample OliLakLV19MP6IB1_FD_148629 | JGI IMG/M metagenome (GOLD analysis project Ga0163153, IMG submission 148629) | Freshwater microbial mat bacterial communities from Lake Vanda, McMurdo Dry Valleys, Antarctica - Oligotrophic Lake LV.19.MP6.IB-1 | ecosystem: Environmental > Aquatic > Freshwater >... | reverse complement strand
CGGGGAAGGCGGGGTTGATTGCCGGCGCGGTGCATGCATTCGACTCTGTCGCGAGTCAGACGTTGGCGTCGTTCGAGGTCGAGTTGGCGTCGTTCGCGGTTGCATTGCGGATCCTGGCTGCCGATGGGGAGCACGCCGACCGGTGGACGGGTCGTTGACGATGCCCGGTCTCGCGAGCCCGGCCGGGTTCAGAGCGATTGCGGACGGGTTGCGTATGCAGGCCGGATCGTACGATCGGGTTGCCGAGCATGTGGCGGGGATGGCCGGGCGTACGAACGCGGCGGCGGAGGCACTCGCGGCGAGTTGGCAGGGACCGAAGCCGGAGTTGTTCAACGTGTAGATCGGTGCGATGCCGGGGCGGCTGCGGCTGGTGGCCGGGGTGTCCGAGGCGGCGGCGACGACGTTGCGGCGTCTGGCCGGGTTCGCGGACGAGACCGCGGCCGATCTCCGCCGCGCCGAGTTCCGGGCGGGTCTGGATGAACGCGCCGACCCGGATCCGTACGGGCCGCAGGTCCCGGCCGCCCCTGCGTATGTGTTGCCGTTTGCGGCACCGACCGTCGATGCTCTGGTACGGGACGCGCTCGACGCCTGGTATGACGTGTCGCGACGCGCCGCGGACGAACTTGAGGGTTTCATGTCGGTGTTGAGGGCTTCGTCGGGGCTCGATGTCGCCCGGACGCTCACTCCGGCGGCGTTGGGTACGCATTTGGCGAGTGTCGTGCAGGGCGCACCGATCACGGTCGAGGCCTGGATCGTCACGGTCTCGCGCCGCGGGGAGTTCGTGGTCGGCGGCGGTGTGGAAGACGTGTTCGAGGTGCGGCGGCTCAACAACGGCCGCTACCGGGTACTGCACCGCGCGACCGGCAGCGTCTACGTCGAGGGCGGGGTCGAGGCGGCCGCAGGATTCCGGGTCGGTGACCGTATCGTCGGCATCGACGCGGCCGCGACTGCGGCCGCCCGGCTCCGGGTCGACAACGAGGACACGTTCACCGCGGGCGACATGGACGAGGTCAAGCTGCTCATCACCCAAGCCGTGATCGCATCGACCGGAATGGCGCAGACGCTCTTGGGAAGGCCGAGCAGCCCGCTCGGTGCCGCGCTCACGGCCGCGAGGATCTCGCCCGTCAACCAGGCCGCGTTCGGTTGGCTCTCCGACCGCGGTGAAGACGCCGGGCTCCCCAACCTCAAGGAGGCGTACGACGCGTACATGAAGTACCGCCCCGCCTTCGCCCAGTCGTACGTCGGCGTCGGGACGGACCTCGCGGCGGGCGCAACGGCGCGTCTCGGCACGGAATGGTTCGACCTGACGCGTGGCGTGGAAGGGTCGATCTCGCGGTCGTGGGGCGATCTCCGAACCGCCACCGGAGGCGAAGGCAAGCGCGTCACACTCTCGGGGTCCGCGCTCGCGGACCTCGACGCCAACGGCACCGGGCTCGCCGCGAGCGCCTCATCGACCGTGCAGGTCGAATGGTTCGAGAACAGCGAGACGCGAAGCCTGGCGGCGGTGACCGCGATCGTGACGGCGTTCGAGTCCGACTCGATGACAACACGCACCATCACCTTCGACCTCACCACGCCGGAAGGCCGTACCGCTGCCCGCACCGTCGTGAACGCCGCAGTCGCGCCGGTGCCGAGCCGCGAGTTCCTCGATCGGGCACCGGAAGCCCTCGACATTCTCACGGGGGACGACGAACACGCGGGGGTCCGGTCGACGGAGCAGACCTACACCATGACCTCGGACGACTACGGTCTGTTCGTCGATGTCTCGTTCGGTCCCGCGTTCGAAGTCGATGTCAACGTCAACGTCACCCACCTGGAATGATCCGTACGCCCCGATCGATCGCAGTGCCGGCCGCGCTCGCGCTCATGTTGTCCGCGTGCTCCGCAGGAGGTGACGACCCCGTGGACGACGACACCGCCGCCCAGTTCCCGGTCGAGTTCACGACCGACGACATGACGTTTCGTACCCCCGAAGGTTGGGTTGAACCAGAAGAGCAAACCGCGGCGCGTGACTATCAGTTCGAATCGCCCGACGGGCGTGCCGTTGTCTGGACATCCAAGTTCGACGCCGACGACGCACTCGACACGGTCGTCAGCTTCTGGCTGAGCAACCTCAACATCGAAGCCGGGTTTCCTGAAGAAGGCATCGGTCGGGGGCGTCCGGAACCGATCGACATTCTCGGCGCCGACGCTGCGCTCCTCAGCCGCGTCCATAACCTCGATGGTGCGGTGACTACCGACGCCTACGACGGCCCCGTCGTCGGTGCGTTCGTCACCGCCCGCGTCGGCGACACCAACTACTTCCTCAATGCCCTCGCCCCCGACACACCCGACAACGAGAAGCTTGTCGACGACCTCGTCCAAACCCTGCGCATCACCAAGTGACCGAGCGGGACGGACGCCTTCGTCGCCCGCGATCCAGACTGGCGCCGCGCAGTCGCCGCGATCAGACGACGGTGCGGACCGTCCCGTCGCCCAAGTCGAGGACGCACCCCCGCACGTCATCCACGTGCTGCAGCCACGGGCATGACCGCACCCGTTCCACCTGTTCCCGCACGTGCTGGTCGACGTCGTGGAACGACCCGAACGCGAACGGCGGCGCCACACCTGTCTCGGACAACAGCTCGCCGGCGAGCTCATCGTCGTGCACCGCGCGCAGGCCGCAGTCGGTGTGGGCCAGGATCGTCACAGAACGGGTCTCGAGGAGACGCTGCGAGAGCACGAGCGAGCGCAACGTGTCGTCACTCGCCTCGGCTCCGGCGTTGCGCAGGACGTGGGCGTCGCCCAACTCCAGGCCGAGGGCGTGCTGCGGGTCGATGCGGGCGTCCATGCACGTGATGATCACGAGATGACGCCTGGGAACTGCCGACGATCCGACCACGACCGCGAAGAGTAGGAGGTCCGGGGTCCCGAATTGCGAAACCGGCGCCTCGCGGAAGGAGGGCCATCCTCCGCGCGCGAGACTGGTGGAATGGACGAGCAGGTGCGGGCCGGCATCCTGGGCTGCGGGAATGTCGGCGCGGCCCTCGTCCGGCTGCTCGACGACAACGCCGATCTCATTTCCCGGCGCGTGGGCGTTCGCATCGGGGTCGGACGCGTCGCCGTCCACAACGTCACCAAGGAACGCGACGTCACGCTCGCGCCGGGCGTGCTCACCAACGACGCCGAATCGGTCGTCACCGACCCCAATGTCGACGTGGTCGTCGAGGTCATCGGCGGGCTCGAACCGGCCCGCAGCCTGATCCTCTCGGCGCTGAAGTCGGGCAAGGCGGTCGTGACCGCCAACAAGGAGCTGCTCGCGAACTTCGGCGCCGAGTTGTTCGAGGCGGCCGAGGCCGCGGGCGTCGACCTGTTGTTCGAAGCGTCCGTCGCCGGCGGCATTCCGCTCATGCGGCCGCTGCGCGAGTCGCTCGCGGGCGAGCGCATCACGCGCGTGATGGGCATCGTCAACGGCACGACCAACTACATCCTCACCCAGATGACCGAGGAAGGTTCGTCGTTCGGCGACGCGCTCTCCGAAGCACAGCGGCTCGGGTACGCCGAGCGCGACCCCACGGCCGACATCGAGGGCTACGACGCCGCGGCCAAGGCCGCCATCATCGCGTCGATCGCGTTCGGCGCGCGCGTGGTCGCAGGCGACGTGTACCGCGAAGGCATCACGCGCGTGACCGACGACGACATCGCGGCCGCGCACGAACTCGGCTACGTCGTCAAGCTCCTCGCCGTCGCGGAGGAACGCGACGGGCAGATCGGCGTTCGGGTCCACCCGGCGATGGTTCCGCTCGCGCACCCACTCGCGACCGTGCGCGGATCGTTCAACGCGGTGTTCATCGAGGGCGAGTCGGTGGGCGAGCTCATGTTGCTCGGCCGCGGCGCCGGCGGCGGGCCTACGGCCAGTGCCGTGCTCGGCGACCTCATCGACGCGGCCAAGAACCTGCGCTCCGGGTCGCGGGGCGCAACGCTCGGTGTGCTGCACCGGGTCCCGATCCGGCCGATCGACGAGACCGCGTCGCAGTTCTACATCTCGCTCGACGCGGCCGATCAGCCCGGTGTGCTGGCGGCGATCGCCGGCGTCTTCGGGAAGCACGAAGTGTCGATCCAGTCCATGCAGCAAAAGGGCCAGGGCGTCGAGGCCCGGCTCATCTTCGTCACGCATCTCGCGCGCGAAGCGGCGATGTCGGCGACGATCCACGATGTGCGTGAACTCGACGTCGTGCAACGCGTCGGTTCGGTGCTCCGAGTCGTCGGCGGTGAGGAGTGACGCGCGGCCGGATGTATAAGGGCATTATTGATGCGTACCGCGACCGGCTACCCGTCTCGGACAAGACGCCGATCGTCACGCTCAACGAGGGCAACACGCCGCTCGTGGAAGCGCCGCGGCTTTCCGACCAGGTCGGCGCGACGGTGTACCTCAAGGTCGAGGGTGCGAACCCGACAGGTTCGTTCAAGGACCGCGGGATGACGATGGCGATGTCCAAAGCGGCTGAAGAAGGCGCCAAGGTCGTCGTGTGCGCGTCGACGGGCAACACGTCGGCCAGCGCGGCGGCGTACGCGGCCCGGGCCGAGATGCTCGCGGCAGTACTCATTCCCGAGGGTCACGTCGCCCTCGGCAAGCTCGCCCAGGCGTTGATCCACGGCGCCAAGGTCGTGCAGATCCGCGGCAGCTTCGACGACGCGCTCGACCTCGTGCGCACGCTCGGCGAGCGCGGCGGCTTTACGGTCGTGAACTCGATCAATCCGTTCCGCATCGAGGGCCAGAAGACCGCGGCGTTCGAAATCTGCGACGCCTTGGGTAATGCACCCGACGTGCACTGCATCCCCGTCGGCAACGCCGGCAACATCACGGCCTACTGGAAAGGCTTCCAGGAGTACGCGGCCGACGGGCTCGCGACCAAGCAGCCCCGCATGCTGGGCTGGCAGGCGGCCGGCTCGGCCCCGCTCGTCATCGGCGAACCGGTCCCGCACCCCGAGACGATCGCGACGGCGATCCGTATCGGCAACCCGGCAAGCTGGGACTCCGCGATTGCGGCACGCGACGAGTCGGGGGGCACGATCGGTGCCGTCACCGACGAACAGATCCTCGCCGCCTACAAGCTTCTCGCCGCCACCGAAGGCGTGTTCGTCGAGCCTGCATCGGCCGCGTCGATCGCAGGGTTGTTGCAAGCATCCGAGAACGGCCTGATTGCGCGCGGCGAAACCGTCGTGTGCACCGTCACCGGCCATGGTTTGAAGGACCCGAACCGGGCGATCGCGCAGATCGAGGCGCGCCCGGCCGTCGACGCCGACGTCGACGCTGTCATGGAGGAGTTGGGACTGTGAAAACAGGCATGAGTAAGCGCCGAGTGATCGCGCTCTTGGTCGGGGCGTCGCTCACTGTCGGCGCGTGTGCAACCGTCGCGGTCGTCACGCGCGACGGCGACGAAGCCGTCGCGCAGGAGGAGAGCCCGGTCTTCGAGACGACGACATCGCGGCCGAAGTCGTCGACGTCGTCGACGACGTCGACGACGGTGAGCCTCGATCCGCTACCCGTTCCCGAGGCGCCGCCGGCCGACCCGCACGCGCGCGTGTCGATCGTCGATATCGGCGCCATCTCGATCCCCAAGATCGGTATCAACCACCGGATCTTCGAGGGCATCACGCTGACGGTCATCAACAAGGGTCCGGGCCACTGGCCCGGCTCGGCCATGCCCGGCGCGCGCGGCAACACGGTGTTCCCCGGGCACCGCACGACGTACAGCCACCCGTTCGGCGACATCGACAAGCTCGTCGGTGGCGACGAAGTGATCTTCGACATGCCGGACGGAACCTACGTGTACCACGTGCGGGAGATCCTCATCGTCGCACCGACTGACTTGTGGGTCGTCGACCAGACGGACACCGCGACATTTACGCTCGTCGCGTGCCACCCGAAGGGGAGTGCCAGGCAGCGGATCGTTGCCAAGGGCGATCTCGTGGCCTCCTACCCGAAGTGAGGCCCGAAAAGTGAGGCACGCATGACGCGTCCGGTTGCCCTCGTCACCGGTGCATCGGTCGGAATCGGTGAACAGTTCGCCCGCATCCTCGCCGAACGTTCGCACGATCTGGTGCTCGTCGCGCGCGACAAGGCGCGCCTCGACGCTCTCGCGAAGGAATTGCAGGAGCAGCACCGTGTCGAGTGCGAGGTGCTCGCCGCCGACCTGACCGACGCCGCGCAGCTCGCCGCGGTCGAAGCGCGCGCCGAGACCGTCGACGTCCTTGTCAACAACGCAGGCTTCGGCACGACGGGACGCTTCGATCAACTCGACGTCGACGGCGAGGACCGCGAGATCCGCCTCAATGTGCTTGCGCTGTCGCGTCTCACCCACGCCGCCGCGCGCGGCATGGTCGAACGCGGCTCGGGTGGCATTCTCAACGTCGCGTCGATCGCGGCGTTGCAACCCGGGCCGACGAACGCGACGTACTCGGCGACGAAGGCGTTCGTACTGTCGTTCACCGAAGCGATCCACGAGGAGCTCAAGGGCACCGGCGTCTCCGTCACGTGCCTCGCCCCCGGGTTCACGCGCTCGGAGTTCCAGCAGCGGGCCGGGTATGACGAGGGTCAGATCCCCGGGTTCTTGTGGCAGGAAGCCGACGTCGTCGCGCGCGCCGGGCTCGACGGGTTGGCGCGCAACAAGGCCGTGGTGCTGCCGGGTGCGCTCAACAAGGCCGCCGGCATCGTGCTGCGGCTCACGCCGCACTCGATCACGCGGCGCGGTTCGGGCGTGGTCAGCAACCGCATCGTCAAGGACGCGTAACTTCCAGGCGCAGATCCGGAGGCCCGGTCTGTTGTGACCCGATGCGCGGGCGATCGAGGGCCGGAGCTCGTGGCCGCATAAGAATGCTCACCCGTTTACGAACTTGAACAGCGTCCCCTCACGCGACAGGACGTACAGCTCACCGTCGTGGTCCTCGCCGAAACTCGTCGGCGAGGACAGGTCGATGTCGAGGTCGCGTTCGGCGACCACCGCGCCGCCTTCCTGCACGAGTGCTTCGACGCCGCCGCGGCAGTGGTCGCTGAACAGGTAGACGCCGTACATGTTCGCGACGGCTGCGCCGCGGTACACGTAGCCGCCGATGAGCGAGCAGTACTCGCCCAGCGGGCGTTCCGTGATCGGGTCACGTGCGCCTTCGGGCGGCTCACCCTCGAACGAGTGCAGGCCCTCGCGCTCGTCCCAGCCCCAGTTGATGCCCGAGGCCTCGGCGGCCGGCGCGTAGTCGATCTCCTCCCAAGCGTTCTGGCCGACGTCGGCGATCCAGGTATCGCCGGTGGCGCGGTCGAAGGTGAACCGCCACGGGTTGCGCAGGCCCCACATCCAGATCTCGGGCCGGGTACTCGCGTCGGCAACGAACGGGTTGTCAGACGGGATCGCGTACGGGTCGCCGTTGGGGTCGATGCGCAAGATCTTGCCGAGTAGTTCGCCGCGGTTTTGCGCCCGATCCTCGGGGTCGCCGCCCGAGCCGCCGTCGCCGAGCGAGATGTACAGCAGGCCGTTGCCGTCGACGGCGAGCTGCCCGCCGTTGTGGTTCGCGTAGGGCTGTTCGACGAACAACAGCTCGCGCCGGTTCTCGGCCGCGTCGCCGTTCATCGTGTACTCGTCGACGTGCGTGTGGCCGTCGGGGTCGGTGTAGTCGACGTACAACTTCGACCCGTCGGGCGAGAACGCGAGGCCGAGCAGCCCTTGCTCGTTTCCACCGGACACATCGACTTCGATCACGGGTGGGTCGAGGGGGGCGCCGTCGGCGACGATGCGGACGCGGCCGCCTTGTTCGGCGACCCACGCGCGGTCGTCGCCGGTGCGGAATGCGATGGCGACCGGGCTTTCGAGTCCGCTCGCGACCTCTTCGAGTCGCACGGACACTGCGTTCAGATCGGTCGGCGGTGTGGTCGTCGTCGTCGGCGGTTCGGCCGCGGTTGTCGTCGGCGCGGCCGTGCTCGTGTCGGAGGGTGCCGTTGTCGTCGAGCGATCGGAGCTGCCGTCGTCGTCGTCACCGCCGCATGACGAGAGGAGCGCGACCGCGACCAGGACCAGGGGAAGGCGACGCATCCACCAACCCTAGGAGGCGCGAACCCCTACGATGCTTCACCGTGAAGTACGTCGTGTTCGTCCCCGATGGTTGTGCCGACGTGCCGTTGCCCGAACTGGGTGGCCGTACTCCGCTCGAAGCCGCGGCCATGCCGCGGCTGACCGCGCTGGCCGCGCGGGGCGAAGTCGGACGCGCGATGGTGATTCCCGAAGGCCTTCCGCCCGGCAGCGATGTCGGGAACATGTCGATTCTCGGCTTCGACCCCGCGACGTATCACACGGGCCGCGCGCCCATCGAGGCCGCGGCCATGGGTGTCGAACTCGGACCCGACGAGGTCGCGTACCGCTGCAACCTGGTGACGCTTTCCGACGACGACCCGCCGACGATGGTCGACTTCGCGGCCGGGCATCTCACGAGTGAACAGAGCCACCCGATCGTCGCCGCGCTCGACGCCGCGCTCGGTGCCGGTCGCGACGGCGTGCGCTTTCATCCCGGTGTCGAGTATCGCCACCTCTGTGTCGTGCCGAGCGACTGGGCCTCCGCCGACTGCACGCCACCGCACGACCTCACCGGCCAGATTGCGGTGTTTCCGACGGGCGCGGCCGCGCCGAAGGTCCGCGCGCTCATGGACGCATCGCGCGCGGTCGTGCGCGAGGCCGCAGGCGGCGTCGACGCGCGCGCCACGCAGATCTGGTTGTGGGGTCAAGGAGTCAAGCCGCAACTCCCGTCGTTCGCGACGACGTACGGCGTCACGGGTCGCATGTCGTCCGCCGTCGACCTTGTGCAGGGGCTGGGTGTGTTGTCGGGCATCGAAGTTGTCGACGTTCCGGGCGCGTCGGCCGGATTCGACAACGACTACGCCGCGCAAGCGCGCGCTTGTATCGCGTCGCTCGCCGACCGCGACTTCTTCCTGCTGCACGTCGAAGCCACCGACGAAGCCGGTCACCAAGGACTCGTCGACGTGAAAGTCGACGCGCTCGAACGGTGGGACCGCGACGTCATCGGCCCGATCATCGACGCGCTCGACGCGGCGGGGGAGCGCTACCGCGTGCTGCTCCTGCCCGACCACGCGACCCCGTGCACCATCCGCACCCACACGTCGGATCCGGTGCCGTATCTGCTGTACGACTCGGCCGTTCCGGGCCCCGGCGGCACCTACACGGAGCCCGCAACGGCGGACTGCACCCCGGTCGCAGCCCACGAGCTGATGGGGCGCTTGGTCGCCGCGGAATGATCTGCAATCGCGTCCCCTTGGCGTTCAGGCCGTTGACATTCAGGTCGGTGCGCCAGAATCCGATCAGGTGTAGGGTGAGGCCGATCCCTCGAGACCTCGCTCCGGCGGCTTGCATGCCAACGGCCCGAGGGCCGGATCTGTCTTCTTCCGGAGTGCGACTGCATTTTCGGTCGGTCTGATTCCTCCGAGGGCTCGAAATGGCTGACTTCGGACCGTCGTCCGCGGCCACCAACGACAAAGCCTTTTTTCTCAACCACAACCACCACCGGTCGGGATTGCCGTCTCACGTCCCCGGTCGGGAGGAGCAAGCAATGAGCGACACCTTCGACCGTTCACAACTGGACGGGAAGGATCGGGAGCAGCTCTCCGAGATCGCGTCGGCCCTCGGGGTCAAGTCGATCAGCCGCATGCGCAAGGCCGACCTCGTCGAAGCCATCGTGACCGCGGCCAAGACCGGGAACGGTGCTTCCGATGAATCGAAGCCGCGCAAGATCCGGTCCACGAAGGCGGCCGAGGACGACATCGCGTCGCTCGCGGCCGAGCAGGATGCACTCGCGTCGAACGGGGCGAGCGGCGACGACGAGATGTCACTCATCCGGCCGCGGCGACGCCAAGAGGCCGACGGCAACGGATCGTCCGCCGACGCCGCGCCGGCGATCGCGACCGACACGGAAGCGCCGGACAGCGCGACGCCCGACGGGGCCGCGCCGGGCGATCAGCAGCGGGGCGATCAGCAGCGGGGCGATCAGCAGCGGGGCGATCAGCAGCGGGGCGACGGCGACGACCCGGCCAACCGGCGGCGGCGACGCCGGCGCGGTCGCGATCGCGACGGCCGCGAAAGCGGCGGCGGCACAGCACCAAGCGGTGGTAGTGGCGGTGGTAGTGGCGGTGGTAGTGGCGGTGGTAGTGGCGGTGGTAGTGGCGGTGGTAGTGGCGGAGCGCAGCGCGAGCCGCGTGGCGCCGAGGACTACTCGGGCGATCTCATCGACGTCGACGGACTCCTCGACCTGCGCGAAGAGGGTTACGGGTTCCTGCGCACGTCCGGTTACCTCGCCGGCCGCAACGACGTGTACGTGTCGGCATCGCAAGTGCGCCGTTTCGGTTTGCGCAAGGGTGACCATGTGAAGGGTGCGACGCGCCCGCCCGCGAGTAACGAGAAGTATCCGGCGCTCGTGCGTGTCGACCTCATCAACACCTTGTCGCCCGAGGAAGCGCGCAGCCGCCCGCGGTTCGAAGACCTCACGCCGTTGTTTCCCGACTCGCGGTTGCGGCTCGAACTCGCCGACAACCCGGCCGAGATCACGGGTCGCATCATCGACCTGATCTCGCCGATCGGGAAGGGCCAGCGCGGCATGATCGTATCGCCGCCGAAGGCGGGCAAGACGACGATCATCAAGCAGATCGTGTATTCGATCGAACGCAACAACCCCGAGTGTCACGTGATGGTGCTGCTCGTCGACGAACGGCCCGAAGAAGTCACCGACATGCGCCGCCACGTGTTGCGCGCCGATGTCGTCGCTTCCACGTTCGACCGTCCGTCCGAAGAGCACTGCCAGGTCGCCGAGCTCACCATCGAACGGGCGAAGCGGCTCGTCGAGATGGGCACCGACGTCGTCATCGTCCTCGACGGCATCACCCGCCTCGCGCGTGCGTACAACCTGGCCGCGCCCGCGTCGGGCCGCATCATGTCGGGCGGTATCGACGCCGGCGCGCTCTACCCGCCGAAGAAGTTCTTCGGCGCCGCGCGCAATGTCGAGGAGGGTGGTTCGCTCACGATCATCGCGACCGCGCTCGTCGACACGAACTCCAAGATGGACGAGCACATCTTCGAGGAGTTCAAAGGCACCGGGAACATGGAGCTACGGCTCGACCGCCGCGTCGCCGACCGCCGGATCTACCCGGCCATCGATGTCGAGCAGTCGAGCACCCGGCACGAGGAACTGCTCTTCGACCGCCAGCACGTTCAGCAGGTCTGGAAGCTGCGGCGGGTGCTCAACGCCATCGAAGGCGGGGGCGGGCTGGAGCTGCTCATCGACAAGCTCCGCTCGACCAAGAGCAACGCCGACTTCCTCAACGAGATCGCCAAGGCCCCGGCGGGAATGGGAACCTGAGGCGAGGCGTTGCCGAAGCCACCCCGACGGTCGTTACACTTGGAGCCATCATGAAGGCTGACATCCACCCCAACTACGTGACGTGCCTCGTGCACTGCTCGTGCGGCAACGAGTTCACGACCCGTTCCACGGTCGAGAGCCTGCGCGTCGAGCTGTGCTCCGAGTGCCACCCCTTCTACACGGGCAAGCAGAAGCTGGTTGACACGGGCGGCCGCGTCGAACGCTTCCAGCGCCGCGCCGAAAAGGGCGCCAAGAAGGCCGCAGCTGCGGTCAAGAAGAAGGCGTAGTCCGGTTCCTGCCGGCGCAAGGAGTGCGTGATGGCGAAGCCCGAACCGCGCTACATGGGCGGCCAGGCTGTCCTCGAAGGCGTGATGATGCGCGGGGCCACCACGTGGGCCGTCGCGGTACGCACGCCTGAAGGCGACATCGCGCTCGACGTGCGCGAAGTGCCGGGCTGGTCCGAGAAGTACCGCAACATCCCGCTCGTTCGCGGTGTCATGGGCCTCGGTGAGTCGCTCGGCCTCGGGTACCGCGCGCTCACGTGGTCGGCGAACCAGCAGATCCCCGAAGAGGAGCAGATCTCCGAGCGGGCGATGGGCTGGATGGTCGGCGGCTCGATGATCTTCTTCAGCGCCATCTTCCTCGTGTTCCCCGCGATCGCGGGACACAAGGTCGGCGACTGGCTCGACTTCATGCCGTTCCAGCTCGCCGAAGGCGTGTTCCGGATGTTCCTGTTTGTCGGGTACCTGTTCCTGATCGGGTTCATGAAGGACATCCGGCGCGTGTTCGCGTACCACGGCGCCGAGCACAAGACGATCGCCGCGTACGAGAACGGCGTCGAGCTGACGCCCGAGTCGGCGCAGCAGTTCACCACTGCGCACGTGCGCTGCGGCACCAACTTCATGCTGACGGTGATGGTCGTCGCGATTTTCATCTACACGTTCGTGCCGACCGACGGCCTGGCCGAGATCATCGCCTCGCGTGTCGTGCTCATCCCGCTCATCGCCGGACTCTCGTACGAAGTGATCCGCCAGGCCGCCAAGCGCATGGACAAGCGCTGGGTCCGTGTCCTCATGAAGCCGGGCCTGGCGCTCCAGAAGCTCACGACCCGCGAACCCGACCTCGACATGCTCGAAGTCGCGATCACGTCGTTCCGTGCGGTCCTCACCGCCGAACAGCTCGCCGAAGTCGAAGCCCGCACAACGACACGGGCACCGGCCACCGGCAAGATCACCCCCGCCTTCGGCACGTAACCCCAACCACACGCGAACTTGCGTTGGACACGTGTCCTCTCGACACCTGTGTAACGCAAGAATGATCGTGGTTAGTGGGTTGTCCAGCTGACGATGGTGGCCCGCAGCGCCGCGGCCTCCAGCGCGACGAAGGCTTCGTCGTCCTTCGGGTTGCCGTGGTCGAGCCAGTTGAGGACGGCGTCGACGATGTGGTCGAACAGCGTTTGCGCGGCCCATTCGGCGTACGGCGCCGCGACGAACGGTTCGACGACGGCGCGGGCCGCGCTGACCGCGGTCTCGCGCAGTTCGTGGGCGTAGTCGGCGAACTGCGGTTCGCGGGTGGCGTGGCGCCACAGCAGGCGGAAGCCGTCGGGCCACTCCCGGCCGACGTGGAGGAGCGCCGCCGAAGCGCTGCCGGCTTGGAGGCCGTGGCTGATCGACTCGAGGAACAGTTCGGCCTGGCGCTCGAACACCTGCTCGAGGACGGCCCGGTAGAGGGCCTCTTTGGTGTCGAAGTGGCGGTACACGATGAGCTTGGTGATGCCGGCGGCGGCGGCGACGTCGTCGACCGATGTGGCCGCGTAGCCCGACTGCGCGAACGCGTGCGCGGCGGCCTGGAGGATCGCCGCCCGCCGCTCGGGGCTGCGCTTGGGCTTTGCGATCCGGGGCTTCGTCTGATCCAGCGCGGTTGTCATGTGTAACTCGTGAGTATACACTCACCCGCGTGAGCAACCTTCAGGTTTCGTGGACCGAATCCGAACTTCTCGCCACCGACGACATCGCCGAACCGCTGTTTGCCGGCGGCGTGCGGTGCCACGGTGGGTTCCGCGCCGACGGCGCGTACGTTCCGCCGCGTACGAAGAACCGCATCCCCGCGATCGAGGCGTGGCAGCAGTCGCACCGCCAGAACTTCGGCACCGACATCGTCGACGCGCCCCTCGAGATGTGGCCGGGGCAGTTCCCGAACGTCGCGCAGACGAAGTACATGCTGCGCGAAGGCGTCGCCGCGCCGACGATCACCGCGCTGACGCGCATCGGCACTGTCGAAGGTTTCGGCTCGATGATCCGTTATGTCGACGTCGGCGACATGCAGCGGTTCTTCGACGAGAGCATCGCGGGCACCGCGCTCGCACACCTGCAAACCGGACTGTTCGAAGCGCACGCGCGCGACGAAGCCGGATGGGAAGACGAAGCCGGTCACAACACGATGTGGTTTGCCGCGCGCGACATCGCGTTCGAGGACCCGGTCACCGAAGACGAGACGCAGACGATGCTCGCCCGCATGGGCATCACCCCGCCCGGCGGTACGCCGCCGAGTGCAGAGGAGATGCGCAAGGCGGCCGAAGCGTTGCGCCAGTTCGACGACCTCGACATGAGCCTCGAGATGATGCTGCGGCGCATGATCGGCCTCATGTTCATCGAGGTGTCGGCCTTCCACACGTTCCGCTGGGCCGAAGCGGTGCTGTCGGACACCGACCTGTGTGCCGGTGAGGGCGAGGCGGCCCGCATCGTCAGCTGCATCCGCACGGACGAGACGCCCCACGTCGACTACTTGCGCACCGCGATCACCGAGATGCGCGACCGCACGTTCATCGGTGAGTCGGGCCGGAAGATCCCGGGCACCACCGTGATCTCGCGGCTCTGGGACGTGTCGCTCGAACAGTCGCTTGGCACGAACCGGGCCCAGTTCCGCAAGACGACGTTGAACGAGATCGAGTTCGCGCTCGAAGGGAACCGCCGGCGCGACGAGATCATGGAGAAGTTCGACGCCCTCGGAACACCGGACCAAGGCGCGGTTGCGTGAAGTTCGGCATCTTCTACGAGCACCAGTTGCCGCGTCCGTGGAGCGAGGACTCCGAGTACCAGCTCCTGCAGGACGCGCTCGAACAGATCGAGTACGCCGACCGCATCGGCATCCACGCCGCGTGGGAAGTGGAGCACCACTACCTCGAGGAGTACTCGCACTCCAGCGCGCCCGAGGTGTTCCTCGCCGCCGCGTCGCAGCGCACGTCGCGCATCCGCCTCGGCCACGGCATCGTGCAGACGCCGCCGAACTTCAACCACCCGGCCCGCATCGCGGAACGCATCGCGACGCTCGACCTCGTGTCGAACGGCCGCGTCGACTTCGGCAGTGGCGAGTCGTCGTCCGAAGCCGAACTCGGCGGGTTCATGATCGACCCCGAGAAGAAGCGCGCGATGTGGGAAGAGGGCCTGCGGGTCGCGGTGCGGTGCCTCACCGAGGAACCGTTCACCGGGCACTCGGGCGAGTACGTCACGATGCCGCCCCGCAACGTGGTGCCGAAGCCGCGCCCCGCCGGAGGCCGTGGTCACCGATCTGCACGTATGTGTGCAAATCGGTGACCACGGAACTGCGACGGCGTCCGGACGCGACAAAACTCCGGGCTCACCCCGGTTTCCGTGCGAATTTCAACTCCCTAGGCCACGTGCGCCTTGGGTGCTGGTTCGCGAGCTGGCTTTTCGGTTTGGCTGTAACGCGTGTACGTGTCGCGCGCGTGGTCTACGACCACTGGCGAGACGTGACTCCGAGGCTCTTGAACTTCCCGGGGACGAGCGGGGGCATCCTTGAAACCGAGAAGGGTTCCGTCGCCGCCGTACAGCGGGCTGGAGTTCTCGATCTTCCCGTCGCCGTTGAAGTCGAACCACGCCGCACGTGCGACATTGGCGACGACCTTTTCGGCCCGCGCGTCGTCCAGGCGTTCACGAGCAGGTGCCGTACCTGCGTGCGGCTTGGGGCCTTCCGGGTCCCGAAGCCTTAGCCCTATGACGTTGACATTCATCTCTGCCGTCCTTGGCGAGAGATCCAGCCAACCCACCCTCGTTAGTGATCGGCCCTGGCCAGGCGCACCTTGAGTACCCTCGAACCGATGTTCGAGCAGCTCAAAGACCTCGAGGCCGAGCTCGACCAGCTCGAGAGCGAGCTGTCCGGGATCTACGCGTCGGGCGACCGGCGTGCTTCCCGGGACGCCGGGCGCCGGCACGCCGAGTTGAAGCCGTTGGTGAAGGCGTACCGCGAGTGGCAGACGGCCACGGCCGACGCCGCCGACGCGCGCGAGATGCTCGACGCCGAAACCGACTCTGAAATGCGCGAATACGTCAAAAGGGAACTGGGGGAGAAGGAAGCTCGCCTTGCGACCTTGGAAGCGGAGATCAAGGAGCTGTTGCTGCCGCGCGACCCGAACGAGGGCCGCAACGTCATCGTCGAAATCCAGGGGACCGAGGGCGGCGAGGAGGCCAACCTCTGGGCCGGTGACCTGTTCCGCATGTACCAGCGCTACGCCGAGCGGACGGGGCTGAAGCTCGAAGTGCTGAGTTCGCAGCCGTCGGGGCACGGCGGGTTCCGCGACATCACGTTCGTGGTGAAGGGCGAAGAGGCGTGGGGCCACCTGAAGTACGAGGGTGGACCGCACCGGGTGCAACGGGTTCCGGTCACCGAAAGCCAGGGCCGCATTCACACGAGTGCCGCGACCGTCGCGGTCCTGCCCGAGGCCGAAGACGTCGACATCGAGATCGATCCGAACGACCTCGAGATCGACGTGTTCCGCTCGTCGGGACCGGGCGGGCAGTCGGTCAACACCACCGACTCCGCAGTCCGGATGACGCACAAGCCGACGGGCCTCGTCGTGTCGTGTCAGGACGAGAAGAGTCAGTTGCAGAACAAGGACAAGGCCCTGCGCATCATGCGTTCACGGTTGCTCCAACTCGAGCAGGATCGCCAGCAGGCCGACCAGAGCGCGGCGCGCCGCGAACAGGTCAAGGGTGGCGGACGGTCCGAGAAGATCCGCACGTACAACTACAAGGAGAACCGCGTCACCGACCACCGCGGCACGCCGTTCACCTTGTACGCGCTCGACCGCGTGCTCGACGGCGACCTCGACGACGTCATCTCCAAGTTGCAGGCCGAGGAGCGGGCGCAACAACTCGGCGCCGGATGACGCGGTGGCGCGAGCTGCGGGCCGAGGCCGCGACGGTCGTCGGCGATCGCGAAGCACGCTTCATCGTGGAAGAGGTCTCGGGGTTCGGGTCGGCCGAGTGGATCGACGCGGCCGACACGGACCCGACGTGGCGCCAGGCGGCGCGGCTGCGGGCGATGGTCGATCGACGGGTGCAGGGCGAGCCGCTTCAGTACGTCCTCGGCTCGTGGTCGTTCCGGTCGCTCGATCTGATGGTGGACCCGCGCGTCCTGATTCCGCGTCCGGAAACGGAATGGGTCGTCGAGATCGCGCTCGACGAATGTGTCCGGCTCGACCTCGGGCGCGGCGCGGTCGCCGACCTCGGCACCGGCTCCGGTGCGATCGCACTGGCGCTGGCCGCCGCGCTGCCCGCGGCCGCGGTGTGGGCCACCGATGTCAGCGACGACGCGCTCGCGGTTGCGCGCGCCAACGTCGCCGGGTGCGCGGCGCGCAACGTGCGGGTCGTCGCGGGATCGTGGTTCGAGGCTCTTCCGGCCGAACTGCGCGGTGAACTGGCGCTCATCGTGTCGAATCCGCCGTACGTCGCCGAGCACGAAGTCGCCGATCTCCCGGCCGTGGTCGTCGACCACGAACCGCGCGGCGCACTCGTTGCCGGGCCGACGGGTCTCGAGGCGCTGACCGTCGTCATCGACGCTGCTCCCGAGTGGTTGTGCACGCCTGGGACCCTTGTCTGCGAGATCGCACCGCACCAGGCCGACGCGGTTACGGAACTCGCGCTCACCGCGGGTTTCGACGACGCGTTCGTGCGTCTCGATCTCACCGGCCGCCCCCGCGTCCTCGTGGCGCGCCGGGGCTAGGTTGGTTCCCGTGAGTGACGAGCTGGACGTTGACGCGATGCTCGCGCGGTTTCGGGCGCGGGCCGACGCGGTGAAGGACCGGCCGCTTCCGCCGGTGGCGGGGGCCGAGCGGCAACGGTTCGTCGAGCAGGCGCAGCTCGACTTCCAGGACTACGCGATCGTTGCCGACGCCACGTGGGATTTCGCCGACGGCATCTTGACGCTGCGGGTGGATCTAAATCCGGCGTAGCTGTTCGTCGGGCTGTTCGTTCGCGTCGAGTTTCTGGAGGAACGCGCGGTCGAGCGCGACCCAGAGTGTCTTCGAGAACGGGTAGCCGACGATGGGGACGATGATCACGATGGGAAGGGTCACGGCCAGCATCGGTCCGACCGGAATCTCGGGCATCGTCAGTATGAGCATCGTGACGAACACGACCGCGAAGATCCCACCGGTCACGATCATGTTCACTGCGAGCGCGCCGGAGAAGTAGCCCTGCTCGCGTTCGAAGTGCAGTCCGCACCGCGGACAGTCGGGCACCATCGTGAACCAGCGGTGGAACAACTTCCCCGAACCGCAGCGCGCGCACCGCTTGGTCGCGCCCCGCCAGAACATCGTCTTGCGGGACGGCGCGGTAGTCACGCCGTCAGGATAGGGCGATGGTGTTCGTCGAACCGTCGTTGGTGAACTTCACGGTGCGGCCTTCCCACGCTTCCTCGGTGAGCGCCGTCCCGATGTCCGGTTCGCGGGTCGAGGCCAGCGCCCGCTGCCCGTCGGGGGTCAAAGCGGTCACGATGGACATAGCCGGAGTTCCGTCGCGTTCGACGACCACAGACGTGGCCTCGATCTCGACCTCACCCGCGACGAGCCCCGCCGTGTCGCGCTTGGGTTGGGCGTCGACGCGGGCCTGCGTCTCGGCGTGGGGCACGCGGCGGAAGCCGTCAGTCGGCGGCTGGGCCGACCACACGCCGGCCGCGTGCTTCGTGACGTACCAACCCAGCGCGGTCGTGAGGCCGATGCTCTCGGGTTGCGTGCGGAGTACCTCGACCATCTGCGCGATCGCGTGGGTCGGGTAGTTGTTGACCGGACCGCCGGCGAAGCCGAGTCCGCCGCCGACCGTGAGTGCCCGACCGTCGTTGATGCCGATCTCGCGCTGCGCGATTTGCACCGCGGCGGGGAAGCACGAGTAGAGGTCGAAGTACGCGACGTCGTCGACGGAGATCCCCGCGGCTGTCAGCGCGTCACGCGCGACAGCTTCGATGCCCGGCGACCGCGTCAGGGAGGCGCGCTCGCTGGGAAACCAGTGGTCGTTGGCCTGCGCCGACGCGTGCAGGAACACCATGCGGTCGTCGGCGACGCCTGCTGCTTGCGCGGCCTCGTACGAGCACATGATGAGCGCCGCGCCCTGGTCGACGTCGATGTTCGAGCACATCAGCTTGGGATACGGGAAGCACACCATGCGGTTGTCGGGCGTGACGGTGCGGATCTGCTCGGGCGTGTATGCCGTTCTCGACCACGCGTGCGGGTTGTCCGCCGCGACCGCGGCGAACCCCGACCACAGTTCGCTCACGTGCCGCTGGTGTTCGTCGATCGAGCGCCCGGCCTCGGCGCGCAGCGCGGTCTCGAACAGCGGGTACACGAGGGTTGGCGCGACGGCGCCGTGGGCCATCTCGTAGGCGCTGCTTCCCGGGCGGTCGTCGCCGATCACCCACGCGCAGGTCTCGTCGCCGCCGTTGTCCCAGTCGAGGTGCACCTTCGGTTCGCGGCGGGCGCGCCATCGCGCATACATGCTCTCGGCGCCGCCGATGAGAACGACATCGCACTCACGGGCCTGGATGCGCGTACCCAACTCGTCGACCATCAACTGCGGACTGTTGCCGCCGACGGTCGTCGTCATCGTCGTACGCGGTTCGATACCGAGCAGCCGTGACACGTAGGCGCCCGGGTCGGGGTAGGGCCACGACACGATCTGGACGACGCCGACGATGTCGACCTTCGCGAGCAACGCGACACCCGCGTCGGCTTCGGCCGCGCGTGCCGCATCCGCGAACAGTTCGATCGGTGGCGCGGCGTCCTCGGCGGCCGTGCGCTGCGACGTTTGTCCGACACCGACGACGACGGGACTGCGCGGATCGACCATCGAGTCGGGGACCCTAGCCAAGCGCGAGCACAGGCCACGCCGGCTCGCCCGGTGTTGCGCTGTCGCGACAGATCGAGCGGTACCGGCACCGCCCGCACACGTCGGCCTCGCCCACCCCGCGCCACTGTTCTTGTGCCCACATGCTCTCGACGGCCGCGCGCAGGTCTTCCTCGATGGCGGCGAGATCGTCGTCGTCGGGTTCCCACGGGTCGGGGTCGTCGTCGATGTCGGGGGAGAGGTACTCGTAGCGCAGCCGGAGGCGCAGGTTGCGCCGCTGGGCCACCTTGGCGAGGACGTAGAGCTGCACCTTGGCCGCGGGAACGTCGGCGACCTGCTCGTGCCAGCGGCTGCCGGTCTTGTAGTCGCGCGCGTCGAGGAGACCGTCGTGCACCCAAATCGCGTCGATGCGGGCGACGGCCATGAACATCGGCGCGGGCATGCGATGGAAGCGCGCCAGGGAATATTCGTGGCGGGCGTCTTCGACCGCTGACGACGGGCAGCGCTCGGAGTGCCGTTCGATCTGGCGGATGACCGCGTCGGTCTCGGCGCCGTGCCCGCCGAGGACATCGCGGACATGCGCCATGTCGCGACACGATCCCGTTTCGTGAATGCGCCAGAGCATGTCGTGTACGAGCTGGCCGTGCGTACTCGTGACCGCGTAGTCGCTCGCGGCAACGCCGAGCAGCGCACCCGTGTAGTAGAGGCGCGCGCAACGCGAGTAGTCCTCGTATCCGCTCGGCGTGAGAGTCGGGATGTCGGCGAGCAGTTTGTTCGCCATCGTCAGGTATGCCTGTCGCAGCCGGCAATGAACGCGCACCCGCTGCAGTCGGCGCCCGCTTGGGCGCGACCGTCAAGGGCGCGGGACTTGACGAGCTCGATGCGTTCGGTGATCCAGGCGAACGCCTCGGCGCGTTCCCGGCCGAGATCGGGAATGTGCTCGGCGCTTTCGAGGGAGAGCAGGTCGACCGCGACGATACGAAGATCGTCGGGGGCCCAATCGCGCGTGCGGATCAGCGCGACGAACACGTCGGTCGGTTCGAGTGTGACCGGATTCCCCGACAGGCGCAGCTGGCGCAGTTCGCGTCGACCGTCGGGGAGTTCGACCGCGAGGCCGGCGTCGCTCAACAGCTCGACACCCTGCTCCTCGATGACGGTGCGCCATCCGAGGTCGGCGGCGCGGCCCGGCTCGGCGCCGAACGTCGCGAGATAGCCCGCTACCGCGGCGCGGTACAGCGCCCGTTGTTCGGGTTCGAGATCGGTGGGGTCGACGAACGCCTCGGTCCGCGGCGGTCCTAGCTCGGCGTGGGCGAGGCGGGCATCGGCGACAACCCGGTTGGCTACGGCGAATCGTGCGTCGGAGGCGCGGTTCGCGAATCGCTTGCCACCGGCGTGCTCCTTGGCGATCCGCCGCCGGCACATGTCGTCGGCCCGGCGCAGCAGCGCCGGTGTGACGCGGGGTAGCTCCTCCTCCACGCTGCGCACCGTAATAGGCGGGTGCGACAGGTTCCGTCGGTACACTCGCTCAAGACCTGGTCGTGGGAACGAGGAGCAAGGATGGCGAGCCCGTTGGAGCGCACTGATCCCGAAGTGGCGGCGATCATCCGGCGCGAAGTCGAGCGGCAGAACACGACCGTGCAGCTCATCGCGTCCGAGAACTTCACCTCGGCCGCGGTGATGGCCGCGCAGGGCACCGTGCTCACCAACAAGTACTCGGAGGGTTACCCGGGCAAGCGCTACTACGGCGGTAACTACGTCGTCGACGATGTCGAAGACCTCGCGCGCGACCGTGCGTGCGAACTGTTCGGTGCCGAGCACGCCAACGTACAGCCGCACTCGGGCGCCAACGCCAACATGGGCGCGTTCCTCGCGCTGTTGGAGCCGGGCGACAAGGTCATGGGTATGCGCCTCGACCAGGGCGGCCACCTCACCCACGGGTCACCGGTCAACTTCAGCGGCCGCCTCTACGACTTCGTCGCGTACGGCGTCGACGAAGAGAGTGAGACGCTCGACTACGACGCCATCGCGAAGCTCGCGCACGAGCACCGCCCGAAGATGATCATCGCCGGGGCCACCGCGTACCCACGCGTCATCGACTTTCAAGCGTTCCGTGTGCTCGCCGACGAGATTGGCGCACTGCTCCTCGTCGACGCCGCGCACATTGCCGGTCTCGTCGCGGGTGGCGCGCACCCGTCGCCGGTGCCACATGCCGATGTCGTCACGTTCACTACGCACAAGACGCTGCGCGGTCCGCGCGCCGGCGCGATCCTGTGCCGCTCGCAGTACGCCGCCGCGATCGACAAGGCCGTGTTCCCGGGCATGCAGGGCGGCCCGCTGATGCACGTCATCGCGGCCAAGGCCGTCGCGTTCCACGAAGCCCAACAGCCGGAGTTCGCGCAGTACTCGGCCGACATCGTCACGAACGCACAGGCGCTCGCGGCCGGGCTCGCGGCCGAAGGGTTCCGCATCGTCTCGGGCGGCACGGACAACCACCTGATGTTGGTCGACCTGCGCCCGTTCGGTGTCACCGGCAAGGTGGCGCAGGAGGCCCTCGATAATGCGGGCATCACGACCAACAAGAACGCCATTCCGAACGACCCCGAGAAGCCGTTCACGACGAGTGGACTGCGCCTCGGTACCGCGGCGTGCACGACCGCGGGCATGGGGCCCGATCAGATGGCCGAGATCGCCGCGCTCGTGGCGCGCGTGCTGCGGGCCGTCGACGACGCAGGTGTCGCGAACGAGGTACGCGACCAGGTGGCCCGTCTCTGCTCGAAGTTCACCCCATATCCGGATCTGTAGCCCGTGGGGGGTTACGCGATCATTCTCGCGGTCGCGGTCGGAGTGACACTTGTCGTCACGCCGATCGTGCGGTCGTTGTGCGTGCGGTGCGGTGCGGTGGTCGTCCCGTCGCAGGCGAAGCACCAGCACACCAAGCCGATGCCGAACATCGGCGGTGTCGCGATGTTCGTCGGGTTCCTCGCCGCGATGATGGTGGCGAGCCGGATGGGCCAGTTCCACGAGATGTTCTCCGACAACTCGGAACCGTTCGGGCTGATCCTCGCCGCGGGTGTGATCTTCCTCGTGGGTCTGGTCGACGACCTGATCGAGGTGTCGCCGCCCGCGAAGGTGGCGGGGATGGTGCTCGCGGCGAGCGTGCTCGTGCTGTTCGGCGTGTCGATGTTCTACTTCCGGATGCCGTTCGACTTGTTCGGCACCGACACGGTGGTGCTGTCGGCCGACTGGGCGCCGCTCGTCACCACTGCGTGGGTCGTGTTGATGGCGAACGCGATCAACCTCATCGACGGGCTCGACGGGCTCGCGGCCGGCATCGTCGCGATCGCGGGCATCGCGCTGTTCCTGTTCGCCGACCAGCTCTTCGAGGACGGCCTCCTCGACGGCACCAACATCGCCCCGTTGGTTGCTGTCATCACGGTGGGGATATGTCTCGGGTTCCTGCCGATGAACTGGCATCCGGCCAAGATCATTATGGGGGACTCCGGCGCGCTGTTCCTCGGGCTGCTCCTCGCCGTGCCGACTATCACCGTCGGCGGCCGCACCGACTTCGATTACTCCGGGAACACGTACTTCTTCTTCGCGCCGCTGCTCATACCGCTCGTCATTCTCGGCGTACCGATACTCGACACCCTGTTCTCGTTCGTGCGTCGCGTCGCCGCCCGCGAAAAATGGAACACGGCCGACGCCGGTCATCTCCACCACCGGCTGGTGCGGCTCGGACACGGACCGCGTCGATCGGTCGTCATCCTCTGGGCCTGGACGGCGATTCTGTCGGGGGTCGCGCTGCTGCCCGTCTATACCGACGAGGGCAACGCGTTCGTGCCGTTCGCGGTCGCCGCCCTGGCGCTCGGGCTGTTCATCTGGTTCCATCCGGGTGTCCGCGAAGCGCGCGAACAGACCGTTCGCGCCCGCCACCCAACCGGCCTCACCGACGACGTCGTCGACCTCGAGGAAGCCCGCCGCCGGAGGGCATAGAGTCCGCCGGGTTTGCCTCCCGATCTCGGCCGCTCAGTTTGACTGCGAACTGACGTCACCAATAGATTGGGAATACATTCACAAGCGTTCGTTTCCGGCCTACAACGCTGTACCGGAGGCGTCCCGGGGGAGTTTGCGCGAGTGGACATGCAGGATCGTCAGGCCACCTACCAGGGCTTCGGAGACGCCACGGCGATGGCTTTCGAGCTCGTGATGACGCCGCTGATCTTCGCCGTCGCCGGCTTCGGACTCGACCGGCTCTTCGGCACCACGCCGATCTTCCTCATCCTGTTCAGCGCATTCGCGGTCGTCGGGCTGAGCATCAAGACCTTCTACACGTACAAGGCCGCGATGGACCGAGAGGAGAAGGCGAAGCCATGGACGAAATCCCGTCCGTAGAACGTGACATCGCGTTCGACCTCGCTCGCCGGGGCCTGTACATCGCGCCGATTGTCATCCTCGTCGCCGGACTGATCCGTGGCGTCGACGGCGCAGTCAGCGCGGCCCTCGCGCTCGCCATCGTGCTGGGCAACTTCCTCATCGCGGCGTTGAGCATGAACTGGGCTGCGAAAAGCGGCTCGGCCGGCCTCATCGGCGGAGTCGCGATGGGCGGCTTCGTCGTCCGGCTCGGCATCATCCTCGGCGCAATGTTGCTGCTGAAGGACGCCTCGTTCATCGACTTCCCGACGTTTGCCATTACGTTGCTCGGCGCCCACATGGGTTTGCTCACGTGGGAAGCGCGTTACGTCAGCATGTCCCTGGGTGCGCCCGGTCTGCGCCCGAGTCCGCCCGTTCCTCACGGAGAACCATGATCGCTTCGATTCTTGCGCTCGAAGTTCCGTCGGTACCGCACGTCACGATCTGGGAAGCGGGTCCGCTCGGCTTCAACAAGACCGCGGGTATCTACTTCTTCGCGACGTTCATGACCCTGCTGCTGATCTTCCTCGGCACGCGCCAGAAGCGGCTCGTCCCCGCGGGGTTCTTCCAGAACACCGCCGAGTCGAGCATCGACTTCGTGAAGAACCAGATCATCATGCAGACGATGGGCACGGACGGGTTGAAGTACCTGCCTTACATGGTGACACTGTTCTTCTTCATCTTCTTCTCGAACATCACCGAGATCCTGCCCGGCGTGCAGTTCCCGGCGAACTCACGGTTCGCGATGCCGGTCGTGCTCTCGTTGATCACGTGGGCGATGTACATGACCGTCGGCATCGTGAAGCAGGGGCCGCTGAAGTTCCTCAAGAACTCCTGCATCCCGCCGGGCGTGCCGAAGCCCATCCTGCCGCTCGTCGCGTTGATCGAGCTGCTGCAGGTGCTGATTGTGCGGCCCTTCTCGCAAGCAGTCCGATTGTTCGCCAACATGCTCGCCGGCCACTTGATCCTGGTGACGTTCGCCGTGCTGTGCGCGGCGACGTGGGCCGCGAGCATCACGCTCATCATCACCCCGTTCACGTTCTTGTTGCTCGTCGCCATGACGGGCTTCGAAATCCTGGTCAGCTTCTTGCAGGCGTTCATCTTCACGATCCTGACCGCGCTGTACATCGGCACTTCCATGCATCCCGAGCACTGAGCGAAAAGAACCGAGGAGTAATCACGTGTCCTTGCTGCAACTACTCGCCCAACAGGACCCCGGCGAGCTCGAAGCCGGTCTGACCGCAGTCGGCCGTGGCATCGTCTACGGCGGCGCCGCGATCGGCCCGGGCATCGGCATCGGCCTTGTCGTCGGCAACGCCATCACGGCGATGGCGCGCCAGCCCGAATCGGCCGGCACCGTCCGCACGACGATGTTCTTGGGCATCGCGTTCACCGAAGCGCTCGCGCTCTTCGGCTTCGTCCTCGCATTCATCATCTCCGGCTGACAAGGGAGTTTGCCGTGCGTGTACGCACATGGCTGGCCGGTGCCGGCGTCGTGGCGGTTGTGCTCTTCGGCGTCGCCGCGCCCGCATTTGCGCAAGAAGACGAGGAAGCGCCCGAACCGGTGACGACCTCCGAGGAACCCGAGTCGACCTCCGCAGAGGGCGAGCACGAGTTCTCGAGCAAAGAGGCCGAGCACTGCGCGGAGCTTCTCGAAGAGGGCGGCAAGATCGACGACTGCCAACAGTCACCGAACCCGATCGTGCCCGCCGTCAACGAGATGATCTGGGGAACGCTCGCGTTCCTGGTGCTCCTCATCCCGATGTGGAAGTGGGGCGTCCCCGCGGTCAAGAACATGATGGCCCTGCGCGAAGAGCGCATCCGCACCGACCTCGAACGGGCCGAAGAGGCTCGCACCGAGGGCGAAGCGGCGCTCGAGCAGTACCGCGCCCAGATCGGCGACGCTCGTTCCGAGGCGGGCCGCATCATCGACGAAGGCCGCCAGTCGGCCGACGAGGTGCGACGCGAGCTGATCGCTCGTGCCGAAGCCGATGCCGCCGAGATCCGGGAACGCGCCGCGCAGGACGTGACACTCGCGACCGAGCGGGCGATGGCCGAGTTGCGGTCGCGGGTCGGAGAGCTGTCGATCGAGCTCGCGGAGAAGATCGTCGAGCGCAACCTCGACCGTGACACGCAGATGGCGCTCGTCGAGAGCTACATCAACCAGGTCGGAGCGCGCTGAGCATGGCGACCGAGACCGGAAGCAAGGTCGAGGCCTACGCCCGCGCGCTCGTGCTGATCGTCCAAACCGAAGGCCACGCGGACGAGGTCGAGGACGAACTGTTCCGCTTCGCCCGCGCGGTCGAAGGCAACGACGACCTGCGCATGGCGCTCTCGGACCAGTCGCTTCCGGCCGAACGGCGCATGGCGATCGTCGAAGACATTCTCGGCGCCAAGGCGCTGTACACGTCGACGGCCATCGCGTCGTTCCTCGTGGGCGCCGGGCGCGGTCGTGAGCTTCCGGCGATCATCACGCGGTTCGTCGAAATGATCGCGGAGACGCGTGAGCACGTGGTCGCCGAGGTGCGCAGCGCCATTTCGCTCGACGACCAGCAGCGCGAACGGCTCGCCGTCGCGCTCAGCACCGCAACGGGCAAGCAGGTCGAGGTCAGGGTCGTCATCGACGAGAGCGTGATGGGCGGCATCCTCGCCACGATCGGCGAGACCGTCATCGACGGCACCATTCGCCACCGTCTCGAAAAGTTCAAGGAGCTCCTTTGAGGCGAACGACCGCGAGGCGCCACCCGCGCATGATCCGAGCGGATGCTTCGAGCGAACTCGTGCATGACCGCCGAGCAGTGAGCCGGGGCCCCAGCGGCCCTCTGAGCGGAGGAAATGTATGGCAGAGCTGACGATCAACGCGGCCGACATCACCGCGGCGCTCGAGAAGAACGTCAAGAGCTACAAGCCGAGCACGACCAAGGAACAGGTCGGTCGTGTGCTCGAAGTCGGCGACGGCATCGCGCGCGTCGCCGGGCTGCCCAACGCGGCGGTCAACGAGTTGCTCGAGTTCGAAGGCGGCGTGCTCGGGTTGGCGTTGAACCTCGAAGAGGGAACGATCGGCGCCGTCATCCTCGGCGAGGCCAACGAGGTCGAGGAGGGCATGACGGTCATCGCGACCGGGCGCATCCTCTCGGTCAACGTCGGCGACGGGCTGCTCGGCCGCGTGGTCGACGCGCTCGGCCGCCCGATCGACGGCCAGGGCCCGATACCGCAGGAGCACGAGCGCCGCCTCGAAGTGCAGGCGCCCGGTATCACGGGTCGCAAGCCGGTGCACGAGCCGCTCCAGACCGGCATCAAGGCCATCGACGCCATGACGCCCATCGGGCGCGGTCAGCGCGAACTGATCATCGGCGACCGCAAGACGGGCAAGACCACCGTCGCGATCGACACGATCCTCAACCAGCGCGGCCAGGGCGTGAAGTGCATCTACGTTGCGATCGGCCAGAAGGGCTCGACGGTCGCGCAGACGGTCGAGACACTACGCGAGCACGGCGCACTCGAGTACACGGTCGTCGTCAACGCGCCGGCTTCGAACGAAGCGGTGTTCAAGTACCTCGCCCCGTACTCCGGCTGCGCGATCGGCCAACACTGGATGGAGAACGGCGACCACGCGCTGGTCGTGTACGACGACCTGTCGAAGCAGGCCGAGGCGTACCGCCAGATCGCGCTGTTGCTGCGCCGCCCGCCGGGCCGTGAGGCGTACCCGGGCGACGTCTTCTACCTCCACTCGCGCTTGCTCGAACGGGCCGCGAAGTTGAACGACGAGCGTGGTGCCGGTTCGCTCACCGCGCTGCCGATCATCGAGACCAAGGCCGGTGACGTTTCGGCGTACATCCCGACCAACGTCATCTCGATCACCGACGGCCAGATCTACCTCGTCGACGACTTGTTCAAGTCGGGTATCCGCCCCGCGGTCGACGTGGGTATCTCGGTGTCCCGAGTGGGCGGCGCCGCGCAGATCAAGGCGATGAAGTCGGTTTCGGGAACGCTGAAGCTCGACCTCGCGCAGTTCCGTGAGCTCGAAGCGTTCGCGACGTTCGGTTCCGAACTCGACGCGGTGTCGAAGGCGCAGCTCGAGCGCGGTGCGCGTCTGGTGGAGCTGCTGAAGCAGGGTCTCCACGCGCCGATGGCGGTCGAGGAGCAAGTCGTCTCGATCTTCGCCGGCACGAGCGGCTACCTCGACGACATCCCGGTGTCCGAGGTGAAGCGCTTCGAGACCGAGTTGCTCGAGTACATGCGGACCCGTCGCATCGACGTGTTGCAGAAGCTCCGCGACAGCGGAGCGCTGCCCGACGAGATGGCCGACGCCGTCACCGACTTCAAGACTGCGTTCACCGCGACGCTGAAGGCGGAGGAGGCCGACGCGGCCGACCCGACCGCCAGCGACGCCGAAGCCGTAGGCCCCGAGACCTCCGACGAAACCCTGAGGACAGAGTAAGGCCATGGCAGGTGGGCAGGAGCGGATCCTCAAGCGGCGGATCAAGTCGATCAACGCCACGAAGAAGATCACGCGCGCCATGGAACTGATCGCCGGCAGCCGGATCGTCAAGGCCCAAGCGCGCGTACAAGCCGCAGTCCCGTACGCGAACGGCATCACCGACGTCGTGCGGAACCTGCAAGCCGGCGGCGCCGGGTCCCAGCACCCGATGCTGGTCGAACGCGAACAGGTCAGCCGAGTCGCGCAGATCGTCATCGCGGCCGACCGTGGTTTGTGCGGCGCGTACAACTCGGCTGTGATCCGCGCCGGTGAGGCGCAGATCAAGGGGCATGCCAAGCAGGGCCGCGACTACGCGCTGGTGACCGTGGGCCGCAAGCCGGAGGGGTACTTCCGGTTCCGCAACTACGCCATCGACTCGTCGTTCTCGGGCTTCAGTGACAAGCCGACGTACGAGGATGCGCGCCAGGTCGCGAATTCGGTGCTCGCCCGGTACGAAGCCGGTGAGCTCGACCTCGTGCAACTCGTCTACACCCGTTTCGTGTCGGTCGGCCGCCAAGAGGTGGTCGTGCGGAATCTGTTGCCGCTCGCCGACGAAGACCTCACGGCCCCGGCCGATCTCGGCGGCGCCGCGTACGAGTTCGAACCGAGCGCCGACGGCATCCTCGACGAACTGTTGCCGCGCTACGCCGAAGCACGCGTGTACGCCGCGTTGCTGAACGCGGCCGCGTCGGAGCACGCTGCTCGCCAGCGGGCCATGAAGGCCGCCACCGACAACGCCGAAGAGTTGATCCACACACTGACCCGCATCATGAACCGGGCCCGCCAGGACGCAATCACGACCGAGATCATGGAGATCGTCGGTGGCGCCGAGGCGCTGCGCCAGGTTGCCAAGGACGTTCACATCGTCGACGTGCATGACGCCGAGTACTTCGAACGAACCGCACGACCCGCCACCGCTGTCTGAAATCGGGAGCACACCTCGCATGACCGCAACTGCCGAGCCGACCACCAAGGCGAACGAAGGTGAACTAAAGGACGGGCGCGTCGTCGCGATCTACGGTCCGGTTGTCGACGTCGAGTTCCCGCCCGATGCGCTGCCCGAGATCAACTTCGCGCTCGAGATGGACATCGAGCTCGAGGGCGAGACGATCATTGTCACTGCCGAAGTCGCCCAGCAGATTGGCGAAGGTCGGTGCCGGGCCGTCTGCCTCAAGCCGACCGACGGTCTCAAGCGCGGCACCGCGGTACGCAACACCGGGCGGGGTATCACGGTGCCGGTTGGTGACGGCACGCTCGGCCACGTGTGGAACGTCATCGGCGAACCGCTCGACATCACCAAGGAAGAGGTCACAGGTGTGACCGACCGGTGGGAGATCCACCGCGACGCACCACCGTTTGACCAGCTCGAAGCGCGCGCCCAGATGTTCGTCACCGGCATCAAGGTCATCGACCTGCTCGAGCCGTACGTGCAGGGCGGCAAGATCGGCCTGTTCGGCGGCGCGGGCGTGGGCAAGACGGTGCTCATCCAGGAGATGATCCGTCGCGTCGCGCAGGAGCACGGTGGTGTGTCGGTGTTCGCCGGTGTCGGCGAGCGTACGCGTGAAGGCACCGACCTCTGGCTCGAAATGCAGGAGTCGGGTGTTATCGAGAAGACCGCTCTCGTGTACGGCCAGATGGACGAGCCGCCGGGTGTGCGCCTTCGCGTCGCGCTGAGCGCGCTCACGATGGCCGAGTACTTCCGCGACGTGCAGAACCAGGACGTGCTGCTGTTCGTCGACAACATCTTCCGCTTCGTGCAGGCGGGCTCCGAGGTGTCGACGTTGCTCGGCCGTATGCCTTCGGCCGTGGGTTACCAGCCGACACTCGCCGACGAGATGGGCGAGTTGCAGGAGCGCATCACCTCGACCAAGGGTCGGTCGATCACGTCGTTGCAGGCTGTGTACGTGCCCGCCGACGACTACACCGACCCCGCCCCGTTCACGACGTTCACCCACCTCGACGCGACGACGGAACTTTCCCGTCAGATCGCGGCGCTCGGTATCTACCCGGCCGTCGACCCCCTGGCTTCCACCTCGAACATCCTTGCGCCCGAAGTCGTCGGCGCCCGGCACTACGCCGTTGCGCTGCGCACCCAGGAGATCCTCCAGCGTTACAAGGAACTCCAGGACATCATCGCCATCCTCGGTCTCGACGAACTGTCGGAAGAGGACAAGATCACGGTGTCGAGGGCCCGCAAGATCCAGAAGTTCCTCAGCCAGCCGTTCTTCGTGGGTGAGGTCTTCACCGGCTTGCAGGGCATCTCGGTGCCGGTCGACGAGACGGTCGAGTCGTTCGAGGCGCTCTGCAACGGTGAGCTCGACGACGTTCCCGAGCAGGCGTTCTTCAACGTCGGCGGCGCCGAGTCGGTGCTCGCCAAGGCCAAGACGTTGCAGGAGAGCTGATCACTCGTGCTCCACGTGCAGCTTGTGTCGCCGGAGCAGGTGCTCTACGAGGGTGAAGCCGACATGGTCGTCGTGCGCACGCTCGGCGGCGGCGACATTGCGTTCCAGACCGACCACGCGCCGTTCGTCGGCGCGCTGGCGACGTGGCCAGTACGCGTGAAGACCGGCACCGAACAGGAACAGTTCGCGGTGCACGGCGGGTTCATCGAGGTGTCGGGCAACCGCGTGTCGATCTTGTCCGATGTCGCGGAACTGCCCGACCAGATCGACGTCGACCGCGCCGGCCGGGCCAAGGCCGCCGCCGAAGAGGCGCTGAAGGAAAACCCCGACGACGCCGACGCGGTCGCCGCGTTGCGCCGGGCCGAAGCCCGCCTCGTCGTGGCCGACGAGGTCTAAACCGCAGGTTTTTGCGGCGTAGGACGACCGAAACGGTCGCCGTATGACGCCGAAACTGGGTTAGTGGCCGTGTTCGCCGGTCTCGGCGCCGCCGTCGTGGTGCTGGTAGTCGTGGGTCGCGGCGTACACGACACCCGTCGTGCCCATCGCGAGCACGGCGAACACGGCGATCGGGCCGAGCAGCAGCTTCTTGCCCGATGCCGGGCGGAACCAACTGCCCGGGACGAGGAGCAGCGCCGCACCCGCGAGGGCGACCAGCTGGAAGAACTGCGTGACGATGTCGCGCCACTCCAGTGGTTCGAGCGCTTCGAGCCCGGGAAACCACGAGATGCCCTTGGTGCGGCTGAACACCCAGACGCCGATGGAACCTGCCATCAGCAGGCCGCCGAGGATCACGATGATGCGCCGCGGCTCGACGACGAGCAACACCGCCCACGCGATCTGCAGCACCGCGACCGCGAGGAACGCACGCCCGACAGCCGGGTGATGATCGGCGTGGGCCGCCATGGCGAGGAGGTGCAGGATGCCCGCTGCGAACGAACAGATCGCCGTGTAGTAGCGGACCTGCTGGGTGAGAACGGTCTCACCGGCGGTTGGCCCGCTCGGCGGGGTCGACTCGACCGTGAGACCGGCGCCGAACGGCTCCTCCTTCTCGGCGTCGAGCAAGCTGATCGTGTCCACGAACTTGCAGTCTACGTGCAACCGGCTCGATCGGTACAGGCGCCGGGATCTAGTACGGGATGGCCGAGTATGACATCAGCTTCGTCCACTTGTGCTGGGCGTCGATGATGCGAATCGTCCCCGACTTGGACCGCATGACGAGGCTCTGCGTGCCGGCCCCTTCGGCCCAGTAGCGCACGCCCCGGAGCAGCTCGCCGTCGGTGACGCCGGTCGCGGCGAAGAACACGTCGTCGCCCGTGACCAAGTCGTCGATGGTGAGCACCTGGTCGAGGTCGTAGCCCATGTCGAGGGCGAGCTTGCGCTCGGCGTCGTCGCGCGGGTGCAGCCGGCCTTGAATCGTACCGCCGAGACACTTCAGCGCGCACGCGGCGATGACGCCCTCGGGCGTGCCGCCGATACCGAAGAGTATGTCGGTACCCGAGTTGCGCCATGCGACCGCGATCGCGCCGGCGATGTCGCCGTCGGGGATCAGCCGGATGCGGGCACCGGCTTCGCGGCACTCGCGAATGATGTGCTCGTGCCGGGGGCGGTCGAGGATCACCGCGGTGACGTCCTTGACCTGCTCGCCCAACGCCTTGGCGACCGCTTCGAGGTTCGCCTTCACCGGCGCGTTCAAGTCGATGACGTCGGCCGCCGCGGGACCGGCCGCGATCTTCTCCATGTACACGCACGGCCCCGGGTTGAACATCGTGCCCCGCTCGCTGAGCGCGATGACGGCGATCGCACCGGGCAGCCCGGCCGCGGTGAGTGTCGTGCCGTCGATCGGGTCGACCGCGATGTCCATGCTGGGGGGCGAGCCGTCGCCGAGTTGTTCGCCGTTGTAGAGCATCGGCGCCTCGTCCTTCTCGCCTTCGCCGATGACGACGACGCCGTCCATCTCGACGCTGTTGAGAACGACGCGCATGGCTTCGACCGCGGCGCCGTCGGCCGCGTTCTTGTCGCCGCGTCCCATCCACCGGCCGCCGGCCAATGCCGCGGCTTCCGTAGCCCGCATCAACTCCATCGCGACGTTGCGATCTGGATGCTGCTGCTGGGTCTCCATACGTGCTCCTGTCCAGGGTTTTGGCGACCCTAGCAAGGGGCTTGTGGGTTTGGGCGAGGCCCACCTCGGGAACACTCTGAGCGGTCCGCATGCGGTTTTCGATGCGGTTCGGTCGCCGCCGAACAGCGGCGATTCAACGCGGTCATCGGAGGTCTCAATGGGTATCGGTGTCAGTCTCTTTCTGATTGCCGTCGGCGCGATCCTTGCGTTCGCGGTCAACACTGCGGTCGACGGGCTCGAACTCGACACGATCGGCTGGATCCTCATGGGCGTGGGCGGAATCGGCCTCGTGCTCTCGATGATCTTCTGGTCGACGTGGGGCGGCTTCCGAGGCACCCGCACCGAGACGCACGTCGAGCAGCGCGACGTCGTCTAACGACGGCGCGCCGCCTGATCGTCCGCGCTTCACGAGGGCCGGGTCTTCGGACCCGGCCCTCAGCGCGCCCGGAGGCCTGCGTGCCAACATGGCGCCATGGGTGCACTCGAAGGAAAAGTCGCGTTCGTCACCGGTGCCGCGTCGGGCATCGGTGAGGCCTGCGTTGCCCGCTTTCTCCGCGAAGGTGCGCATGTCGTCGGGTGCGACCTCGTCGAGCCGCAGCGTGAACTCGACGTTCCCGACGGCGTCGAGCCCGCGAGCTTTGCTCAACTCGACGTGCGTGACGAAGACGCAGTCGCCGGCCTCATCGCGGCGACCGTCGAGGAGTACGGCCGCATCGACAGCGTCGTCACGTCGGCCGGAGTCGCCGGTGGTGGTCCCGCCCACATGGTCGACCGGAACGAGTGGCAGCGCGTGCTCGACGTCAACCTCACAGGCACGTTCCTCGTGTGCAAGCACGCGATCACGCACATGCTTCGCCAGGAACCGCAGAACGGAGAACGCGGGAGCCTCGTCACGATCGCGAGCGTCGAGGGGCTCGAGGGAACCGCGGGTGGCAGCTCGTACAACGCGTCGAAAGGCGCGGTCGTGATCCTCACGAAGAACCTCGCGATTGACTACGGCCGCAGCGGTATCCGCGCCAACGCCATCTGCCCCGGATTCATCGAGACGCCGTTGCTCGCCGGCGTCATCCGCGCGCCGGGAATGGAACATGTCTACGAAGGCATCCGCGAGGAACACAAGCTCCGCCGGCTCGGCCGCCCCGACGAGATCGCTTCAGTCGCATCCTTCCTGTGCTCAGCCGACGCATCGTTCGTCACGGGCCAGGCCATCGCCGTCGATGGCGGCTACACGGCCGGCCGCGACCACGGCATCACGAAAATGCTCGGCCTCTAGCCGAAATTGCGTCACTCGGCGACCGTTTCGGTCGCCGTACGCCGCAATTTCGGGCGGGGGGTGGGGTCGTACACTTCCGGCGATGGACGAGCGCGAGGCCGACTTCACGACGATGTCGGGTGTTCCCGTCGAGCCGGTCTACGGGCCGCCCGAGGGTCGTCCGGGCGAGTACCCGTACACGCGCGGGCCGTACGCTTCGATGTACCGGTCGAAGCTTTGGACGATGCGCATGTTCGCAGGGTTCGGTACCGCGCTCGATACGAACGCGCGCTTCCACGAACTGTTGCAAGCGGGGAGCGATGGGCTCTCGACCGCGTTCGATCTCCCCACACTCATGGGACGCGACTCCGACGACGAACTCGCGTTGGGTGAAGTCGGCAAGTGTGGCGTCGCCGTCGACACGCTGGCCGACGTCGAAGACCTCTACCGCGGCATCGACCTCGGCACGGTGACGACGTCGATGACGATCAACGGCCCGGCCGCGATCGTGTTCGCGATGTACGTCGCCAACGCGGAATCGGCAGGTGTCGAGCGGGCCCGGCTCGGCGGGACGCTGCAGAACGACATCCTCAAGGAGTACCAGGCGCAGAAGGAGTTCATCTTCCCGCCGCGTCCGTCGTTGCGGTTGGTCGCCGACAGCATCGCGTTCTGCGCGGCCGAGATGCCCCGGTGGCACCCCATCTCGATATCCGGGTACCACATCCGAGAAGCCGGTTCGACGGCCGCGCAGGAGCTCGCGTTCACGCTCGCGAACGGCTTCGCGTACGTCGAACTCGGTCTGCAAGCCGGCCTCGACGTCGACGCGTTCGCACCGCGCCTCTCGTTCTTCTTCAACGCGCACCTCGACTTCTTCGAAGAGATCGCCAAGTACCGTGCCGCCCGCCGCATCTGGGCCCGCTGGATGCGCGAGCGATACGGGGCGACCTCGGAGCGTTCGCTCCAGATGCGGTTTCACACGCAGACCGCGGGCGTGTCGCTCACGGCGCAGCAACCCGAGGTCAATATCGTGCGCACCGCCATCGAGGCCCTCGCCGGTGTACTGGGCGGCACGCAAAGTCTGCACACGAACTCGATGGACGAAACGCTCGCGTTGCCCACCGAGAAGGCGGCGCGTATCGCGCTGCGCACGCAGCAGGTCATCGCGAACGAGACGCGGGTGACGAATGTGGCCGACCCGCTCGGTGGCTCCTATTACGTCGAGGCGTTGACCGACGAGATGGAACGCCAAGCCGAGGCGCTGTTCGCGCGTATCGAGGCGCTCGGCGACGGGTCCCTGCTCGAAGGCGCGATCCGTGGCTGCGAAGAAGGTTGGTATCAGGGCGAGATCGCCGACTCCGCGTACGAACTGGAACGCAAGCTCAACCGCGGCCGGCACGTGGTCGTCGGTGTCAATGCGTTCCTCGAAGGCAACGACGATCCGCCGCCGCCGACCTTGCGCATCGGGCCCGAGGTCGAAGAGGAACAGCGCCGCCGGCTCGAGAAGGTGCGCCACGAACGCGACACGGCCGCCGTGGAACGGGCCCTCGCCCGCGTGCGTGCGGACGCGGCGGCAACCGACGTGAACCTGATGCCCGCGCTGATCGAGGCGGTCGGGCACTACGCGACGCTGGGTGAGGTCGTCGAGTCCCTGGCCGGCGAGTTCGGCCGCTGGGTCGAAGACCCGCGCATATGAGCGGCTATTACCCGGACGCCTCGTGAAACGTGAACTGCTCGAGGTCGCGCGCGCGGCCAAAGGGTTCATGCCCGATGACGAAGGTCTCGCGTTGTACGAGGCCGGGCTCGACGGCGGCCAGGTCGGTCCGTTGCTGGAGATCGGCACGTACTGTGGGAAGTCGGCGGTGTACCTCGGCGCCGCGGCGCGCGAACGCAACACCGTGTTGTTCACCGTCGATCACCACCGCGGGTCCGAGGAGAACCAGGCGGGCTGGGAGTACCACGACCGCGAGGTCGTCGACCCCGAGACCGGACGCATGGACACGCTGCCGTTCTTTCGCCGCACGATCGAGCAGGCCGGTCTCGAAGACGCGGTCGTCGCGGTCGTCGGCCACTCGACTCCGGTCGCGAGGGCGTGGGGAACGCCGCTCGGGCTGGTGTTCATCGACGGCGGCCACGCCGAAGAGGTCGCGATGTCCGACTACGAGGGCTGGTCACCGCACGTCATGGCCGGCGGCATCCTCGTCTTCCACGACGTGTTCGACGATCCGGCCCAGGGCGGTCAAGCACCGTTTCGCGTATGGCAACGCGCGGTCGCCGACGGGTTCACGCCGGTCGCGACAACCGGGTCGTTGCGCGTGCTCCGCCGTTAAAACGTCGGGGGCGGTGCCCAACCCGGAGGCGGGCCGTACATGTACGCGGCGCGCCGCATCCGGCCCCGCCGGCGGGCGGCCACGATGAGCATCACGAGGCCGGCGATCGCGACCAGACCGCCGAGGCCGGCGACGAAGAACCACTGCATTGTCGATTCGATCGCGCCGGTGAACGAGCGGCCGACGATCACCTCGTTCGTGCCGTCGGTGTTGATCGCGACTTGGTAATCGCCCGCCGACTCGATGTCGAAGTCGACGACGGCGGAGTACTCGCGTGAGCCCTGCGTGATGTCCTCGGTCGTTCCGAAGTCGTCCTCGTAGGCCCAAATCCGATCTCCGCCGGGCCCGGTGATCACGACGTTGTCGGGGCGGACATCCCTCGTCCCGTCGACGTACTCGTAGACCGAGTACTCACCCTCGTCGAAGTGCATCGTCGTGTTGACCGGTGTGCGAATCGGGTCTTCGAGCAAGGTCGAGAGGAGCGGCTTGATCCACAGGAACCCCGCGACCCCGGCGATCACGAGGCCGGTGACGAGCACGGCGACGCTGATGCCGACCTTCGGACCCGGGACCGGGTACACGGGGGCCTGTGGCGCCAACTGCATCTCGCGGAGATCGGCGCGCCGCGCGGGTGCCTGAAGCGCAGGCTCGCGGCCCCGTTGTGATGCGGCACTGCGGGTCTACGAGGCGCCGCGGGCCGACCGCTCGGCCTCGATCTCGGCGCCCGCCTCGATGAGCTCGTCGGCGGTGAGACCGGCGGGGAGGCCCTCGCCGCGGAACAACCCGGCGGTCGGGCCGTCGCCGCCGGTCT
>Ga0163153_10001451_pt1 | contig 37342 bp, 34 predicted proteins | sample OliLakLV19MP6IB1_FD_148629 | JGI IMG/M metagenome (GOLD analysis project Ga0163153, IMG submission 148629) | Freshwater microbial mat bacterial communities from Lake Vanda, McMurdo Dry Valleys, Antarctica - Oligotrophic Lake LV.19.MP6.IB-1 | ecosystem: Environmental > Aquatic > Freshwater >... | reverse complement strand
TTAACGACCGCTCTTAATCAGTACAAAAATTGACACTATCTTATACATATGTTATATAACATATGTATAAGATAGTTCATTTCCAACATCAAAACAAAAGAACTGATATGAAAATGCAGAAAACGATAGTAATGCCCAAAATTACTCGAACCGAGCTCAAGGAGTTACAACACCTCCACGAAACCAAAAACAAAAAGGAGAATTATAAAAATTATCAACTTGTGGCCAAGGGACTGAACTTGCCTCCCACCAAAGATTTTATTCTGTACGACGATGCGGTTCGCATGCATCTCAGCGTACAGAGAACTCGAATTGTTCTTGGTGAAAAGAAACTCAAGCAAGGATCGAAAATTATCTTTCAAGGCAGAGTGGCGACAATTACAAAGGTTAAAGACTTTGACGAGAAGGTCACTCTGTACCCTTTTGGAGGATATGCAGTGATCATTACTTTTCCCGACGGCACAGCAAAAAAATGTGGTGGCACCCAGGTCGAAGCTTTTATAAAGGCCAAGTAAGAAAAAAGAAACCTGGGGTCACTTCCCCTCACACCGAAACCCGTAGCACTCACCTGCTCCGGGTTTTTCTTTATTTGCTATACTACATTCATGAAAACATCATTCACCCACACATACGTAGCAACTTTTATTATTATATCCATGTGTACCGTTTTTATTTCAACCGTCCAAGCGACCGTCGGAGGTCCAACGTTTATTGGCACCTTCACATACAACCCTGCTGACGAATCAGTCTATTACGTACACAACTCTCAAAGTGGCCGAGGCTGTCCTCCGGTACTCCAAAAGATTTCATTAGCAACAGGAAAAGTATCTGATGCACTTTCCTGTACTCAAGGTGAAGAATTAATTGGCGACAATTATACTGACGGTATTGCATTGGTACGTGATCAGATCAATCAAACTACCAACTCATTTAAGAATGTTACTTCTCTCAGTCTTCCTAAAAACGATATCCGGATCGATGTGAATTTTGTCAGAAGCGAAAAAATTGATCCGACTTCGGACTGGATTATCATGAGCCACTTTATGGCACAGGTATACCAAAATAGTCACAAAGTAGCTGAGTTCCCTATTACCGGATGTAACCTCGAACAACCATTTACGTTTGCTGGGTATGCCGTTCCCGGTTTCGAAAAGAAGATTGTACTCCTTTCTTCAACCAAAGGAGATTGTTTTGAAGGTGGATACCTTTCCGAAAGACTTCATGTTGTCGGCGGACTTGATGGACTAAACACAGAAGACACAGGTCAATACAAATCAGATCAGTCTGGATTAATTCCAAACGAATCAACTCGAGTTGTATTCGAACCTGATACCACCAACCTTTCTGATTCCTCAGAAACAGCGAGTCCTTTCAACAAAAAAACTTCTACTACCATCATACTTATCGTTATTGCACTTGGGCTCGGTATAGTGACAGGAAGAATGTTCAGGAATAAAAATAAGTAACGTAAATAATCAAATAATACCCACCTCAGCTACCCGTAGTGCAGGGTTTCCTGGATATGAAAAAAGCACCCGACTTCGGGTGCGTGTATGTTAAAAACGAAAAAAATCAGTGGGGGATATTCAGGTCCGTCATCTTCTCACGAGCCAGTGCTCCATAGTATTGATTATCTTTCAAGGCGATAAGCGCCGGAGCATCCGATGCACTGATCCGAGGAAGGTTAAAGGTGAACCATCGGCTCGGTTTTCCACTCCACCGAAAATACGCCTCGGCATGTTCCGGTATTTCCACCATACCCTTTTCGGCCATCAATCTTACCGGAAGCGAACGTCGTGCCAATTCAACCCTGCGGAAAGCAAAATACACTTCCCATAAACTGTCAGAGGCCCACGATGTCATCGCGGTTTCATAGCGCGTATCCGGATGACGAATACCACTAAAGAATGGCTGAGCAATAACAGAGACCAGAATTTCACTGACTTTCGGAGGATATTCTTCCAGAACATCGATCAGATCTTGGTCAATCCTATCCCAAAAATGCCTTTGCGCTGTGTTGATTCTTCCTCCAGCTGTACCAAATAGTTTGGCAAGGCGATTTTCAGTAATGAAGTAATTCACCGGACTTTGTCGAGTTGCATACAGAAGTCGCAATAGTTTGCCTTCACGAGGTTCCAAGGCCGCGACTTGCATCTTGCGCACTTTGCCGGCTGACAAATGTCTGACCAATCTCAACTTCAGACCTTCGGAAGACTCTCCGTAATGATCAATCATCCCGTTGATGATGTAATGGAGAATGGGACCCGAAACGTTGGTGGTATACTCGCGCATTGTGGTATATGTATGGATCAAACCAATCGTACGGTCGTACGGGTAACTTTGAGCCATGACCGAGAGATTCAATCCTGCAAACAGGACTGCCGAAACAATGAATGTCCGTAATGTATTTCGCATATGTAGTTGTGGGGTTCTTTTCCATTCGTTATGAATGGATTCTATCTATAGACTACTCCTTCGAAACAAAATAGCAAGGGCGTCAATAGTATGCTAGATTGGATATCTAAAAGACTTATCTATGGAAAACCCTGAATTCCCAATGCGTATCAACAAATATCTAGCCTTGCACGGTCATTCAACGCGCAGAGGTGCGGACATACTTATCGAAGGTAAGCAGGTATTTATCAATGGTAAACATGCCATTCTCGGTGATAAAGTGCAGGAAAAAGATGTTGTCGAAGTACGTCTCCGCGGCAAACAAAAACAATATCAATACATTGCGTACAACAAACCTCGAGGCATTGTCACTCACTCTGCCCAAGGTGATGAAAAAGAAATCCTGACTGAAGTTCCGGTTAAAGGTGTATTCCCTATTGGCCGACTCGACAAAGATTCACGAGGTTTGATTATTTTGACTGACGATGGACGTATCACTGATCGTCTCTTGGGACCATCATATAAACACGAAAAAGAATATATCGTAAAGACAAAAGAAAAGTTACGCTCAAGTTTCAAAGCAAAAATGGAAGCAGGGGTTCAGATCGATGATGAAAAAACAGCTCCGTGTAAAGTACGTATTCTCAATGAGTTTGCATTTAGAGTTATTCTTACCGAAGGAAAAAAACATCAAATCCGACGTATGTGCGTAGCACTCTTTCAAGAAGTAATCGATCTCCAACGAATTCGTATTATGAACATACAGATTACTCATCTTGCCGAAGGTGACTATCGAGAAATCAAAGGTGAAGAACTTCAGACATTTTTACATTCGTTGGAATTAGCATAAAGTGTATTGTCAGAGTAAACAAAAAACAGCTCCCGTACTCGAAAGTAGGAGCTGCTGTGAGATGTTAAGAATTATTCAGATATGCAGCCGTGAGTCGTGCCCAGTTGTCCCGAAAAAAAGGAGCGATGGCTTTCGACCCAGAATCACATAAAGGACACTCCTCAGGACTCCATATATCCATCGGCCGATGGATAAGAGAGATAATTGATTTTCCTGCGAGTTCATTGAGAGTAGAACGATTTATCAGAGTCAGAATATACGGCAATACAATTGCGCCCGCTTGGGTAAGAATAGTAGCCAATAGATTTGTACTTCTTCCTGTCGTAAAGATATCTTCGCACAACAAAATTTCCTTACCCTTAAAAAGCTCACGATCCTTAGAATCAAACAGGAATGATATTACTCCATCTTGAGCTTTTTTCACCGGTGAAGATAGAAAACATTCTCCTCTCGTCTGCAGCTTATCAGTATGTGCCCTTATTTGCTCACATATCAGTTCAGCAAGCTTCATCGCTCCTGTGTAAGGTTCTCCTGTTTGTGGTCCGACCACTCCTTGAATTCGAGAAATATTTCCACCTTGTTGAACGAACAATTCCAAAAGGTCAGAGGCCGCCTCATCAAAGAGATTGCCATCAATTTTGCTGTGCACATACCCATTCGAATGTTTCCCCGAACGGAGTAATGCATGAGGACGTTGACAATTTTCATCATGCATCCAGAAGCAGTTTGTTTCGGACAACGCCTTAATCCACCCATCTTGTGTTCTAATCATTGCACGGTATCCTTTCAAGGTTCACTTTTTCATGCTGTAAGCCGCATGATATGGCTCGACCAACAAAGTTGATTCTGCAGCAACAGTAACTGAAAACATTACACAACGCAATAGGAAACCTAGGAAATCAGCATCTTTTTGACCTGCCCAATGATAAATGCGGGATTGACAGCGGCTTTTACCATAAAGCTTGCGCCGAGATTGGTGACAATGTCACGATGTTTATTTTCACTGGAATTAGAAACAACCAATACTTTCATATTTTTGGTAACATCATCTTTGCGGATCATTTCTAACAGTTCAATACCATTTACTCCCGGAAGAAAGATATCCAAAACTAAAACATCAGGAACATCTGCTTTCAACTCTTCAAAGGCATGTACCCCAGTCGTAATCAATTTCACGCCCAACGGTTCGGCTTTCAAATGCGTAACAAGAATACCCCCAAGCATTGCATCATCTTCAATCACTACAACTTTCTTTTGGGGATTATTTTCCATACCACCATTTTCCTACGATTAGCCCCTCTGGTCAAGGCAAAACTTTTATACCAAAACGTAATCGAGTGTTTTTTTATCCAAATCCGCTGCCATCACCTTAAAAGTAACTTCATTACCGAGCGTAAACTTTTGACCCGTACGTTCACCGACAATTGAATATGTCTTTTCGTCGAATACATAGTAATCTGTTCCCAGTGCACGAATTGGAATCATTCCTTCAGATTTACTTTCTGTATCTTCTACATATATACCCCATTTGGTAATTCCTGAAATGACACCTTTGAATGTCTGACCGATGCGTGTACTCATATATTCAACCTGTTTCAACTTTTTAGAGGTACGCTCAGCATCTGCAGCATCGATTTCACGCGCCGTGGTACTTTCGGCAATGGTCTGGAACTTGATAATATCACGATCACCAAACGGTTCATTATTGAGGTGTTTTGCTAATACACGATGAACTAAGAGATCGGGATAGCGACGAATCGGTGAAGTGAAATGGGTATAAAATTCGAACGCCAATCCAAAGTGACCAATATTTTTGGTTGAATAAATTGCCTTTTGCATCGAACGAATAGTGGCAGTGCGAACCAATGATTCGTGCGGAGTTCCTTCAACTTGTTCCAACAGAGCATTGATACCCTTAGCCGTTACTTCCCCATCTTTCGAGGTATGCAAATCGTATCCCAAGGCTTTTACAAATGTAGCCAGGTTTTTTATTTTATCCTTATCTGGAACATCGTGAATACGATAGATCGCACCAGTATCACGAGGACCACTCTTTTTTATTGCATCAAAAATGAAACGAGCCACTTCGCGATTGGCAAGCAACATGTATTCTTCAACCAATTTATGGGTATCCAGACGTTCGTATACATAGACACCGATCGGTCGTCCTTGGAAATCCAAACGGAACTTGATTTCTTCTTGTTCAAATTCAATGGCACCTTGAGCAAACTTTTGTTTTTGCAAAATCTTGGCCAAACGATTGAGTGTAATAAGAGGTTCAGCGTACTGCATACCTGCCTCCGCCAGTTCCACTGGTTGAATACCTTTCGAATACTTTGTGACGTTTGCGGCAACACCGTCGATTGCAGCTTGTGCAGTTTCGTAGGTAAAACGATGTGTGGAATTGATGACCGTGCGCCCAAACCAACGAGTATGAATATGCGCAGCATCATCGATAACAAATACTGCAGAGAAAGTTAATTTATCTTCATGCGGGTTCAAACTACAGACATCGTTTGAAAGTACTTCAGGTAACATCGGAATCGTACGGTCAACCAAATAGATAGAACAGCCACGTTTGAGTGCTTCAACATCGAGTGCATTTCCTTCACGGACAAAATGAGATACATCGGCAATATGAACACCGATTTCATAGAGTGGACCGCTGACTCCAATTTCTTGAACTTCAGCCGCAGAAAGTTGTTTGAATGAAATCGCATCGTCAAAATCTTTGGCGTCGAACGGATCAATGGTAAACGTCGGAGTCGTGCGCATATCACGACGCTTTGGAATTTCCTCCTCCATTGTTTCCTTTTTTGTACGTTCAATTTCGGCAGCTTCTTTTTCTACAGCTGGAGAGAAACTGATTTCAAATCCACTTTCCAATACAATCGATTCCATTTCTACATCATTGTCACCTTTTTTACCGAGCACACGGATAACTTTGGCAGTAGGTAATTTTTTGGAATCAGTCCATGGCTCTAATTTGACTTGAACTTTTACGTCTTTCTCCAAACCAGCAGCATCTTCAGGGACAATGAGAATGTTCACGTACATCTTTTTGTCGTCAGGAATCACGACCATTCCTTCTTTTTCCAAACTAACAATACCAACAAAAGTATCCTTTTCACGAGTGACAATACGAAGAACTTCGCCCGTCTTTTGTTTGAGACCGCGTATAATCTTTTCTCCGACACGAACTTCAACCGTATCGCCATTCATGGCGGTATTCAGTGTTCCTTCTTCTATATAAATAGAGGGTTCAAGAGATTTACCACCCTTTCGTGGCGAAAGATCGACATATCCTGCACCTTTTCTCGTCGTAGAGATGGCTCCAATGACTGTTTGTGCATCATTATTCACGTGCTGACTATAGCATCATTTCACCCTTTTTGCCCAGTATTCCATTGTACCTAGTTGACTAATGTATCAAAATTAGCCTTAATGAAGGCATGTTAGACCTTATCTTCTATAGCTTAGTCGCTGGCCTATTCTCTCTGATCGGCGGCATATTAGTGATGTGGCGTAGCGCCAGCGTCATGAAGTTTATTACTCCTCTGATTACCTTTGGCGCAGGCGCCTTCCTCGGTGTCAGTTTCCTCGACCTCTTACCTGAAGCAGTTGAAGCTGTTACCGAACCTCATTATGTCTTTATGGCAGCATTAACTGGTTTCTTTCTCTTTTTTGCCTTGGAACGTACTCTAATGCGCTATGTACCTACTCATCATCATGGTCACGCGCATGGTGATCATACTGAATCATTACCTATTCTTGTAGTCATTGGAGATGGTTTTCATAATTTTCTCGATGGTATCGTGATTGGACTGGCTTTTATCGCCAACCCCCTTCTTGGCCTTCCGACTGCTTTAGCCATTGCCGCTCATGAAATCCCTCAAGAAATCGGTGACTTTGCCATATTACTCGATCAAGGTTGGTCAAAAAAGAAAATTTTGATGGTTAACATCCTTTCTTCTGTACTCACTGTTATTGGTGCACTGATCGGATATTATGCCGTTGGTCTTTTCGAGAATTCATTACCCTATCTCCTTGCAGGTACAGCCGGAATATTCCTTTATATAGCCGCTTCCGATCTTATTCCTGAAATTCATCATCGCGCTGGCCACACCGCACTCTATTCAATACTCTTCTTCTTCCTTCTTGGGCTTGTCTCCATTGGCTATCTCTCCTCCCTGGCACATTAAATCATCACTTCCCCTGTCCCCTAAGCCCCCAGTTATACACAGTCATAACCAGCAATTATATTCTATAATGAGAGCATGGCCGCCATGCAACCTCTTAAACCATACCGAGAAGAAAGACCGTGGGGAGAGTTTGTAGAATACACACGCAATACTCCTTCTACCGTAAAGATCATTATCGTTCATCCTGGTGAAGCACTGAGCTTACAGCATCACCATAACCGCGATGAATTTTGGCACGTTCTTTCCGGAGAAGGAGTTCTTCATATTGGTGAGACCGAAGTTCCTGCACGTGCAGGAGAAAATCATTTTATTACGCGCGAAACCAAACATCGCATCACCGCAGGTACCACAGAGCTCACTATCCTCGAAATTTCCTTTGGAGAATTTGATGACAACGATATCGTTCGTTTCGATGATCGCTATGGACGCAATAACACTTCAAACTAAATGGAATTCACCAGTTACACATTCAGTCTCATATTCACCATCCTTGTCATTGGCGGACTTATTGCATATGCAATCTGGAGCTGGAGAAAAAGAAAGCACACATCCCCTGTTTCAGAAAAACTCGAACTCAGTCGTCATGAACAAAATCCCATTCTCAGTCCCCAAGCTCACAAAGAGTGGGAAATCGCCGGAACATTCAATCCTGCCGCCATGCTAGACGACGAAGGTCGTACCCATGTCCTCTATCGTGCTATTGGCACCGACGGAGTATCGCGTCTCGGATATGCATCCAGTGAAGACGGCGCAAATTTTGATACCAGATCAGACTATCCTGTTTTCTCCATGAAAAATCCACGCATGACTACCATACCTACCGTAACTGTCGTGAAAAAATACGATCCAGTTATATATCCTTCAGGTGGTAGTTGGGGTGGATGTGAAGATCCGCGCATGGTTAAAATTGGTGACAAAATTTACGTTACGTTCAACGCCTTTGATGGATGGGACCACGTCCGTATTGCCGTTATTTCTATTTCTGAAAAGAAATTCAAAAAAGGTCATTGGGATTGGAGTCAGCCTTTTATGATTTCCCCTACCGGTGAAGTCAATAAAAACTGGGTTCTTTTTCCTGAAAAAATTGATGGTAAATTCGCTATTCTCCACAGCATTTCACCGGAAGTTCAGATTGATTACGCGAGTTATCTCGAAGAATTTGCCAGTGGTAAACGAAATATCAAAAGTCGATTTGGCCAAAAGACTCCTCGTGAGACCTGGGATACCTGGGTTCGCGGCGCAGGTCCACCGCCGATCAAAACCGATAAAGGATGGCTAGTTCTCTATCATGCCATGGACAAAAAAGATCCTCACATTGGATACAAACTGGGAGCACTCCTATTAGATCTCACGAATCCCAAAAAAGTCATCGCTCGTGCACCAGCTCCAATCCTTACTCCAGAAGAATGGTATGAAAACGATTGGAAGGCCGGAGTGGTATATGCCTGTGGCGCTGTCGTTAAAGGTGGCGTTCTCTCCGTATACTACGGCGGCGGAGATAAACATACCTGTATGGCACAAACAGAATTAGCACCATTATTGGATTGGTTGATCCAGTATGGGAAAGTCTAGAATTTTTACTTTTAAGATTTAATTTTTTATGTTCACTCTCACTCGTTCAGAACACAACCCGATTCTTTCCCCACTCAAGACTCATCCTTGGGAAGCGGCGGCTGCGTTCAATGGATGTCCGATCGTCAAAGGTACAGAGACACACTTGGTATATCGCGCCATGTCAGAACCTCAACTTCTCAAAGAGCCTCATATTCGCATGTCAGTCGTAGGTCATGCTGTTTCCTCTGACGGTCTACACTATGAGAATCGTAAAATACTGATTGAGCCCGATACTGACTTTGATCGTTACGGCTGTGAAGATCCTCGCATTACCAAGTTAGGTGACATGTACTATATCTTTTACACCGCTCTTGGTGGATTTCCTTTTGCTGCAGAAAATATCAAAGTAGCAGTCGCTCTCTCTACAGATCTCAAAACAATCAAAGAAAAACACTTAGTGACCCCTTTCAATGCCAAAGCTATGGCACTTTTTCCTGACACCATTAATGGCAAAATGGGTGCACTCATTACAGTTAATCCTGATTCGAGCACTGCTGATATTTGTTATGCTGAATTCGATACACCAGAAGATATGTGGTCAACTGAGTACTGGAATGAATGGTGGAAAAATATTGAATCACACAAAATTCACATTCGTCGTTTACCGACTGATCACCTCGAACTGGGTGCACCGCCACTTAAAACAGATAAAGGTTGGTTAGTAGTTTATTCTCATATTCAACGCTACGGTCATAGTGATGTAACATTTGGTATCGAAGTAGTTCTTCTTGATCTCAAAAATCCCCGTCAAATTATCGGTCGTACTAAGGGACCATTCATGGTTCCTGATACGTATTACGAGAATACGGGCATGGTTCCCCATATCACCTTTCCTTCTGGAGCTCTTATTCGTAACGATAAATTAGAAGTCTATTACGGAGCAGCTGACACCTATTGCGCTATTGCCACCATCCCTCTCGATAATCTTTTGCGTAGTATTACCGATGAACGACGCGCTCATATCAAACGTTTTCCTGGTAATCCTATTATTGCTCCACGACCAGGTATCCTCTGGGAATCAGATGGAACTATAAATCCTGCAGCAATTGATCTCGGTGACAAAACACATATCGTGTATCGTGCCGTGGCCACTGGTAATTATTCAACGTTTGGATATGCTTCCTCGAGTGATGGTTTTTCTATCGACGAACGACTCGACAAACCTATCTATTTTCCGCGAGCAGATTTTGAAAATCGTGGCTGCGAAGACCCTCGCCTGATGGTCGTCGAAGGACGATTGTATATGACCTATACCGGATACGACGGTTCAACACCGCGTGTTGCCATTAGTTCTATCAGTACCGATGATTTTCTCAAACATAAATGGAGTGGCTGGAGTATGCCCGAAGCAATTACTCCGCCTGGGGTGGTAAATAAAGATGCAGCAATTCTTCCTGAAGCAATCAAAGGAAAATATATGATATTTCACCGTGTTCACGAGAGTATTTGTGCTGACTTCGTATCATCACTCGACTTTACCAAAGAACGAGTCAACCAATGTATTGAGATTATCGCTCCACGACGCGGTATGTGGGATGGAGGCAAAGTAGGTATTTCTAGCCCTCCAGTTAAAACAAAAAATGGCTGGTTGATGTTGTATCACGGTGTCTCCTGGAGCACGACCTATCGTGTTGGTGCGGTATTACTTGATCTTGAAGATCCTACAATCGTCATTGCTCGTACCGCTATCCCTCTTTTTGAACCAGAAGAAGAATATGAACGCAAAGGTCTTATACCGAATGTTGTTTTCCCCTGCGGAATGGTTGTTCGGGGTGGCACTGCATACATTTATTATGGTGGCGGAGATAGTGTCATCGGCGTAGCAACAATCAAGATGACGGTATTGTTGGATATGATGAGAACGTAATACTACTTTTATGGACCTACATACCCACCTTCTCATTCATAATATCGTCTGCATCATTTCCATCATTGCCACATTTGGCATGGCTTTATTTACATACCTCAACGCTCCTCGCAAAATAGAAAATATAACCTGGGCATTAATGATGCTTGGTTTGATCGTATTTTACATTTCGCACATTGTTGGAGTTAACCTACAGAACTCATCGGTTTCCAAGACTGTGCTTATGTTAAATCTATCAGTATTTTTTGTTGTTATATTCAACTTGCATGCCATTATTGCACTCATTGGTAAGACAAGAGAGAAGAGAGGGATTCTTATCTTCATGTATACATCGGTTACCCTTTTTATTCTTCTTTTTTTAATTACTCCCGAACTATTCCTGGCAACATCAGTGCCTAAAATGTATTTCCCTAATTATTACGTCCCTGGAGTATTCCATTGGGTGAAACTTGTGTTGATATACGGAATTATTTTCCCCTATATGATGCACCTTCTATATGTAGCTAGACGCACCTCTACAAATGTAACTGAGAAGACTCAGCTACTCTACTTTTTCTGGACAATGTGGATAGGATATTCGTTCAGCATTTTACCAAACCTACTCATCTTCGATATTCCTCACGACCCGATCTGGGGAATAGCATTCTCTGTTATATTTATGCCCTTATTTATCTATAGTTCAGTGAAATACGGCCTCTTCAATGTTAAAGTTATAGCGAAACAAGCCTTTTACTTTAGTATTATTGTGGCTCTGGTCGGAGGATTTATCGTCCTCTTTAACTTCTCTAACCAATGGCTACTCCGAACCTTCCCTGGATTCCCTATATGGCTTACACCCCTTATATCTTCAGTGATCGTAGTGGCACTCGGTATCATGGTTTGGAAGAATGCTCGCCAAGGAGATATTTTAAAATATGAATTCATAACAACGGTAACTCACAAGTTCCGTACTCCTCTGACTCATATCAAATGGGCGTCCGAAAATCTTATTGCTGGACACATCAACGCTGACGACCGTATGCAAGTAGAGTACATCCAGAACGCTAACAGTAAGCTCGTAGAACTCACCAACCTACTCGTCAATGTATCGGAAGCTGAAAACAACGTTTACGACTACAAGATGGAAAAAGGTAATGTCTCTGAACTTATCACCTATGTAACAGATTCACTTTCGAGTCAATTTTTCTCAAAGCATATACAACTCACAAAACGTATTGAGCCAGGCATGCAGACTTCATTCGATGATCATCGTATCCGCTTTGTAGTCCAGACTTTTGTGGAGAACGCTCTCAACTATACACCCTCAGGAGGAACACTGAATGTTACCGCTAAAACTGACGGATCATTTATAACTTGTTCAGTTACCGACAACGGCATGGGTATACCTGCAAATGAACTTCCGCTTCTCTTTTCAAAATTCTATCGGGGTAAAGCTGCTCGTATAGCAGACACTGAGGGTATGGGTATTGGTTTGTTCATGTCCAAAGATGTTATCAATCGTCACGGAGGTAAAATCTGGGCTGAATCGCCTGGTTCCAATAAAGGAAGTACTTTCGCTTTTTCTTTACCAATAATTCATTAATATGGATTTCCTTAAAAAAGATCTCGTCATATTTGACCTCGATGGAACATTAGCCCCCAGTAAATCAGCTATGGATCCTGAAATGGGCACGTTACTCGTAAGTCTATTACAAAAGAAAAAAGTGGCTATTATTTCCGGAGGAGGCTATCCTCAATTTGAAACACAGATGTTACGTATGATGCCTCACACTTCTACTGGTCTCAGTAATTTGTATTTACTTCCTACATCAGGTACTCGTTTCTTGGCCTGGAAAGGTTCATGGGTGGAACAATACGCGGAAAATCTTACAGAAAGAGAAAAGAAAGATATTCTCTCCAATCTCGATTGGTCTTTCAAAGTTGCTGGCTATGAAAAACCTATAAAAACATTTGGGCCAGCCGTAGAAGATCGAGGATCTCAAATTACTTTTTCTGCACTTGGCCAAGAAGCGCCATTAGACCTCAAAACTGCTTGGGATCCTGATCGAACAAAACGTGAACGTATTGCCGTTATCCTTCGTGAAAAAATTCCCGCGTTCGATGTACGCCTGGGAGGTACTACCTCTATTGATATTACCCGTAAAGGCGTCAATAAAGCCTACGGCATTCACAAACTAGAACAGTACTTATCTATACCTATTGAACACATGGTTTTTGTCGGAGATGCACTTTTTCATGGAGGAAATGACTATCCTGCCAAAGCAACTGGTGTCGATTGTATACAAGTGACAGGTCCCGAAGAGACACAGAAGTTGATCCAGGGCTGGGTTGCATAAGAACTATTTACTGCTACAATGCCGTTAGCCTGCCGAGTGGTAGATAACAATCAAACCAAGAAAGGAACATATGATCGATTCGAAAATCCTCGAGGAGATCGAGAGTGGCAACCTAGTTGAAATACACATTAAAAAGAGTCCACAAAATTCCACGCCGGGTTTCGAGAATGAAGTCAGAAATACCCAGGCATGGTTACGGCAATTCAATAAGGGTTGCGGCCCTCACCGATGCATCTATTTCTCGGAGAAATCAAATCCGGAAGGAGATGTTACCCTTGAAATAACGATTGGGATTATCCCCAATAGCCAACATGAAGTACTAGTCAGACAACTTCAATTCCTTGGTACCAATGCACCATTCGAGATCACGTTTCGTACATAAAATAAAACCACGTGCCCAGAATCTAAAGATTACTGGGCATTTTTTATCTTTTTTGTTAATTCTTGAGAATATTTTCTACTTTACTTATCAATAATCTCGTATCTGCAGCTCTTCCTTCATACCGAGAACCAAGAACCACAATTGCTACTGCTTGATTATCAATTCTTAAGATAGTCAACATGGTATCTCCCGCTTCTGGAGTTCGTCCCGTCTTACCTCCAATAAATCGTGGGTCACTCGCAAATGGATGCGTACTCGGAAATGCATGTGAACCATGTTCAGTAGTTGTAGCTATTTCAGTTCCGACACTACGTGTAATTTCCAAAATATCAGGACGTGAAGTATACAGATATGTTGCCAATGCAAACAAATCATGAGCCGAAGCGACATTACGAGGACTGACACCTGATGGATCCGCAAAGAACGTGGAAGGCATACCAATCTCCCAGGAATAATTGCTCATCAATTCTAGAAAGTGTGCGCGATCAATCGTTGAAAGAAGTGCTTCTGCTGCCACATTCGAAGAGGCCAGTAACAATGGTTTCAAGAGTTCTCGAACAGTAAAATGTTCCCCTTCCTTCAAGGCACTCTTATCGGGAGGAACATTGATAGATTCTTGGGTAATTTCAATGTTTTCATCGAGTGACAATTCATTCGTAGCCACGAACGCAGTCACTAATTTTGACATCGAAGCTACGGGTAAAATTGCAAACGGATGATATTCCGCGTATATCTCTCCCGTTTCAATATTTCCTGCAATATATGCACGTGCCGTCACTCCTGCAACACCTGGCCGAGACACAATCACATCTACTACTGCAGCAGTATCGGGAACCGACGCTTTTTCTGGAGTTGCAACTATAGCTGTTGTTGTAGAGATTTTAGAAAACTGAATACCAGTAGCTGGAGAACGAGGTATCCGCGCCAAAGGAGTTTGTTGAAGAACCTGAACTACAGGGAAAGAATTATTAGCGACAGTTTTATGAACCTTCACCCCTATCGCAAATGTGATAAAGCCAATGCAGAGAAATAATACAATGAGAGTATTCCGATAAGGAACTGACATCTAACTACTGTAGCAAATTTTGATTCAACCAGGAAGGCTATCGTGTAGCAGAAATAGTAGGAGTTAGTTCCCCTGTTGAACTTGCAGTTATGCGACCATTTGCATCGCGAAAGATCTCATATCCAGTTATATAATCAGTCACATTTGTGAAATGTGCACCGGAAATAGAAGGGTCGAAAGGAAATGCAGATACGTAATTTGGAATCACGCACGAAGCGATATCCCCAGGATCATTTGGTGTGACGCTACTCTGTATTAGCGTAGCAGCGGTTGGTATAGCTCGAGCTGTACCATTACACATAAAAGTTCCTCGATTTTCTGCCATGTTTTGATGTATGGAATTGATAATCGTATTCATGTTACTGACACGTTGTGAATCACGAGCGAGCTTGAATTGTCGTGAAGGATTGACCGCTACCAACACAATTGCCGATAGAAGTGCGATGATACCTATAACTACCAATATTTCAATAAGAGTAAAACCTTGCTTTTTCTTATGAGTATTCATATGAATGTGTTTTAGTATTAATACACTCAGGTTAACAGGGTGAGATAAAGTTTTGATAAAGAAGGTATCAAATATCAATAAAGGTTAGCTACATTTTTACTGAAGAAGCCGATGTGGTAACTCCTGATATGGAAGAAGTGGCAGAAATCGTGACATTTCCATCGTAATTATTTTCAATAGAGGCCTGACATCCGAATTCACGAATAATGACTATACCTTTTATATACACATCTTTACGAAACATCAGATGTATACTTTCTAGACATCCTTCCAGGGAAAGATGTGACTGAATTCGTAATTCACGACGCATCACCCTATCTACATATGAATACGTATGGATCATGGTTACCAATGCAAAAGCCAACGTTCCTGAAGCCAAAAGAACGATGGAAATAAGTGCGGTGAAACCGTGGTTATATTTTTTCGGCATCATTAATATCATTGGTGAGATCAATATTTTGAATATGAATACTGTATGCATACATAATAAATCCCGATAACAAAATGGAAAGTAAAACCACATATATCATCATCTCAATCAAAGTGAATCCTGATGAGCAACGATATGAATAGCCTTTATTGGAATGAGATCTCATATATGAGGGGTGCGGAATGTGCCAAAACATATAATTTCTCGTTATCACAGACCAACGTTTGCGGAGCTACAGGTAATGAATATGTCTCCAGAGAACCCTGAGATATATCATTACCAAATCTTTGTAATTCACGATTACCTGCTCTACTGACACTATATGTATCCGTACGATCGACCACACTCGCATATACTCCGCCCGGACTATTAAATGACAATGGTGATGCAAGCGTTTGAATGGAACTGGTCGCCCATGAAAATAATTCATGCTCTGTTTTAATATCAAAACCACCTGACGTACGACCGAGTGTCAGTCGATCTTCGAAAAAAGAAATGTGTTTTCCTTCTTGTCGACTCCATCCAGAGGGACTGACACTATTCAATACCTTCGGGTACTCAGGATCCGTAACATCAACAAGAATTAACTGTTGCTGTGCTGCCGTCGTAATATAGGCAACGCCCTGCCGTACAAACATATCAATAACTTTACTACCAACTTCCAAACTTCCTTGTTGTACTAACCGATGTGGATCTATGGCATTAAAAATAATAAATTCAGACCCATCCCATTTTTCTGTGCCGAGATACACATGATTGTCATTATAAAAAATAACATTTCCCAGAGTTGGTGTTGTGGTTGTACTCGGAAGTTGCAATGTGTATTTCTGTTTTAATACGGCATTATCCAATGAATCCATACTTATCACATGAATCTGTGCGACCGTACTGGCCGCTGCAGCAAATATCGTATTACCTACAATTGAAATCGAACGTAGTCCCGGACCAGTATTCAGAGAAGATCGTATAACTGGATCAGTAACGTCAGTTATATCTGCAATAATAATATCCGGATCGGTAGCACGAGTAGAATCAATCGCAATGTATGCAGTAGAGTTCCGTACTTCGAGATCAAAAAATGGAAGTAACGGATCTACCGGAATCGTAATTGGATTAATAACCATATTCCCGTTGTGACTAAAATCAATTGAACACACTGGTGTGCCCCTACTGTCAGTTTTGGAAAGTGAAGGATAATTTCGCACACTCTTGAACATGAACTTTTCATCAATGTACATTTCCGTTTCTACTCGATCATTTCCATACCATTTTGCTATACCTTGAATTTCAATCGTAGAACTCGCAAAAGGAATATCTAAGGTGCGAGATTCATACGGAACCATATCGGTGAAATAGTCTCGATGTTTTTCGTAGAGATCAATAAAAAAATTACGTTCACGTGCCTGTTCAAAAACAGTCCGCAACATACCTGATGATTCAAAGAGAAGTGCTGCAAAAACAGATGCCAGCGAAAAGGCTAACAGTATGTCCACCAATATCATTCCGTTATTTTTGTAATACTTTTGAGATGTCATATATGGGCATCATGATTGATAAAGCAATTGCTCCGACCATACATCCCACCCCAATCATCATGACGGGCTCAATCAAGGCCGTAATGCGCTTGAGCGTATGTTCAATATCTCGATCAAAGAGTGCAGCGACGCTGCCCAACGACATACCCAACGTTCCCGAGCGCTCACCGGCCAATACCAGCTGAGGCACATAGTCGGGTATATAGGAATGTTTCAAAACAATACCCAATGAAATCCCGCGTTCTATTTCAAACACGTGCGCCTGAAATATCTTTTTTAAAGGTAAGAGAGTTACCGTCTCACAGACTTGAGGATACGAGACTGCAATAGAAACTCCTGTTTCTATTAACGCTCCGACTGATCGAAAAAATATTGAGAGATGGTAGGCGATAATTACTTTTCCTATAATCGGCATCCTCATCAAGATTCGGTGAATTATCTTGCGAAGAAATAGATGTCTTCTATATGCCCACATAAATGCACTGATACTGATGATGAGCCCGACGACAATGTACAACCCATATGACAATAATCCATCAGAAATCGCGATTACGATTCGAGTCAGGAGTGGCAAAGTCACGTGCAGACTTTTCAGCATCGGAATAATTTGCGGCATCACTCCCCGTAACAATCCCAATGTCAGTAGGCCGGCAAACAGAGCAATAATAAAAGGATATGCCATGGCCGACAGACACTTGGTAATAAGTTCACTTTCCCTTTCCATAATGATCCGCGCGGTCTGCAAGGATTTAGGAAGTTCACCCGAGAGTTCGCCATGACCAATCAACGCAACGATGGTTCCTGGGAGTCGGACATATTCTCCTAAAGCTACCGATACAGAACCTCCTCTTTCTATTGTTTGTCTCACCGCTTCGAGACTCTGCTTCTTTTGAGGAGAAGTTCCTTCTGTCATAACCGTAAAAGCATGATCGATACGCAATCCTGCTGAAAGATATAATTCCAATCTTTCCAATAGGAAAATACTGTCGCGACGATTCCACACACGGAAAGAAAATAATGAGATCTTCATATTTTTTATTCATATAAAACTCGTTGGACTTCGGTATGAGTCGTGACTCCCCATTCGATCTTTTCAATGCCATCTTCGGCCATTGAAATAAATCCCTTGGAGCGTGCGTATGATTGATAACTGGCACTCGAAGCTTTTTTGAGAATCATTTCTTTGAGACGACTGTCTATCTCGCACACTTCAGCAATCACTGCTCGACCAGCATATCCAGATTGGCGACACATCTCACAGCCCGAGAGATTACATCCACTACATACCGTGCGCACCAATCGTTGACCTATAACTAATCGCAATGTGGAAGCCAGTAAATAAGGATCAATACCCATATCAATCAGTCGTGGAATAGCTTCCAATGAAGAATTCGTATGTAAGGTCGACAATACCAAGTGCCCCGTCAATGCGGTATGAATAGCAACACGAGCAGTTTCGCTATCGCGAATTTCTCCAACCATAATCACATCAGGATCTTGTCGTAATGCAGATCGTAATCCATGAGCAAATGTCATACCTTGCGCCTGACGAACATAGACTTGGCGTATACCGGGCAATTCGTATTCGATCGGATCTTCGAGAGTAATAATAGAAAGTGATTCCCGAGCTTTTTCTACCAAACAGGTATGTAATGTAGTGGTCTTACCAGAACCCGTAGGACCCGTTACTAGAATCAGACCGCTGGTTTTTGCAATCGCTTTATATATAGAACGTTCGTGATCGGGAGTAAAACCAAGCTTGGCAAATGAAACGTCGTGAACCGTATGAATAGGTAATAACCTCATCACCGCGTTTTCACCATGATACGTCGGCATAAATGAAATACGGATATTGTATGGAATATCACCCTCGACTTTCCATCGACCATCCTGAGGAATAATATGAAGATCTGTCCGTGCTCCTGCCAAAATCTTCAGTCGAGCAATGATCTCCTCGTGAAGTTTTTTTGGAATAGTCGTGATCTCCTCCATAATGCCGTGAACTCGCATACGAACGAGCACACCCGACCCTTGAGGATCACAATGAATATCCGATGCTTTTACATAAACTGCATGAGCAATAAGAGTGTCAACCACTTCGACCGCTGAGGCGTATGACATGATTTCTTTCATGCATCTATCGTATCAACCGTGTATGAAATTCCAATGAAGAAAGTCTCAAGAAACACCTAAAATTTCTATCCACAGTGTTTTAGATACCCACATATGGCGGTTTAATTAATTGATAATCTGAGCCAAAAACTCATTCGGCGTCTTGCCATTTAAACCGCAATGTTCAAGATCATTGTAGTACATATTCCACTTCTTTCTTCGCTATCGGGATTACCCATCTTAATCGTTCTTCTTTAATTGTTTTAGCCATATGTATCGACATTCTCGGAGTTTATCCGAAAACCGCCATATGTGTGTATACATTACCGGAGGTACTTGACAAGTCTTGTTTATTTATGTACTGTATTAGTCTACTCAATGATATGTCTATATACGATCAAGTGATATAATATATACAAATATTATTAATGAGGAAGTATTTTTAATTAGTTATTATGAAAATAAATAATCGCCATCCAGCTCTCTCTGTTTTACTAGGTTTCTCTCTTATTTTAGGAAACTTTAGTTTTTCAACAGTATTTGCTGCTGTGCAAAAAGGTGAGAGTTTTAGGGTTCCAACAACTGCTCTACCAAGTAATTTTATTTCTAAACAAGGAACTTCTATAAGTTCAAAGAATAGTTTAGGTACTTTAGATTTAAATAAGCGAACTACGATCCAAAAGCGGAACTATGTTGAGGGGGAAATCCTTGTTAAATATAAAGATAGTAAAATAAATTTACAGAGTTTTTTCGGTAGAGCAACTGCTAACTTTTTGATGAGCGGTAAATCACTGGAAAAGGTAGAGGATTTGAGAAAAAACAATATCTCTGTTTTCAAAATTAAGGATAACAAGACAGTAGAAGAGAAAATTGCAGAGCTGAAGAATGATTCCAGCGTTGAATCAGTCCAGCCTAACTTTCAATATTATCCTGCCGTTATTACTACTAATGATGAATATAAAGACATTCTGTGGGGGTTGGATAATACAGGTCAATTAGTTAATGGGGTTTCTGGAACTGATGACGTTGATATAAACGCACCAGAAGCTTGGGTAATAAACGAAGGTACAAATGGCGTTGCTATAGTAGCAGTTATAGATAGTGGAGTTGCATATAATCATCCAGATTTAGCTGCAAATATGTGGGATGGAACAAATTGTGTAGGCGAAGACAAGAACGGAATTAGTTTAAATGGCGGTTGTAATCACGGCTATGATTATCAAGATAATGATAAAATTCCATTACCTACATATGGATCTCACGGTACTCATATTGCAGGAATAATTGCTGCTGAAAAAAATAATGCCGAAGGAATAATAGGTGTTGCTCCACAAGCAAAAATAATGGCTTTGAAAATGGACGGAACCACTGCAGAGGCTGTAAAAGCAATTAATTTTGCACAGCAAAATGGATCCATGATTATCAATTTTAGTTGGGCAGGTACGAATAACGATCCTGTTTTAAAAGATGCTATTGAGGGCTTTCCAGGGTTATTTATTGCCGCGGCAGGAAATTGTAGTGATATTAATACTTATCTATATAATGGATGTACATCTCTAAACCAAACTTTATATCCAGCAAGTTTTGATTTATCAAACATAATTTCTGTTGCAGCAATACACCAAGACAATGGTTTGGCAAGTTTTTCAAACTTTAGTGCAATTTCAGTTGATGTTGGAGCTCCTGGGGTAAATATATTGAGCACAATATCACAAGAAACTACTGTCCTATTCGAAACCTTTGAAACTGTCACACCGCTCGCTGTTCCAGATAAATGGTTAAAGGGTGAGATATTGAATAATTGGGGAACATTTCCGCTTGATACAGGTACTTTTTGGGGCAATGTATTGTATGGGGATCTCGCTACTTCATATGCACATACAGCTAATTCTACTATTACCTCACCAACATACGATTTAAGTGCAGGTGGGGCGAATATAGATTTTTGGACTGGGTGCGATACAGAATATAGCACGACCTGGACTGATTATATGGCGTTAGAGTTTAGCGATGACGGAGGAAACTCTTTTACTGAAATGTTGAAGTGGGATGAATATCTAATAGATGCGAATACGGATCCTGCAGGAAGTGCAATCTATCATTTTCAAAACTTAAGTATTCCAAACCAATATTTGACTAGCAATTTTCAATTTAGACTAAGATGGGTAGCCAATGGAAATGCAAATATTGGCTCAACAGGAGACGGTTGTTTTGTTGACGACATAAAAATCACAAAATTTAGTAATGGTTTAGACGAACAATATGGTTATAGCAACGGTACTTCAATGGCTGCTCCGCATGTTGCAGGACTTGCGGCACTTATTCAAGGATATAACCCAAGTCTCTCTACTTCACAGGTAAAGAAGATTATCCTAAATACAGGAGATAGTGTTTCTTCTTTGTCTGGTAAAACAGTTACAGGGAAAAGAATCAATGCTCAAAAAGCACTCCGAGCTGCCAATCCAGCAAAAGCAATAACTTCATTTAGTTTTGCTAGTCCAATAGCAACTACTACAGTTGATGAGATTAACCACACTATTTCTTTTGTAGCACCTTTCGGCACAAATGTTGCTGCATTAGTTCCAACAATTACAATTACAGGTGCATCAGTCAGTCCTCTTTCTGGTGTGGCTCATGATTTCACATCTCCTGTAACATATACAGTCACGGCGGCAGATGGCTCAACTCAAGCATATGTAGTGAGTATCAATGTTGATGTAAACCTAAATACTGCTTTGGTTGCAGCTGATAAACTCGCTCTTACAGAAACCTTGATAAAAGGAACTAATACTGATTTGGCAAACATAACGACAAACTTAAATACATTACCAACGAACGGTTCAAATGGATCGACTATAACATGGACTTCCTCAAGTACATCGATCGTAAGTAATGACGGACAAACAGTTGTTAGACCAATATTTGCTACAGGAGATGCTACTACAACTTTGACAGCCACCTTGACCAAAGGGTTAGTAACAGATACGAAGATTTTCAATTTAACAGTATTAAAATTACCAGCTAATTCTGTAGCGACAATTACATCTAGTAGTTACACAGTTAGTGCAGGTGGACCAGTGACTGAGACTATAACTTCCGTGCCGTCTGGTACATCAAAAGCTACTTTTCTGGTGACTTTAACAAAAGGAGACATTACTCAGACTTGGAACGACTCAGCTATAAATGATCCAGTAACAAGCGATGATATATTAATTGTAACTGCTCAAAATGGAACGATAATTATTTATACAATTAGTGTACTAGCGACTCCAGTTACACTTTCTGGTATCGCAATTGCGAATCCTGCAACTAAACTCATCTACACAGTTGGAGATGTATTAAATATTACTGATCTGGTTGTAACTGGAACTTATAGTGATGGAAGCACTACGACTGAATCAGTTACAGGAGCAAATATAACAGGCTTCAATAGCTCAGTCGCTACAACTAGTCAGATCCTTACTGTTACTATAAATGGAAAGACTACAAGTTACACAATCAATATTCTTAGTTCTGATAAAAATATTACTACCTTCAATTTTCCACAGTTTACAGGTGTGATTTCTGGAACAGATATTACAGTGACTGTGCCTTACGGAACAGAGGTAAATTCTCTCGTCCCAATAATCACACTAAGTGGTGGAACAGTTATTCCAGCATCTAGTGTAGAACAGGACTTTACATCTCCAGTTACATATACAGTGACGGCGGCCGATAGTTCGACAAAAATCTATATAGTCACAGTAACAGTTACTCAACCATCAGATCTCTCAGTTTTAGTTACTACGATTGCAAATGCTCAAAATAAGTATGACTCTGCTGTCGAAGGTATTTTACCTGGTCAATACCCAGCTCCACTGAAGGATAGTCTACACACAGCAATAAGTATCGCGTCTGCAATAACAAATAATTCAACACAAGTTGTTGTTGATGCTGCTGTTGTAACTTTAAATATGGTTATCGCTACATTTGATGCTGGGGTTGTTCCACCTGATACAGTCGCTCCGACTATCACCCTAAAAGGACAAAGTGTCGTTGATGTACATATTGGTGATACATATACAGATGCTGGTGCTATAGCGGTGGATAATGTGGATGGTTCAGTCACTGTTTTTACTACTGGATCAGTTGACACTTCAACACTTGGTTCATACACAATAACTTATACAGCGACTGACACTGCAGGGAATATTGGGACAGCGATAAGAATTGTTAATGTTGTTGATGTTACAAAACCTATCATTACAATTTTAGGTGACAATCCTGTGACAATTGAATTTGGCTCAGAATATGTTGATGTTGGCGCAACATCAATAGATGATGTTGATGAAAATTTAACAAACCAGATTGCTTCAAGCACTGATGTTAATTTAAATATAGTTGGTTCTTACACAGTAAGGTATAACGTCTCAGACTTCTCGGGAAACAATGCTCTAGAAGCAGTAAGAACTGTGAATGTGGTAGATACTATTGTTCCTATAATATCAACTCCGGTAAATCAAACTTTTGAGGCTACTGGAATAAGTACTACACCTACATTAATTGAATCAACAGCGACTGATAACTATACCTCTAGTCCGATTATTACATATAGCCCACATTCATTCATACTCGGCACTACAACAGTAACTTGGACAGCTACTGATTCTTCAGGTAATGTAGCTTCTACTACCTCCAAAATAACTATTATAGATACAACAGCTCCAGTTATTACTATAACCGGTTCTAACCCAGTAAGTATTACTGTCGGTTCTGGCACTTATTCTGATGCTGGTGCAACCGCTCTAGATTTGATTGCAGGTTCGGTCGTCGCAACATCTACAGGATCTGTTGATACAGCAGTAATTGATACATATACCATAAGTTACACAGCAACCGATAATTTTGGAAATACTTCAACATCAACAAGAACGATTAATGTTATTGCCACACCAGTTACTCCTTCGTCTAGTAGCGGAAATACAACTCCACTTAAGATAGTGGGAGATATAAATGGTGATGGAAAAATTAATAAATACGATTTCTCACTTATGATGGCAAACTGGGGAAAGGTAGAATCAAACATTTCAGACTTAAATGGAGACAACAAAGTTGATAAATATGATTTTGCATTATTAATGGCGAAGTGGATTATATAACAATAAAAATATGAAAAATAATAAATTCAAAATCTTAATATCAGCATTTGTCCTCTTAATTTTCAGTGTTGCTGGAATTGCTGAGGCAGCAGGTGGTGTTTATGTCACGCCAGCAACCGCGACTAAAAATGTCGGTAATAGCTTCGAGGTATCCGTTGGAGTAGAGACGACAGCAAGCAAAGTATATGCCGTTGAAGGAACATTGATGTTCAATAATCTTACATGTAAAGGCATAACTGTTGCAGATGGAGTTACAGCGCAGACTTCCCCAACATGTGCAAAACCATATTTTTTGCTTGGAATACCTTCAGGTACGAATACAGGTAAAGTGTTGTTATCTGTTGCTGTTAACGCTGGAACAGCTGGTGCGGCTTCTATAAGCTTCACAGGGGTTGATATAGTAGGTGAGGGGGTATCTTTAGGTTCAGGTTCAACAGTGGGTAGTTACACAGTCAATCCAGTTGCTGTGGTTCCAGTGAAAGTAGTTGAACTAGTAAAACCTGTTAAAAAGACGACAAATGCAGCACCAGTTAAGACTGTTGCGGAACCAGTTATTGTTCCGGCTACAACCACACAAACAGCTACAGAAATACAACCTGAAGTCCCTCTACAGGTAGCTGCAGTCACGACTGCAGTACCACAAAGTGGTTGGAATATGTGGATTTGGATTTTGATGGGGATTGTTGTTCTTGGCGTCATAGTTTATGGATTCTTCAGACATCCTAAAAATAATAATTAATATTTCAAATGAAAAAACTACTTATCACACTCGTATTATTTACATTTATTCTAGCTTTTAACCAAGCAGAAGCACGCACGATCAAAGTAAAAAGTTATTACAAGCCATCAACTGGTACTTATGTAAATTCATATTATAAAACCTCTCCAAATAAGACAAAAATAGATAATTATTCTACAAAATATAACTACAATCCATATACTGGAAAAAAGGGTTATGTAAATCTGTATAAGTGGTAAATTTATGAATTGCACAAATTGTAATCAATCTCAATTTGAATACGCTCACTTAAATTCAAGCGTTTATTACATTTTCTTAGTTTTTTGTTTTTCATTTCGCTTAATATCTTACTACTAAGCGTTGCAACTCAACATTGAACTCGGATACACCATATTGCTTTTTGCCAAAAACGTGATATTATTTTCCGTTGGTTGCTCTTTTATATACATGTCCACAACGGACAGGAAGTTCAACTTTGTTGTTTCACTCCAAACCTCAAACCTATCATGTAAATGGACAAAACATCGAAGCCTAAAAAAATCAGTCTGATCGGTCCTCCCTGTGTAGGAAAAGGATTCCTTTCGCGATATGCAAAGGAACATTACCAGTTTTTAGGTAATGAAGTACACACCATCGGCATGGGCGATTTAGTCCGTGCACGTTTGGACAATGACATGGAATTTGCGAATAAATACCGCAAACCAATGGCAGACGGGTACCTGCTTCCCGATAACGAGATGCGGCCTATGTTTCAAAAAGCTTGGAACGAAGCGATTCATCCCCACCTCATCCAAGAAGGGTACCTCAGAACGACCCGTCAAGTTACACACGGAGAGAAAATGGGTTTCCTTCAAGAAGACTCTGTAACTATCATACTCCTTGCATCTAAAACCACTTGTCATAATCGTGCTTTAGATCGGTTAAGGCGCAAACCAAACGGAAACCGGTTGGACGAGGCAAAGTTTCAAGATCGTTTTGATCACGACAACCAGACCTTACCGGATATCCGTAAAGCTTTATTGCGCACACGCACAACAGTTGTCCAACTGGATGCAAACGACGATTTGGAATCAAGAGTTTTTCCTGACTTCCTTTCCATTCTTCAGGCTCACTGGAATGAGGTGACGCCGTTTGAACGACCCAATATTCCAGAGCGCCTCCTCCGGCCCAAAACATCATTTATCTCATTCTCTACTCAAGAGCAAAACAGAGCAGCTTCCCCTGCTTAATCCACCATCATCCCCGCCTGCTCTCACGCCGGTGGGGATTTTTCTTACTCCAAACCGGAGGCCTCACCTCGAGGTGAGGCCTCCGGTTTCTTGATTTGACTTATTCCCTATTTTTATGCTTTACTAGAGGTATCAGAGCCGTCGGCTCTTTTTGTTTCCACCTTCATTCACCTAATATTATTCTTATGCAAATTCGCAACATCGCCATTATTGCCCACGTGGACCATGGCAAGACAACTTTGACTGACGCCCTCATGACCCAATGTGGTCATGCCGACGAAGGTAGTATGGACTCGAACGCCCTTGAACAAAAGCGTGGTATTACCATTTACGCAAAAAACACCTCTATTTCATACAAGGATACTAAGATCAACATCGTAGACACTCCGGGTCACGCTGACTTCGGTTCAGAAGTCGAACGTGTACTCCGCTCTATCGATACCGTGCTTTTGGTGGTGGATGCCCAAGAAGGTCCGATGCCACAGACTCGTTTCGTACTCAAGAAATCCCTCGAACTTGGTCTCAAACCTATCGTCATTATTAACAAGATTGACAAACAAGCCGCAGATCCTGCACGTGCACACGAACAAGTCCTCGAACTCTTTATGGAACTTGGTGCCAACGATCAGCAACTCGATTTCCCTACCCTCTATGCCATTGGTCGCCAAGGTATTGCAAAACGTGCACTCACTGACGAAAGCAAGGACCTTTCTCCATTGCTCGACGTTGTTCTTGAACATGTTCCTCCGGCAAACAAAAGTGCCGACGCTCCTCTCGTCGCTCAAGTATTCAATTTGGGATACGACAATTTCCTGGGACGTTTGGCCATTGCACGTATTTATGACGGCAAGATCAAAGATGGTCAAAATATCTGGGTTAAAGATATGAACGGCAAATTGACCCAAGGTAGAATCACTAAACTCTTTACCTTTACCGGCAAGAAGCGCACCGAAATCTCTGACGCAGAATCAGGTGACATTGTGACCGTTGCAGGTATTCCTGATATTTATATTGGAGAAACACTAGTTGATAATGAAGCGACCCAAGCAATGCCCGCGATCACAGTCGATGAACCGACCATCTCTTTGCAATTCTTGGTTAACAATTCCCCTTTTGCCGGACGTGAAGGTACATTCGTTACTGGTCGTCAGATCCGTGAACGTCTTGAGCAAGAACTTGAAACCAATGTAGGTCTCAAAATCGACACATCTTCAAGTGAATACATCACCGTTTCAGGACGTGGTGAACTCCATATCGCAATCCTTTTGGAAAATATGCGTACCGAAGGTTACGAAGTTCAAGTTTCTCAACCACAAGTTATTATCAAAGAAGAAGGCGGGGTCAAACTCGAACCTTTCGAAGAAATGATTATCGATACACCACAGGAATACTCTGGTGCCATTATCGAAAAGCTCGGCAAGCGCAAAGGTATCATGACCGATATGAAAACTCACGGAAACCAAGTCCGTATGATGTTTGAAGTTCCTACTCGCGGTCTTCTCGGCTATAGAAACGTATTTATTATCGACACCAAAGGTGAAGGTATCATGTCGAGTCGTGTCACTGGTTTCAAACCATATGCCGGCGAGATCGAAAAGCGTGAGACAGGTGCTATGACCTCTATGGTCTCCGGAAAGTCCCTCGGTTTCTCTCTCTGGAACCTCCAAGATCGTGGACGACTCTATATCGGTCCTGCAGTTGATGTCTACGAAGGAATGGTCGTCGGTGATACTTCAAAGGGCGATGATATGGAAGTTAACCCATGTAAGGGTAAGGCTATGAGTAACATGCGTTCATCTGGTAAGGATGAGGCTCTCAACTTGGTACCTCATTTTGAACTCACTATCGAACGAGGCTTGGAACTTATCCGTGATGACGAATATCTCGAAATAACTCCGAAGAACGTTCGTCTGCGTCAGAAGTTTTTGACCGCTCTCGATCGCGCAAAGGCGACAAGAAAGGATTTGAAGTAGGACTTTTTGAAAAAAAGAATAATATATACCTATTATCGAAGGAGGGTCCGACCAAAAGTAAGTCCCGCAAAAACCCAGAGATGGGTTTTTGTTTTGTATATATCTCTTTCCATCTACATCTGACCCAACTTGAAACCTCCCCAAATACCGAGTAGTCCTCCAATTGTCCCTAAAATAATCGAAGAAAATGAAAATGAACTTCCACCCCAGAGCAATGGAATGTAATTTCCAATAGCTGAACCAATAATCATCCCTAACCACACCAATCTTTTAGAATCCATATTTTATTTCCAATGAGTTTTAATATATTCCTCTGCTTCACTCATCAAAAACGGCTGAGTTGAGTTACCAACACGAACAAAGAATTCCTCTTTCTTATCACCGTTACGAACGTACGCCGGCTTATGAGTCTCGCGAACCATTACCATGCACACATCTTTACCTTCTATTTTCTCAAACTTTACTCCGACATATTTGGCAAAAGGTAAACCAATCACCGTCTTCACCAACATATTGAAGTGGTTTTCAAAACCATCACGATTCTTTTTTGGTAATGACTTATAATCATTTTCTAATCCTCTTACTTCACCTCGATCATCGACACCGATCAACAACGTACCTCCATCAGCATTCATAAAACCAACAATTGATTTGGTCACTGCATGTTCTATCTCCTTACTGACTTCACCTTTTCGTACATCGTAACGAAGAGTTTCCTTGAATTCTACAGTGATACTCTCACCTTCTTTAATAAGCTCCGCAATGGTACCAGTCGGCATGCGTCCCGAAGAAACACGGACCATTTGTTGTATGGTCTGAACATGATCATCAAAACCAGCGATATTCTTGATCTTGGTAACCCGGTTCATCTTATGTTCCAGAATAATCGTGGCATGATGCATCAAACGACCAAGGGGAGACTGATATACTTCTACGGAATTTACATCACTCAAACTAACAAATTTATGTCGTCGAAATAACAATCCAGATTTTTTGACGATTTCTTTTTCATTAATTTCATAATGAGAAAAATACCAATTGAGAAAGAGAAGTGTAATATATCCAACTTGAAAAAAGGAGAATATGGCCACCAAAAAAAGATCATAACGAATATACTGATCAAGGCCCCATGCCTCGAATATCAGACCGTAGTTTCCGAGAAATGACGCAACAAAGAAAAAGATAATAGCGATAACTTCCATAACCACAACGTCTCGAATAAAGACGAGAGGTCCTTCTTTTACGATGATACGGCGCATAGTTCTTCTATAGTATCATACTCTTACTTTGAATCTGTAGGATCTTTTTGTAGTATTATTTTGGTCCTGTTAATCTCTAATGCAAATGCCCCACCCCCTCGATCTTGGCCCATTCGATGAGCTAATGAACGCATATAGGTGCCACTAGAACACGTTATACGGACTTTTAAGACCCCAAACTGCAGAGCATCATCGTGGAGCACTTTCTGCCAACGTTGAGTGATTTCCACTTGTCTAAAGTCGCCTTTCACCTGAGAAATCTTGTTGATAATCAACCCTTTTAATTTAGTAGCCGATATCGTTTTTGATTCCAGCTCCACTAAAGAATAGATCGTGACTTCCTTTACTGGCATTTCCTCCGGTAATTCACCGGCGCGCGCCATGACATGCAAAGGAACGCCATTCACGGTACGCGATGAATACGGAGGGTATGATTGAGAAAATGTACCTACATAATGACTAAGGTCGCCATACCAAGGTCCGACCTTGGTATTTCCCATCGTAGCCAATCCCAATGCATCATAGGTATCGGTTTCAATTCCAAAGACAATTTCAACTTCATACTCCTTATCCAACCCAAGATACTCTTCTTTTTGTTTACATTCTTCTCCAATAAGAATAAGTAGTTCACCTTCTGCCATAGGATCGAGACGTCCGGCATAGGTCATCGGTACATCGGTGAATTCAAGTCGCCCTTGTGCAACCTGTTCTGCACGAAATCGCTCCAATGCTTCCAAAGGTGTTTCGCCCACTTTTTTAGTAATCACGTGCATATGTCTCATATTATAGGTCTGTCGCATATTAGACAACACAACCCCTTCATAGGGGCCTTTTTATTTGCTACAATTCCCCCATGTCAGACAAATCAAAGAAACTCTCGACCGAAGCGTACAAAGGAGTACGCGACTTTTTTCCGGTAGACATGACTATTCAGCGACACATTTTTGATATTTGGGAAACCATATCCAAAAAATACGGCTATGAAGAATACGGCGCGTCAGTTCTCGAGCCAGCCGACCTGTATCGTGCTAAAACCGGAGAAGAAATAATCAACGAACAGACCTATAGTTTTATCGACCGTGGCGAACGTGAAGTCACTCTTCGTCCCGAAATGACCCCTACCCTCGCACGCATGGTAGCAGCACACAAACGTGAGCTCGTATTTCCGTTACGTTGGTATTCCATTCCCAACCTATTTCGCTATGAACAACCACAACGCGGACGCGTCCGTGAACACTGGCAGCTCAATGTCGATATCTTTGGTGTCGAATCTTTGGCAGCCGAAATAGAGGTTATTTCCATGGCCTATGATATTACCCGTGGATACGGCCTCAAGGATACCGATTTTGAAATACGTCTCAATAGTCGCCGCTTGATGCACTATGTAACCAAAGACGTCTTCAATCTCGACGAACACCAGGCACACACTATTTCAAAGTTAATTGATAAAAAAGACAAAGTAAAACCAGAATGGTTTGAAGCTGCTGCTATGGAAATTCTCGGAGACAATACACCAACATTTCTTACTCTTCTCAATTCTAAAAATTTCGAAGAATTCACTTCCCACCTTCCGCAAACAGCCGAAGAACACAAAGGTCTCTCTGAAATCCGTCAGATTATTACAGGACTCGAAAAGCTCGGTATTACTAATACTCGTTTCGATCAGACCTTGATGCGCGGTTTCGACTATTATACCGGCGTCGTTTTTGAAGTATTCGATCTCAATCCCGCCAATCGTCGTGCGATTATTGGTGGTGGACGATATGAGGATCTTCTGTCTCTTTTTGGAAATGAAAAAGTAACTGCTGTTGGTTTTGGTGCAGGTGATGTGACCGCACGAGACCTGATGGAAACCTACAATGCTCTTCCTACGCCTCATGCTCCCGCTGAAATTATGATTTGTGTGGTTGGTGAACAGAATATTCCCTATGCACTCGATGTAGCACAAAACCTTCGTAACAAAGGCAAACGAGTTGCCATTGATCTCTCCATAAAGAAACTTGGTGATCAGATTTCTAATACCAACAAACGAGGAATTGCGAACATTATTGTGATCGGTGACGAAGAAGTGCAAACAGGTAAAATCAAGACCAAAGACTTGTTATCTGGCAAAGAAGATTGCTTTGATTTCAATCCCTCGTAAGAATGGCTGATTATAATACGCGAGGTAGAGTTAGAATGAATTCTGAACCTTTACCCGTACCCTTAGAATGAGCAACTATTTTTCCTGTATGACGTTTCATAATAAATTGAGCCAAAAACAACCCTACACCAAGACCTTCAGTATCTTTTAAACGCGCTTCATCTGCTCGATAGAACTGTGAAAAAATATGCGACAGATCTTCCTTCTTGATACCCATTCCCGTATCGATAATAGAGATATAGGCCTTATGACTCGTGGAGCTAATGCGTACCTCCACAGATCCACCAGTCGAAGTATATGCAATACTATTTTCAAAAAGAGTCTGGAGAACGATATTAAACTTGTTTCGATCGATATGCACTCGTACATCTGACGTAGACATATCGACCGAAAATCGAATCTTCTTTTTTTCAAATGCCCCCTGAAAACGTTTGATCATGATCGAAACTACAGATGGGAGTGATGCGGCTTCAAAATGATAACCATCGATAGCATCTTTTTTCTCTGCCAATTCCAATAGAATTCCGACGAGGTTAATAAGCTTTTCATTGGATTCTTTTATGTATGACATATTTCGAATACCATCAGGGTCCTTTACTATTCGAGCCAACTCTTCGGTAGCCCAACGCGTCTGAGTCAATGGTGTGCGAAATTTATGTGCAATGACAGTAATAAACTGGTATTTAATATGATCATTTTCTTGTAATTTTGACCAGGTGACAATACCTAGAATCACCGCAATGATAGAAGAAACTACCAGTACAATCCAATTAGGAAGAAGCGGGAATGTATCCTTGATCAATTCACTTGAAGAATTTACCAGTACGAGGAATCCGACCAGTAATGTGATCAGTACTCCGTATACAAAAGCTCGTCTGATAAGAAATCGGACATCGAGTAATTGGTAGCGTAAGATCGCATACGCAATCAAGAACGTGTACACACTAAAAAACGAAGACCACATTGGGTCGAACTGGATATCATATATCAGGAACACCGCTGATTCACCGATAATAAATCCGTACAACACTGCGAGCAACGTAAAAAGATATCTGTTTTTAATAACTGGGTCAATAGTACTACGATAAGCACGGAGTAATATCCAAAAATAATAGGCCCCTACCAAATGAAACCAGGTTCGTGTGACCCATTGCAGACTACCGGGCTCATAATAAAATGGGAAATAGAGTTTTGGAATGGAATCAAGTAGGTATGTTTCAGGAAAGATGACGTGAACGAGAAACAATATACTGCCAGTCACATATACAATCGTTAATGCTCGATGTTTTTCTTTTGTTTTACCCATCAATGCCAGGAACCAATGGGTCATAAATACCTGAATCGGTATTACCGCAAGATTAAACATGAATATTTTTCTCGATATATCGGCCGTGGCTGCATTTGCCCCTAACACTTGTGATACCTGAAAAACCACCACAGATAAAGTCATCAATATAAAAGTGACAACGAGATTATCTATCTTATGTCGACGAACATACAAGACAACACAGACTAAAATAATATTAAGAACAGCACCAAGTAGATACGTACTGTTATGAGTAAATAAATGAACGTTCGAGATGTCCAACATACTCAATAGTATATCATTTTATAATACACTCGTGCTGCTGCGCTTGCTCACATGTACACAGTCACGTAAAATACCATGATGCGAAAAATTACGTTTGATATCGAAACAAAGAACTTATTCTCTGATGTCGGTTCCAATGATCCCACAGCACTCGATCTATCAGTGATTTGTATTCACGATTCCGCTGATGATAGTCTCAAAAGCTTTCTAGAACCAGAACTCAAAAATCTCTGGCCAATCCTCGAACAGGCCGATATGTTTATTACTTGGAATGGCGACCATTTCGACATTCCTTTACTCAACAAATATTATCCGGGCGATCTTACCAAGATAAAAAGTCTGGACCTAATGAAAGAAGTTCAACTATCTCTTGGTCGTCGTCTCAAGCTCGACAGTGTTGCCGAAGCCACTTTGGGACAAAATAAATCCGGTCACGGTCTCGATGCTATCCAATGGTGGCAAAATGGCGAGATCGATAAGCTTATTCATTACTGCAAAGAAGACGTTCGTCTGACACGAGATTTGTATGACTACGCATTGAGTAAAGGTCATCTCAAATATAAAGACTTGGGCAACTTGAAAGAGATCAAACTCAACACTTCCGAATGGGAAGTCCCCATAGCCAGCGTTATGACATACACACTCCCTTTTTAGAAGATGATATACTGAAGGCATTAATTATATTAATTTCCCCCCATGGAATCCAAATCAAACAGTCCTGTCGGTATTTCCGGAGCTATCATTATTGCAGGAGCTATTATTGCCGTTGCTATCATCTGGGCCCAACGTCCACCGACACAATCAGTTACACAAATACCTTTGGCTGCCGCAGTCGTTTTAGCTACAGTCACCAATGCCGATCATATCCTTGGCAAACCCACTGCTCCAATCAAGATTGTTGAGTATTCGGATTCCGCTTGTCCTTTTTGTAAAATGTTCCACCCAACGATGGAAAAAATCATGAAGGAATACGGCGATGAAGGCAAGGTAGCCTGGATCTATCGTCATTTTCCTCTTGATAATATCCATCCAAATGCCCGTAATGAAGCTCAGGCCATGGAATGCGCCGCTTCTCTCGGAGGCAACGATGCCTTCTGGAAATTCACCAATCGTCTATACGCCATTACTCCATCAGTTACCTCACAATCCCCTGAAGGTCTCGACCAAAAACAATTGCCTGAAATTGCAAAATTTGTAGGTCTCGATGCAGTTACTTTTAACGAATGCCTCTCGAGCGGTCAGTTCAAAGACAAAGTCGAGTCTCACTATCAAAGTGGCCTTGCCGCAGGTGTAAATGGTACCCCCTTCTCAATTATTATTACCGCTTCAGGTACACAGATTCCTTTGAACGGCGCGCGATCATACGAGACAATTAAGTCAGCGATTGATACTATTCTGTCCGAAGGAAAATAGCCCCTATCAAGGTCCGACCTTGGCTGCTATTTCTTTTTCTTGTCGTCCTTCTTTTCGGTTTTTTGCGTACTGCTCCACAAGAGCGCTCCGACAATCAGAATAATGAGAAATGTTTCCATGGAATAAGTATATCATTTATCCACGAGTAATTTTCCTAGTACACAGTATTCGCAGTGAGGATCATCACATTTTGAATCAGTGAAAGAGAGGCTCAGTATATCTTTGGCCATGGTCACGATCTCGGTTTTTACTTTCTCTACCGCCTCGTCATCGATCTCAAATCGTTCTACTTTATATTTTCCCCGATCATTTGGTTCGATAAAATCAATCTCTCCATACTGCAGATTGAACTTGGTATCACCTTCTAATATCAGTTTGTAAAATGCTAACTGACGGAAGTAATTACCTCCGCCTCCACCACTACTGGCCACTTTACCTTCAATTTGATTGCGTGATTTTGGTTTACCTGTTTTATAATCAACAACCACTACATTACGATCATCGATCAATTCAATTTTGTCGAGCTTACCTGACAACTCGAGAGTTACTCCCTTTTCTATGGACACTTCTGCTCCTCGAACAGCATACTCACTCAAGAGTCTGCGATTCCATTGAGGATAATAGGTTGTGTAATATCCTTGGAGAGCCTTGGTACCCTTTTTAAGGGCGTCTTCTCGATCGTCTGCCGTAAAAGGAAGTGCGTCCACATGATAGGCAAAGAGTTCGATCAAGCGTTTGGAAACGAGATCTTCACCTTCTTTATAAGAATCGAAGAAAGTTCGTAATGCTGCATGAATCGCTGTTCCATAGAGTTGATGTTTATTTTCCGCCTGAGGAATACGAATTAGATTTACAAAGAAATATCTCCAATGGCATTCCAAATAATTATTCAAATGAGTGACCGAAAGTGGTTGACCGAGAAATTTCGCACGAACAAAATCGGGCTGCAAAATGGATACCGATGTATCGGGAACTGTCGATTTTTGTGGCATAAAGGAATTACTCATACGTGCCAACGGATCAACGGCATGAACTTTTTCTACTTCAAGTAGGAATGGTTCAATTTCAGAAATAAACTGACTGGCTATCGTATCACTTGAAACATCACTACTCGCATAACTCACCGTAACGTCCTTACGTGCACGAGTCAGCGCCACATAAAAAAGACGACGCTCATCATCGATACGACCAGTTGCTCGTGCATGTTCAATGATAGGAATATGAAATAAATGCCGAGAAGATCGATTTCCCCAGACTCGATCTACAGCATGAATAATAAATACATAATTAAATTCCTGTCCTTTGGCACGATGCGCGGTCATGAGACGAACTCCATGAATATGCTCCGTGTAGGTACGTCGAGTTGATATACCATGTGCTTCGGTAATATCGAGATAGACCATAAAATCTACCAGACGAAATACGCGAGTCGATTGAGTAGCTGCCATGATGTGGTCATAAAAAGCTTGAACTGAGTTGAGTCGTTCCAGTGAATCAGGAGCGGATACGATAGCCAACAGCATATTGGTTTCCTGAATTAATTTCTGCAAAAAGACCGAGCATGAAAGAAGTTTTGCCTCATGTGACCAACTGATAATCCGTGCATATGCCTGACGAACACTTTTAGTCTGCGGATCTCCTGTTTCTTTAAGAAGACGGTGTAAAGGTTTCTTTTCTCGACTAGCTCGAGTACACAATGCTGCCACTTCAGCAGAATCAGCACCGAGCTCACGAATAAAGAGTGCTTGGGCGAGCGCAGAGGCATCAGAAGGGTCGTTAATAGCTCGACAAAGGGTCAGGATTTTTACTACGTCCATATCATCCATAACGTTATGGTCTGATTCAATCCGATGAGGAATACCGTATGACTTCAAAACAGCTGCAAGTGGTGCAGCGTGTTTATTGTCACGATATAACACTGCAATTTCATCCGGCGTCTCCCCTTCATCCAACAGAGTTTTTATGCGATGTGCGATCATTTCCAATTCATCATCGACCGTGACACATTCAAGTATATGAACAGCACGACGTCCCATGACGAGTGATTTGAGTTCCATCAGATCGCGTCCCGGTAGTAAAGGATTTTTTCCAATCAAACTATGTGCTGCATCCAAAATTCCCTGATGGGAACGATAGTTATGTTCTAGATCAATAACAAATGCATCGGGATATTTATGTGAAAAATATAAAAAGTTTTCGAGAGATGCGCCTTGAAAACGGTATATCGCTTGTTTATCATCACCAACAATAAATAAGTTTGGGGACTCATGGAAATCAGACAGTAACTCTAGAATACGATTTTGTGCAGCATTTGCATCCTGATGTTCATCCGCTAAAATGTATTGGTATTTTTCCTGAAGAATTAATTTGAACTCCGAATCTTTCTCCATAGCACGGATAATTTCAAGTAACATATCATCGAAGTCATACTGCTTTTTTTTGGCCAAAGCTTTCTCGTATTCAGCGTAGACAAAAACTAATTCCCTATTTTTAAGAACTCGTTTGGCACGTTTTTCTATTTCCGTTGCAGAAAGTTCGCCATCAGCTTCTTCTTCATTATC
>Ga0163153_10001450_pt1 | contig 37359 bp, 39 predicted proteins | sample OliLakLV19MP6IB1_FD_148629 | JGI IMG/M metagenome (GOLD analysis project Ga0163153, IMG submission 148629) | Freshwater microbial mat bacterial communities from Lake Vanda, McMurdo Dry Valleys, Antarctica - Oligotrophic Lake LV.19.MP6.IB-1 | ecosystem: Environmental > Aquatic > Freshwater >... | reverse complement strand
CGCGATTGGGCACGAATTTCTCCTGCTGCAAGCGCATGAAGTTGGCCACCAAATGAGCCACACCGGCTTTGTTGTCCTGGGTGCCGCGACCAAAGTAGTAGCCATCTTTCTTGCCAAAAGTGAAGGGCGGAAATGCCCAGGCGTCCGGGCTGGCGGTGACAACATCAATATGCGCCATGGTTAACAGCGGTTGTTGCTCCTGTATGCCACGCATTCTGGCCACTAGTCCATAGAGGTCCGGCTCGGGATTGACGATGACCACGTCAGACTCAGGTATTCCAGCCCCCAGTAGGCGCTCAGCCATGGCCTCCAACGCGGCACGAGTCTGTTCCGGGTGTTCTTCAGTGCTTTCAAACTCAATCAGCTGCCGCAGGATGTCCTCGGTCAGTTGTTGTTGTGCACTCAGGACCAACTCATCGGCCTGAATAGCGCTGCTCAGCGTCAAGCTCAGACTGGTTGCAATGACCAAGGGGAATTTATTAAAAATGTTCATAAAGACTGCTCCTGCCGGTTTACTTGGAATTAGAAGGTATTTGGATGCGGTATGAATTCTGGCAAATCATTCACTACTGTGGTTCTGCAGATAAGACCAGGCCAGGGCAGTCATCACCTCTACGCCCACATCCAGGCCCGATTCGTCGATAAAGAAATCCGGCGTGTGATGTGCGGCAACCTCAGCCAACGGTTTACCCACGGGCTTACCGCCCAGTGAAATCATAAATCCTGGAACTTCGCGGGCAAAAAAGGAAAAGTCTTCGGCGCCGGTAATGGGTTTGAGTAAATCCACCTGATCTTCACCGGCTACTTGCAACAGCACAGGCAGAGATTCTTCAGCCAGCTCAGCATCGTTAACGGTTACCGGGTAGGAGGTAGAAAAGGGAATCTGCACATCCACCCGAGCGCCCATGGAGGTGGCCACGCCGTCGGCAATGGTCCGAATGCGCTGGTGTATCTCGCCTCGCATGTCTTCATCCAGCGCACGTATGGTGCCGATCATTTCAACAGTTTCCGGAATGATGTTGGAGCGGACTCCGCCATGAATGCTGCCTACCGTTACGATGGCAGGCTGTTCGGTGATATTCAGGTTGCGGCTGACAATGGTTTGTAATGAATTGATGATCTGTGCTGCAACCACCACGCTGTCTACTCCCATCCACGGCGATGCCCCATGAGCCTGCTTGCCATGTACCGTAATCTTGAAATCGTCCACGCTGGCATATCGAGGGCCAACGGCATAACCCACCCGACCTGCGTCATGCAGGGCGCTGATGTGTAGGGCAAATGCTGCATCAACCGGCGGATTATCCAGTACGTTTTCCGCAATCATCAATTCAGCACCACCTTCTTCACCCAAGGGGGCACCTTCTTCTGCGGGTTGAAATACAAACTTCACCGTGCCTGGCATTTCCTTACGCATGGTTGCCAAAATCTTTGCCGTAGCCATCAGTATGGCCACGTGGGTATCATGACCACAGGCATGCATCACTGGCACCTCCTGCCCATTGTATTCACCCTTGGCAACGGACTTGAATGGCAAATCACCGCGTTCTTCTACCGGCAGCCCATCCATATCCGCTCTGAGCAAAACCACCGGGCCAGGTTTGCCGCCACGCAATATTCCCACCACGCCGGTATGTGCGATTCCGGTTGATACTTCCATGCCCAGTGATTGCGGATATTCAGCTACGATTTTGGCGGTGCGGAATTCACGGTTGGATAATTCCGGGTTCTGGTGGAAATCACGCCGCCAGGCAATCAATTGGGGATTCAGTTCCTGGCTCATACTCCTGATGCTTTCCAGTGGCAGCGGGTCGGCCATCAGATTGGCTGATAGCAGCATCAGGAAGCAGGTCAATGTACTGGACTGGGTTTTGGTCAAAAATTTCACAATTCACTCCGGGCTGAACATAAGATTGTATTCTGGTCTGGACTCTGGGCTTGTTCACATTTTGATGAACGGGCAGCAAAGAGTGCAGTAAAGCAGCACAATTGGCAAATGCCAGACTACTCTCCCAAACCAAAACCTTCGGAGCCGGACATTGTCATTGATTTCTGAATTGATCCTGAAAAAGCGCGATGGGCGGGAACTTAACGGGCAGGATATTTCCCGGTTGATTGCTGGCATAACCAGTGGGCAGGTGACGGATGCCCAAATTGCGGCGTTCTCGATGGCCGTGTGGTTTCGTGATATGTCTGCCACTGAGCTGCGGGCGATAACCGAAGCCATGCGCGACAGTGGTACGGTGTTGCGCTGGGATAATCTCGATGGTCCGGTAGTCGACAAGCATTCTACCGGTGGGGTGGGTGATCTCGTCAGCCTGGTGCTGGCACCTCTGGTGGCAGCTTGTGGTGCGTTTGTGCCGATGATCTCAGGCCGGGGCCTGGGGCACACCGGCGGCACCTTGGACAAACTTGAAAGTATACCGGGCTTCAATACAGCGCCGAGCGAAGCTGAATTTCAACGCCTGGTGCGTACCAATGGTTTGTCCATCATCGGCCAAACTGACCAACTCGCACCGGCAGATCGTCGTATTTACGCTGTGCGGGATGTGACCGCGACTGTGGCATCGATGCCTTTGATTGTGTCTTCGATACTTTCCAAGAAGTTGGCTGAAGGACTTGATGCCCTGGTGATGGATATCAAAGTAGGCAGCGGCGCGTTTATGGAAACGGTCGAAGATGCCCGCAGGCTGGCTACCCGTTTATGTCGCACCGCTAATGATGCAGGTTTGGCCTGTCATGCCTTTCTGACCGATATGTCGCAACCCATGTCTTTTTCGGCCGGTAATGCACTGGAAATGCGCGAAGCCTGTGCCTACCTAACCGGCCAGTTACGTCATCCGCGACTGCATGCCGTGGTTATGGCTATTGCCAGTGAAATGCTCACCCTGTCAGGCTTGTCTGATTCGAATACAGCCGCCACAGCGATTCTGCAGCAGGCTCTGGACGATGGCTCTGCTGCAGAGAAATTTGCCCGCATGGTGGCAGACCAGGACGGTCCCGTTGACCTGTTGCAACGAACGAATGATTATCTGTCGGTGGCCACTTATTCACGCCCATTGCTGATGCAGCAATCCGGCTGGATCAACTCCATGCATATGACACGCATCGGTTTGGCTGTGGTTCGATTGGGTGGCGGCCGGTTCCGCGCCGAAGACAGTATCGATCATTCCGTTGGCTTGTCGGAATTACGCTCCACAGGTGATTTTTTGGAGAAAGGTGAAGAGATACTTATGATCCATGCCCGTAATGAATCGGACTGGTCACAAGCCGAAGCGCAGTGCGGCAGCGCGATTGAGATCACTGAGCAGCAGCCCGCTTTAGAAGCAAAAGAAATTGTTTTGGAACGAATAGAGAGCCGAATGGAGAATAACAATGAGTAAGACCGATCAAGACAGGCTTTTGCAATCGGCCCGTTTGGCCAGCGCTGGCGCGTACTCGCCGTACAGCAAGTTTCGCGTGGGATCCGCAGTTCTCGATGCGGCTGGCAATATTCATGCAGGCTGCAATGTCGAGAATGCATCGTATGGGCTGACTTCCTGTGCAGAACGTAATGCTCTGGCCGCCGCCATGGCTGCAGGCCAGCATGAATTGAGTGCCATTCTGATTTACGTGCCCGGTAAACGATTGTTTGAGCCTTGCGGGGCCTGCCGGCAAGTCATGTTTGAGCTGATGCCAGGCACAGCGCCGGTCTGGTCTGTCAGTGATATCGATAGGCGTTGCTGGACGGTTGCTGACTTGTTGCCAGAGCCTTTTGAACCACGCTTGGACCCGACTTTAACGGGTGTATCATGAAAAGCTGATGAATCTTCACGTTTTCTTCATAATTGGTTTTCATTTTGCCGAGAGGATGTAGACAGACAGGATTTATCAATTGATTCCTTTCCGGGGGTACACTATGTTGGCTACAAACCTGAAATCGCTGATGCTCGGCCTGGGTGCCGTGGTTATGCTGGATGTTGCTTACGCACAGAGTCATTTCGATCCGGATCGACAGCCGTTCCCGATACCACTACAGAACAACCAGATCGTTACCTTGTCCGGGCTGACAACGCTGCCTCAAGAGCAGTGGAATGCGGTTGCGGTCAGAAAGGTGTTGCAATCTTTTGCATTTGGCGGTCACGCCAGTGAGCAGCAGATCAAGGCCTGGTCTGAAATGCCGCCCGAGTTGGCAATCACCCAGATGCTGAATTTCGAATGGCTTAGTCCCGAGTTTTCTGCTCCTGATGGTGATGACGAAAGCCCAGAATTCTGTCAGTCGATGACCGAGTTGCAGGCATTATGGGGCTCTGACGACCCGGCCAATCCCATGCGTGCGGCGGAGCGCCGGTTTTACGCCCTGTTAGGACCAAATGATCAGTTGAGCCCGGTGGGGCTTTACCTGGCCTGGTCACGGGCCATGTATACACGTGGCTGCAATCTGTTTCTGCACAAAATGGCTTTCTATTTAACCAATTACCATGCTTCGATTCACATCCAAAACGCCGGTACCGGCCTGATTCGGGATTACTACGATGATACGCTCAGTGCCCTGAACGCCGGTGAAGATTTTATTGGCCTGATGTTACAGGCGGCCAGCAATGGTGCCGTAGCGATGGCTTATGGCCATGCCAGCAATTACGTACACCCGATTACTGGCATGTTCAGCGGTAATGACGATTTCGCACGTGAATACTTTCAATTGTTATTTGGTATTGAGGGTGCTACCGAGGATCTGGATTATCACGAGGGCGTGAGTATCGAAAACAATGCCAAGTTGTTGACCGGTATGGCTCCCGACCTGGTGCTCAATCGATTTGATTCGATAGCCCGGTTTGATTGGTTGCTTTCGAATATCGATTTTACTGACCATGTGGATTCTACCGGGCGTCGAGTGCGTAACCGCACGGCTCATTATGACTTTGCGCTCGGGCCATCGAGCTGCCTGGAAATTTTGCATCAATCGATTTGCGGTTCCACTGCTGCAGAAAAGTTGCAAGCGCTGGGCCGGGTTGCTGCTGCTCACCCGGAGAGCATGGCGGCCATTCCTCTTAAACTGGTGCGCTTTTTTGCTGATACCGTTATCACCCCCGATGAAGCCATGGCCTTACAACTCGCTTGGGATGATGCGGATTTTGACCTGCTGCGGTTTATCCGTGCATACGCCGTGTCCAGCCAGTTTCATGATCCTTCACGCTGGAAATACTGGTCTGCTTTTGAACGTAACCTGATCGTTCACAATGCCACTTTGCTTGATAATGAAGAAGCTTTTGCCAAACCGATATTCACTGACCCTTTGCTGAGAATGTCAGCGCAGGGAGCCATTCCCTTTGCACCCATACGCGACGTGTTTGGCGGCCAGACGGGAAATGACGCAGCCAATGATCGGTTCGTGTTCAAAAATGCCTGGGCTGCGAACGTGGAAACTCCCGAAACCCTGGCTGCTGTAAGCCAAATACTGCAACGCGATGGCAGTGGTAATCCACCACGTTGGAGTAAAGACTGGCGATCGGTATTGCCCGCTAATCAGCAGGGCGAATATCGGGTGAAAGAAGTGGCCGAGTGGCTGTGGAACCGGCTGATTACTGACGGCGGTCAGGAGTTTGACATGCTGGCGCGCGCCCAAGTCTACAGCCTGCTTGCTACCGGTTTTGATTTTACTCTGGTGCTTGAGTTTAACGATCAGGCCTTGCAAGGGCAGGAGGGTATTTTTACCTCTGCTGACTTGCAGCCCGGAACCATCGCCAACCAGTTCTATGAAGTACTGGCTGGGATGCAGCTGGATCTGGCAGACCCAAGGCAGCAACACCAGCTTGGTATGGCCATCAATTTCATATCCATGTTGCCCTTTGCATTTGCCAGCGGAGGGGCTCAACCATGAAATCTATTCCAGCCAAAAGCCTGGACCGGCGAGCATTTCTGCGTCAGTCGCTGTATTCCTCTATTGCCGCAGGGATTTGCAGCTCACATCCGATACTTGCTTCCGCGCTGGAATGTCAGCTAGCGGATATGCCCCGCACTCTGGTGAACCTCATGCTACAGGGTGGAGCAGATTTCCGTTATTTGTTCATGCCAGCACCCAATCACCCTGAGCCATCCTATGTACCGCTGATATGGAACGCCCGGCGTTCGCTTTACAGTGGTGCTTACCAAAGCTACCAGCAGATGTTTGACGACCAGTATCTGCTGGTAGCAGATCCCTTGGGTGGGCCGGGATTTGGTGTGCATAGATCTGCGGGCTGGCTGAAGGATGAATTTGAGCAGGGCCGCGTGGCCATCATCAGCAATGCTTTTTGTTCCAGAAACCGGCGTCACGATCAGTCCATTCTGAACGCTGATGCCGGTCTCCCGGAACTGGGTTTGCTCAATTTTGACCGCAGTGGTTGGGGTGGTCGTCTGGTTGAGCATCTGGGTCCAGACCACAACAGTATCGAATTGGCGAAAGGAGTTTCAACCTTCAACAAAGGGAGTGCGCTCGGCGACCGACTGGCCCAGGTCGTTCATGCCAGCGATATGCGCAACATGGCACTGGCATTACCCGACGACGGCAACCCGGCCAGTAATCGCAATGTCATTGCCCGTGCACTGCAGTCATACTATGCGGGCCGTGGTCCTGAGCTGGCGCAAGCACGTCCGGCACAATGGCCATACCATGTATTTTTCAAACATTTTCAAGCGACCAGCAGTTTCGGTGCTGCGGTAGAGCAGCGCCTGCAGGCTTGCCGGCTATTGCCTGAGTCCCTGCAGTCATTGAATTTGAACTCGGCAGATTTCGCTCAGCAATGCAGAAATCTGTTCGATGCTTGCCAGGTGCCGGATGTACTGGGACTGGGTGTGATGTCGATGAGCTACGGTGGCTGGGACAGCCACGACAACGAAGCGCTGGAGATAGCGGCAAATCTTTCTGACTTGTTCGGTGACGCTGCTGGTTTCGCCACTGCCTTGCAAGCGGTGGAAGAGTTGCCGTATCTCGATGTTCCGGCACGAGAACAACTGGTGTTTTACGTTGCCAGTGATTTTGGGCGTCAGATCGTCGCCAATGGTTCAGCAGGTACAGACCATGGCCGTGGCACGTATAGCCTGCTTATTGGCAAAGCGGTCCGTGGTGGTGTGTATGGCGAAATGTTTCCGCAGCGTGAATCAAATGCCGGGCCAGATGGATTGATCCCCTTACAGACCCAGGGAGCTGACATCGAAGGGCTAACCTCAACGGATCGAATTCTTTCGCGGGCAGTAGATTGGGTAAAACCGCAAGCAGGCGCCAGCGTGTTCCCGGACGCAGGATCTGCCGCACAGGATCCGGCGTTTGCAATTGATCAGTTGCTGTCGGGCTGAAGTGATAATTTTTAAGACCGGATCATTCGTTCAGTTTAGCCAGAGCCGCATTGATCTGGTTCAATTCAACCTCGGCGAGCCGGTTAATTTCCTGCAGTACTTCGAGGTTTTCCAGCTCAATTGCCTGCTCTGCTGAGTCGGCGGCCAGCCCCAGTCCGAGGTCATTGCGGATGGCCTGCAGCCGTTTCTCCAGTTCGCTCTTGCGTTGCATGAGTTGGTCGCGTGATTGTTCCATTGAACTGTATCTCCTCTATTGGTTAAATTTAAGCATAATCATTGATGAGGCAAAGAAGGCTGACTTTGATCATGCATGCAGCGCATATCTCCATTACAATAATTGTATTCACGGGCTAATTCACGAGGTAATGCGTCATGTCGGCTTACAAGAAGGTTCTGGTTGCTGTTGATCTGAGCAATGAATCCAGCATTGTAATCAAGCGCGCACTGGAGTGCGTGGGAAATGACACAAAGACGCACTTGATTTATGTACAGGAACCCATGGATTCGGTTTACATGGGGGTAGTGCCCTATGGGCCAGTATTCGTGGGCATGGATGAAGTTGAAGCAAACCTGAAAAAGGAATTGAGAGGCAAGCTCGCCAGCCTGGGTAAGGAGTTTGGCGTTGCTGATGATGACTTACACCATCTTAACGGTGTGCCAGCGAGAGAAATCCACCAGTTCGTGGATGAAAACAATATTGATCTGGTGGTGATCGGGACTCATGGCCAAAAAGGCGTACAGTTGTTATTGGGCTCTACGGCCAATTCCGTTTTACATGGTTGTACCTGCGACGTGCTGGCGGTGCGTATCAAGGAAGAATAGTTTCTTCATCAGCAACAACTCGCACTACACTGCGCAGACTTATCAAAGGATGGCTGGGTGAACAAAGCTGTATTGAGCTGGCTGTTGGTTTTTTTCGCGGTGTTGTTGTGGTCAGCATGGCGCCCCCATGATTACCCAACCTGGTGGCTGGAATTGGTGCCAGCACTGGTGGCTTTGATCATGTTGGCCGTCACACGAAAGCATTTCCCGCTCACGCCTTTGCTTTATGTCCTGATCCTGATTCACTCCATCATACTGATGGTGGGTGGCCACTACACCTATGCTGAGGTTCCAATTGGCGACTGGTTTCGCGAGCTGACAGAAGGTACCCGTAATAACTACGACAAACTCGGCCACCTGGCACAGGGTTTTGTGCCGGCCATGGTGGCCAGGGAATTACTGTTGCGACTGCACGTCATCGCCAGGAAATCGTGGTTGAGTTTTCTGATTATTTGTATCTGTCTGGCCATCAGTGCATTTTACGAATTGATCGAATGGTGGGTGGCTTTGCTCAGCTCCGAAGCGGCGGAATCGTTTCTGGGCACGCAAGGTTATGTTTGGGATACCCAGTCTGATATGTGGATGGCGTTGATTGGCGCCATAGCTGCCTTGTTGCTGCTGTCACGCTTGCATGACCGTCAATTGGCCAGGCTGCCAACCTGAAGCGAAGGCCAGGATGCCCCAAGTAGCCGTGCAACAGGAGTTGACAGCGATATGCAGCGCGGCTGGCTTGCCGTTAATCGTTGGTTGCCGCTACTTCCGTTCTTTTCTGAGCTCTGAGCGAGCCACTGACATGCTGCAAACTCTGTGGGCAGAATTGAGCTGGCAGCAAAAGCCCATACGTTTGTTTGGCAGACTGGTAATGCAGCCAAGACTGATCAGTTGGCACTGCGACCCAGGTTTACGCTACAGCTACAGTGGGCTGGAGTTACAGCCAGCAGCCTGGCATCCGCAACTGGCGGCGTTGCGCATCCGCTTGCAGGCTGAATTGGGCAGGGAATTCAATTCGGTGCTGGTGAATGCCTATCGGGATGGGCAGGACAGTATGGGCTGGCATGCTGACGATGAGCCTGAACTGGGGCCGGATCCGGTTCTGGCTTCGATCAGCCTGGGCGCGGAACGCCGGTTTCGCTGGCGCGACACAACCACCCGCAAAACCAGCGGCATGAAGCTGCAACACGGTAGCTTGTTAATGCTGTCAGGCCAATTTCAGAACCGGCATCAGCACAGCGTGCCCAAAACCAGGCTGGAAGTGGGATTGAGGATCAATCTGACATTCAGGAATATTCTGGTGCGCCAAAGCAACTACTGATTTTGCACATCGATGTTCAGGCGCTGGCTTTGCGACTCTGCTCTGAAGTCATTCCGGCTGCATCCAGTCGCGACAGAAACACTTGCATCTGCGCCAGAAGGCCCGCTTCATCCAGTTGTGCCAGGGCCAGGCATTCTTCGCGTGTGCCGTGTTCGATGAAATCATCCGCCAGGCCGATATTCAGCACCGGCAGTTGAAGTCCCGTTTTGGCCAGGAATTCGTTTACTGCGCTGCCCGCACCTCCGGCAATCGCGTTCTCTTCAACGGTAACCAGGCACTTGTGGCCTGCCACAGCCTCGATGATGGCAGCTTCATCCAGTGGTTTAACGAAACGCATATTGATCAAGCTAACCCCCAGCTTCTGCGCTACCACGGTACAAGGCTGGACCATGCTGCCCCACGCCAGTATCACCATGGTTTTACCGCTGCGGACATTGATCGAGCGGCCCAGCGGCAGGGCAGTCATTTCAGCAATCGGTTCAACTCCTGGGCCTTTACCACGCGGGTAGCGCACCGCAGCGGGGCCGTTGTGCAGGTAACCGGTATACAGCATTTGGCGGCATTCGTTTTCATCGGCTGGCGCCATAACCAGCATATTGGGTATACAGCGCAAATAGCTCAGGTCAAAACTACCGGCATGGGTCGGGCCATCGGGGCCAACCAGGCCAGCCCGGTCTATGGCAAACAACACCGGCAGGTTTTGCAACGCAACATCATGGATCAACTGGTCGTAAGCGCGTTGTAGAAAAGTGCTGTAAATCGCTACCACCGGATGGGTGCCTTCGCAGGCCATACCGGCTGCCAGGGTTACACTGTGTTGCTCGGCAATGCCGACATCGATATAACGCTCCGGAAACCGCTGGTGAAATTCCACCATTCCGGAACCCTCACGCATGGCCGGGGTAATGGCCAGTAGATTCTTGTCGCGCTCAGCCATATCACATAACCACTGGCCAAAGATTTCTGTGTAAGTTGGACTGCTGGGCGCTTTGTTCGTACTGCTTTGTACACCCCTGCTGGGATCGAAAGGACCCACTGCGTGATACTTGATCGGATCCTGCTCCGCTGGCGCGTATCCTTTGCCTTTGGCGGTAATAATGTGTAACAGGTTGGGGCCTTTGAGATCGCGAGCAGTGCGTATGGTGCGAATCAGGGTGGGCAGGTCATGGCCATCAATCGGGCCGAGGTAGTTGAAACCCAACTCCTCGAACAGGGTGCTGGGCATGACCATGCCTTTAACATGCTCTTCCCAGCGGCTCATAAAGCGCCAGGTGCGCGAATCACGCCGCATGAGTTTCTTGCTGCGCTCACGTATGCCGGTGACGGTAGGGCCGCTCATCAATCGGCCCAGCATTTTGGTTAATGCGCCAACATTGGGCGAAATGGACATCTGGTTTTCGTTCAACACCACCAGGATGTCGGCTTCAGCATCGCCGCCGTGGTTGAGCGCTTCGTAGGCCATTCCCGCAGTCATGGCGCCATCGCCAATCACGGCCACACATTTTCTGTCTTCGCCCTTGACCCGGGAAGCAATCGCCATACCCAGTGCGGCACTGATGGATGTGGAAGAGTGACCGGTGCCAAAGGTATCAAAGGGGCTTTCCTCCCGCTTGGGAAAGGGTGCCAGGCCTTGTGATTGCTTGATAGTAGTGATGCGGTCGGCCCGCCCGCTGAGTATCTTGTGTGGATAGGCCTGATGTCCCACATCCCAGACAATTCGGTCATGTGGCGTGTTGTAAAGATAGTGCAGGGCGACAGTCAATTCAACGCAACCCAGCCCGGCGCCAAAATGGCCGCCACTTACCGCCACCGACTCGATCAGGAACTGGCGCAACTCTGCGGCCAGCTGAGGCAGTAATGCCTCGTCCAGCTGCCGCATATCGGCGGGATCTTTCAAGCGGCTCAACAGTGGGTAAGAGGGGTCATTCATGCTGTGTATTCTAATCTGTGCCTGATTTCGATGCTCAATGATCGCGTTGAATCATGTGTTGCGCCAATTCCAGCAATGGACTGGTGTCGCCTGGAATAAGTGAAGCGGCTTCCTGCGCCTGTTGTAACAGAGTATTTGCCCGTTTTTCTGAGGCTTCCACGCCGATCAGGGCAGGAAATGTGGGTTGACTTCGGGCTGCGTCAGCCTGCGTGGATTTACCCGTTTTTCTGGACTCGCCGGTTACATCGAGAATGTCATCGATGATTTGGAATCCCAGCCCAACACAATGACCGAATACGCTCAATGTTTCGATTTGTTCCGCGGGAGCCTGGGCGAAAACGGCTGGGCCGGTGACCGACAAATTGATTAACGCACCGGTTTTGAGCCTGTGGATATGTTCCAGCTCAGCCAAGCTGATGTCCTGACCGTTGGCGTTCAGATCCAGCATTTGGCCACCTGCCATACCTTTAGAGCCGCAGGCTTTGGCCAATAACTGCATCAGTCTGAGTGTAACCGCCGGTTCAGGGGATGGCATGGTTGCCAATTTTTCAAAAGCCAGTGCTTGTAGCGCGTCGCCCGCGAGTATCGCTGTCGCCTCGTCAAAAGCCAGATGACAGGTGGCGCGACCGCGGCGCCAGTCATCATCATCCATGGCGGGCAAATCGTCGTGTATCAGAGAATAGGCATGGATCAATTCCAGGCTGCACGCCAGGGCATCGAGTGACTCGACGTTTTTTCCCAATGCATGGGCGGTAGCGTAAACCAATAAGGGACGTATGCGTTTGCCTCCGGCCAGTGCAGAATAGCGCATGGCCTGGTGTAGCCTTAAAGGATCACTGCTGTCCGCGGGCAGGCTGTGTGCCAAAACCTGTTCGAAACGAGCACGCCAGGAATTGATCAGCGCTTCACAATCAGGTGTTTGGGCTTGCAACATCATCCTGCGTACTCGAAGTTGAATCCTGACTTAACACTTCCACCGTTTGTTGTGCTTCATCCAGAATGGACTGGCAATGGCGGGTCAGCTCTACGCCGCGCTTGAAGTGTGTCAGTGACTGGTCAAGGCTCAAATCGCCGGATTCCAACTGCGTCACCAGCGCTTCGAGTTCGCCCAAAGCCTGTTCGAAGCCGGGTTTACTGTCTTTTGTTTTACTCATGCTGGCACAACTCCTGATCAAGGATGGCGACACTAAACGAGGGGGCCCTCGGGGTCAACCGCAGAATTATGGCAAAGTGATTGAACCTTCATCAGCAGCAAATGTTCGGGTTGCCATTGGTATTCCAGTTTTGCAGCTAGCAGCAGCTGCTGGAAATCACGGGCTAACCACCAATCGCCAATGGCGCATAGCTTATTCTCTAAGACTAGCAAAGGGACCGTGTCACGTAGCCAGTCAGGAATACGAGATAAGCGCATGTTTTCTTTAATTTTCTTCTTGTCTGATCTGCTGATAAAAGGGTCCTTTGTCAACATGGTCCGATAGCTCACTCGCAGCTGACGAAAAGAATCTGTTGCAGCGCCATTGAGCATCAAGTTGCCATGCGGGCCACCCAGATTCAGTCTTGCATTGGATTCCCATGCAGTTAGCGGGCATGGAGCCGGCAGGGGGAGTTCATGCATCCACAATTGCCCGGCATGATGTTTGATCAACCAACGGCCCCAGCGGAGTTCGGCCTGACTGTCAGCGCGCAGATCTTGCAGCTGTTGCAGGAATTCCTGCAAGCGGGCGCGGGGCGGTGGTGCTGCGCTTCGCTCATGCACCCAGTTTCTGATGATCTCGGCTTGTAAAACAAGCGCTGCCTTGCTGAAAGCAGGCAATGGCAAAGTGATACCATCTGGTGACAGGTATTCTGGCGACTGGGCGAGTAATAGCCGCAAGGCTGCGCTCTGGTCGCGTAAATGACGGGAAGTTTGATTCAGTCGCCTTACCAGGCCCGGCCAGCGCTGCTCCAAGCTCGGAAATACCGTTGCGCGCAGGTAGTTACGATCCATTGACTGGTCCTGGTTGGAGGTATCTGTAATCCAACCCACGTTTTCAGCGTTAAGGTAGTGTTCCAGCTCTTCACGCCTGACATTCAATAGTGGCCTGGCTACCCAGCCTTTTGCATAGACCCGCAAGGGTGGAATACCTGCCAGTCCCTGGCTGCCGCTGCCGCGCATCAAATTGAGAAACAGTGTTTCAGCCTGGTCATCTGCCTGATGCGCGGTGAGAAAGATATCGTCTCTCTCAAGCAACTGTGCTATGGCTCGGTAACGTGCTTCTCTTGCAGCCGCCTCCGGGCTGGAACCAGCATTATGTTGCACCCATAGTTGCTGCACTTGCAGTGGAATGTTGCGCTGCTGGCAAAAGTGTTGGCAATGTCGCAGCCAATCTTCCGCATTGGCCTGCAAGCCGTGATTGAAATGAACAGCTGCTAAATCGGCAGTAAGCTGCAATTGCAATTGATGCAGAGCCAGCAACAGAGCGGTTGAATCCGCACCGCCGCTGAACCCGACCAGCAAACGTTTGCACGCTGGCAGCCCTGACAGGCTAAGCAACAGGCTTTGTGGGGAAAAGCGGGTTTTAGTCCGGCTCATGGTTGCCGGTAAGCATCAGTCCTGGATCTCGCCGTAGGACAGCAGACGCAAATAACGGGTTTCCAGCAACTGCTCGGCATTCATATGATCCAATTCGGCCAGTTGTCGCTCGATACAGTCGCCGATGCGCCTGGCCACCTCATCCGGTTCTTTATGCGCTCCACCCAAAGGTTCGGCTATGACCTCATCGATCAATCCCATTGCTTTCAAACGATCGGAGGTAATTCCCAGGGCAGTGGCTGCCTCTTCGGCATTGCCTGCATCCTTCCATAAAATCGAAGCGCAACCTTCCGGGGAGATGACCGAATACGTGCTGTATTCCAGCATATTGACCCGGTCGCCAATGCCGATGGCTAAAGCGCCGCCGGAACCCCCTTCACCCACGATGGTGCAGATTACCGGCACCGGCAGGCGTGACATCACGGCCAGGTTTCTGGCTATGGCTTCCGATTGGCCACGCTCTTCTGCACCCACACCCGGATAGGCGCCTGGTGTGTCAATGAAGGTAACCAGCGGCAGCCTGAAGCGGGCCGCCATATTCATCAAACGTAATGCTTTGCGGTAACCTTCGGGCCGCGGCATGCCGAAATTGCGAAAAACCTTGGCCTTGGTGTCACGACCTTTCTGATGGCCAATCATGACGATGGAACGGCCGCGAAAGCTGGCCAATCCACCAACAATGGCGTGGTCGTCAGCAAAGGCCCGGTCGCCGTGAAGCTCATGAAACTCGTCAAACAGTTTTTCTACGTAGTCCAGTGTATAGGGCCGCAGCGGGTGGCGGCTGAGCTGGGAAATTTGCCAAGGCGTGAGGTTACTGAAGATGCCCTGAATCTTTTGCCGCATCTTGATTTGCAGTCGCTGGATTTCTTCGTCGAGGTTAATGGCATTGTCTGAGCCCACGTTGCGCAGCTCATCAATTTTTGCCTGTAACTCAGCAATGGGTTGTTCGAAATCAAGGTAGTTGGGGTTCATCGTGAACTCTCATCAGGTCTTGTGGCGCATTATAGCCTGTGCGGCGGATTGTCCCAGCTTGAAGATGATTCTGCAGTGTCAGTGATTTGAGCCTGGGCACTGAAAACTTTAGTCCAGACCTGGAACCGCTCGTGTGTAACACCGGGGCACTTTGGTTAATGACCAGTTATCCAAAGCCCATCCCCAAGTGTTTTGCCAATCAAGCGTAGGTGGCTGATGGCCCAGGAATTGCAGCGCCTGTCTCAGCCTGAATAAAGGCTCAGTGTTGCCTATGGGGTCGGACTGGATGCGTTTGCTTAGCTTCTGTCCATCCTGCAAAGCTGCTACTGGAACGTGTGCATAGTTAGGAGTGGGTAGCTGAGGGCATTTTTGTAACCAGATCTGCCGGGGCGTTGAATCCAGCAAATCAGCGCCACGAATGATGTCTGTGATTTGCTGGTAAGCATCATCAACCACGACTGCCAATTGGTATGCAAAGTAACCATCAGCACGACGTATCACATAGTCGCCGGATTCTGTTGCCAGGCCATGGGTCATAAACCCCTGGATGCGGTCTTCAAACTCGATGGCATGGTCTGCTGTGCGCAGGCGTAAAGAGCGTGGTTTTTTTCCAGCGGGCAGGCCGGCGCTGCAGGTGCCGGGATAGACTCCCGTATCAGGCATTTCAGTGCGACTGCAGCCACACCAATAGGCCAAATCTTTTGCCAGTAGTTGTTCACAGGCTGATTGGTAAGCAGCAGATCTTCGGCTTTGATACAGCACTGGTGAATCGGATTTCATTCCCAATTGCTGCAAGTCGTGAATGATGGCTGTTGCGCTGCCTGCTACTTCACGTGGTGGGTCCAGGTCTTCAATCCTGACCAACCATTGGCCTCTGCCTTTCCTGGCATCAAGATAGCTGGCCAGCGCTACGGCCAGTGAGCCAAAATGCAGATCGCCTGGGGGGGAGGGGGCAAAACGGCCGATATATGGAATTAATGGATTGCGGCTCATGGCCCGCCAGTCTACTGCAAGCCTGTTATTGCCAACAATTCAATAAGAAAAGACACGAAAGAGTTGGCCGCCCGACTGCTACTGAGCGACCATTTGTGAGGTTTCTTTGAGGAAGGCTCCAGCGATCAGCTTGATGCCACATTGCCAAAGTATCGCCAGGCTTGAGGTGTCTGCAACTTCGTCGGCGATAACAGAAACCTTGTGCGTATCGGCCAATTCCACAATGCTGCGGATGATTGCCTGATTGTCGGTATTGCCCGTCAAGCTATCAGTCAAGCCCGGTTGCAGCTTGAGATAAGCAATATTCAGGTGTTCCAGAAGTTGGCCACAGCGACGGTCGCCATTACACTCAGATATGGACAACAGGCAACCCTGCGGTTGAAGCTCCTGCATCAGTCTTTGAACAGGTTTGAGGTTGGTTTGTGCGGTGCCAACTGACACTTGCACAATCAATTTTTTGCCTTCTGCGCAGGTGGCCTCCATCTGGTTGATCAGCCAACCCGGAAAACTGTAGTCGAGAATCGAATTGGCGCTCAGGCTGATGATTTGCCGCTCTGAACTTTCCGCGAAATTTTTCAGCAGCCCCGGGATCAGCTGTCGGTCAATCGTTCCTGCGAGATCGTTGCGATCCGCAATCATCATGAATTTATCGGCGGAGAGATTGCCCTCTTCATCGCGCAGATATAGCAGATTCTCAACCAGGTGCTCGCCTTCGCCATCCAGGTCAATAATCGGCTGACGTACCGCATACAGGTCATCATTGCTTAAGGCATATTTAATTCGGTCTACCCATTGGCGATCATCCTGCAAGCTGCTTACTGCGGTCAGTTGTGGCCGGAATACAGCGGCTTGATTGCCATTCACTGCTGCTTCTGTCTGTGCTTTGCGTGCACTGGCAAGAACTTCAACAGAACTGCGTGCCAGTCTGCCCAAGGTTGCGATTCCGATGCTGTAGGTGAGGCTGATGGAACGCTCACCGATCTCGGTCAGGTGACTGCGAAATGCTTTAAGCAGGCTTTCAGCATAAGCTTCAATCTCTTCCATATTGCGTTTGCAAGTCAGCACAGCGAATCCATGATCTGAAATGCGGGCAGGGAAGTCCTCATTGCTCAGACAATCACGCAGCACCAGTGCCTGTTCTGAGGTAAACGTATCCATGGATGCATGATCCAGCTCATCTACCAATTCACTCAAGCCATCTGGCTCCAGATAGATCACTGCAGACACGCTTTCGGCGGTATGTGGTTCTTCGAGCCGGGCATTAAGTTTGTCAACAAATGCCCGCCGATTACCCAGTCGGGTGAGCGGATCGGAAATTCGCAATTGGTCCAGCTCTGCTTGCAATTCTGCCGTTGCATCCATTTTGTGAACCAGCATCTGAATGCATTCTTCGCCGTTGAATTTGGCAGCTGAAAAGGTCAGGCCGGCGTCAAACTCACTGCCGTCTGGACGTGAAACACTGACTGGCAGTGCCTCTGCGGGAAATTCTCCCTTGGTAAGGTTTTTCAGGATGGTTTTGAAGCTACCCTGTTCAGGCTTCATCATTTCCAACAAAGACAGGCCACTGATATCCTCTGTGCTTTGCAAATGCAGCGCTTCAAGGTAGGCGCGATTGGCATACACATGCAAACCTTCATGGATGTATGCAATCGCGTCTCTGGCGCTGTCCAGTAACAGGTCAAAACGGTGCTCAAGTTCCTGCAAGCGGTCGCGTTGTTGACCATGGGTTTTGCCTTGCTCATGGCGGGTCAACATATGACTGACGACGTCCGTCAATAATTTCCCATTCTCGGAATCGATAACCAGACAGGGTGCCAACTTCAACGCTCCAACCAATGCTTCTGGCTGCTCCAGATTTGCATAGAAAGCGAGGGGGACGTTGTAGTCACGTGACAATTGATAAATTTCTTCCAGGCTGGCAGCGCTGGATTCGGGTTTGATGTATATCAATACAAGCGGTCGATCCAGATCCAGGGACTGTTTGACCTCGGAGAACTTGCTTGTATGAATTACATGAATTTTGATTCCTGAATTACGCAACAGAGAGTTAATTCTGTCCGCTGCTTCCGGCGTCTTGTCGACGACAATAAGATTCGTGCTATCCATAGCAAAAAGCTCCCAACCCCATTCCTTAGGGATTTTTACATTATTATTTACAGTAAATCAATAAATTAAGTAATCTTCTGAATATTAATTCCAAGTATTCTTTTCTACCTTACGGCTCGATTATGGACCAAAGTAGCTGACATTTATAGCCTGCGGTAGCGAAATCCACGTTTGCTGGAAAACTTGCGCCGGATGAAGCTGAGGCCGAAGGGTCGAATGTATTTTCAGATTCAAACATATGAAATGTTATTCGTATGATTATTAAAGATGTTATTGCAGATTTTTCAATTTGTTGGTGTCGCCGCCGCACATTTAATTTAAAATGCGCGACCTTGTTCGCATCTGAATTTTTCCGCTGATTCAACGGAAAAACCATGCAGCGACAGTTCAATGATTCCAGCCATCAGACCATGTGGAGAAAGTAATGGCGTTCTACAGCACCAACGAATTTCGCGGCGGACTCAAGATCATCCTTGATGGTGATCCTTACAACATCGTGGATAACGAATTCGTCAAACCTGGCAAAGGCCAGGCGTTTAACCGGGCTCGGGTCAGGAACCTGAAAACGGGCCGTGTTCTGGAGCGCACTTTCCGCTCTGGAGAGACCGTTGAGGCCGCCGATATCTTTGAATTGAATGTTCAGTACCTGTATAGCGATGGTGAATTCTGGCACTTCATGGATCAGACTACTTTCGATCAGCATGCCTGTTCCAAAGAAGGTGTTGGCGAAGCAACACAATGGTTGAAGGAGGAAGACATTTGCCAGATCATGCTTTATAACGGCGCTCCTTTGTCAGTGACTCCGCCAAACTTTGTTGAGTTGCGCATTGTGGAGACAGATCCAGGCCTTCGAGGTGATACTTCTGGAGGTGGCGGAAAACCAGCAACTTTGGAGACTGGGGCTGTTGTCCGGGTACCTTTGTTCGTGTCTAACGAAGAACTAATACGCGTAGATACGCGCACCGGCGAATACGTTTCCAGGGTCAAAGAGTAAAGCTGCCCGCATTTTGGTGGCCCAAAAGTTCATGAAGGCACCCATGAGTGAAATAAAGCTACTGAGTGCTCGTTACCTGGTACCGGTGTTGCCAAGGCGACAAGTACTGCGTCATCATTCGGTCGTGCTGCAAGGCGAAAAAATACTCGAGTTGCTTCCTACGCCTGAAGCCAGATCCCGCTATCCGCAAGCGCAGGAAACAGTGCTTGACGATCATGTTTTGCTGCCAGGCTTGATCAACATGCATACCCATTCAGCCATGTCCTTATTGCGTGGCTATGCAGACGATATGGATATGCAAAGCTGGTTGCAGGACAGAATTTGGCCGGTAGAAGCACAATTCGTATCAGAGCAGTTTGTTGTCGATGGAACTCGTTTGGCTATCGCAGAAATGTTGCGGGCAGGAACTACCTGTTTCAACGAGTTGTATTTTTTTCCAGAAGCCATGCTGGAGGTCATACGGAAGAGTGGGGTTAGGGTCAGCATGGGCCTCCCGGTGTTGGAAATGCCAACGGTCTGGTCGATGTCCGCCAAAGACTGCCTGGAAAAGGGCAAAAAGCTGTTTACTGACCATGCTGAAAATAACCGAATAAGTTTTGCTCTGGCACCGCATGCGCCTTATACGGTGAGTGATGAGTCTTTCAGGATCATCGCTCAGCGTTCCAGAGAATGGAACATACCGGTCCACCTGCACTTGCTGGAAACAGACTTTGATATTGTCCAGTCGCTGGCCGAATATTCCGAACGACCGTTACAGCGCATGGATCGTCTGGGTTTGTTGAATAATCGTTTGCTGGCCGTGCACATGACTCAACTGCAACCGGCAGACATTGATTTGTTGAGTGAACGCGGCGTACGTGTGATTCATTGCCCACATTCAAATCTGAAATTATCCAGTGGTTACTGCCCTGTAGCAGCTTTGCTGGATGCAGGAGTTAATGTTTCCATAGGTACCGATGGCGCAGCCAGCAACAATCGACTGGACCTGTTATCCGAAGCCCGAACAGCATCCTTGTTGTCCAAGGGCCAAACGGGTGACGCCACCAGCGTTGATGCCTTTACCCTGCTGGAGATGCTGACTATCAATGCCGCAAAAGCTCTGGGGCAGGGTGAGTTGCTGGGTTCCATAGAGCCTGGTAAATGGGCGGATCTGGCAGCACTGGATTTGGCCCAGCCGGAGACCCAGCCTGTGCACAACGTGGTTTCTCAAATCGCGTATGCTGCATCCAGTCGCCAATTCACGGATGTTTGGGTGGCAGGTAAACGCCTGCTTCGTGAAGGCGAATTGAGTCAGATTAACCTGGCAGGTGTATTGCGCGATGCCGAATCATGGCGAGCACGAATAGCAGCTTACGGAACCTGAAAGAAGCTAAGGGAATTCACCTATGGAAAGCACCGCGCAGCAGAGCAACTTTGACCCAACAGAGCGCAGGAAATTTGATGAGATTGCCACCTCCTGGTGGGATCCCAATGGCGCCTTCAAAGCTTTGCATGAACTCAACCCGGCACGGCTGGCTTACGTGCAAAATCGTTGCAACCTGTCATGCAGCAAAGTACTTGATGTGGGCTGCGGTGGTGGCATATTGGCTGAAGCCTTGGCGCAAAAGGGGGCCCAGGTTACCGGCATTGATGTGGCAGGCAAGGCATTGGCTGTGGCCAGATTGCACCTGCTGGAATCGGCTCAGACCGTGAATTATCTTGAAGCTACAGTAGAGCAACATGCCGAATCCGTGACTGATCCTTACGATGTTATAACCTGCATGGAGATGTTGGAGCATGTGCCAGATCCCGTTTCTGTGGTTAATGCCATTGCTACCCTGGTAAAACCAGGCGGTCATATTTTTATGTCCACAATCAATCGAAACCTGTTGGCTTTTGGAATGGCTATAGTCGGCGCCGAGTATGTGGCGCGCTTGCTGCCGCAAGGTACTCACCGCTATGACCGATTTATCCGTCCGTCTGAGTTGAGTGCATGGCTACGTGCAGCCGGTTTGCAGACGATAGACATTCGTGGCTTGCATTATGATCTCTTGGGTGGTTCTGTAAAACTAGGCGGTCATGTCAAAGTCAATTATCTATTGCACGCCCAGCGTGATCTGTAGTGAGGCCAGTCAAAGCCATATTGTTTGACCTGGATGGAACCTTGCTGGACTCAGCGCCTGATTTAGTGGCTGCGCTGAACTGGTTACGAAAGGCTGAAGGATTACCTCCTCTGGATACACAATCGATGAGCCGAAATGTCTCGCATGGTGCAGTGGGCATGTTAACTGCCGGCATGCCGGCAACCAGTGAAGCTCAGTTTGCCGAATGGAAATCCATGTTTCTGGCCCGCTATGCTGCTGAGGGATATCGCGAATCACGATTGTACGATGGCGTACCCGAGATGCTTGGACACTTGCGTCAACAGGGCATACCGTGGGGCATTGTAACCAACAAGACGGAGTCCTTGACCCAGCCCATATTGCAGGCCTCTGGTCTTGCGGCGCAATCCGCCTGTGTGGTCTGTGGTGATACTTTAACCCGCAGCAAGCCAGACCCAGCGCCGATACTGTTTGCTTGTGAGCAACTTGCTGTGGACCCGGTTGATACAATTTTCGCCGGCGATGACATCAGGGATTTGCAAGCAGGAAGAAGCGCTGGGGCAATGGTTGCTGCTGTCATGTACGGCTACGGATCACATGAAATTGATGCCAATCAACTGGCGGACAGTTTGGCTGTCCACAGCCCGCAGGATTTTTTGAACTTGCTCAGATAGTTGTTCATCTGCGTTTTTCAATCCAGTAGATCAAGACATGAGCTGTATACAAATATGAGCAATGATTTTCTGCAAAAATTCATTTTCGAACACTTGCCTGTCAAGGGTTGCCTGGTAAGGCTTGAACAGAGTTGGAAAGAGGTTCAATTACGTGCGCAACCCGATATCGACGTCCGTGCAATGCTGGGCCAGGCTATTTGTGCGGCTGCGATATTGGGAAGCACGATCAAGTTTGATGGAACTGTAAGTTTGCAAATCCAGTCATCTGGAAAATTGCGCTTTTTGCTGGGTCAGTACAGCAATCAAGGTGATTTGCGTGGCATTGCCAGGAAGAACCCGAAGGCGCAGGAGCAGCAGAAGCTGTTAGAAAATCCAGTGATGTCCATTAATCTTGAGCCGGCAGGCAAGGGTACTCCGTACCAGGGAATAGTCTCGATGGATGATGGCAGCCTGGCGCGGGCTCTTGAGGTCTATTTCGCACAATCGGAACAGCTTGAAACGCGATTTTGGCTGGTTGCCAATCAACAATCCTGTGCGGCGCTGATGCTGCAGCGCATGCCCGGGGAGCCCACGCAGGAGGATGACTTTGAGCGCTTGGTCCATCTCGCTTCAACTTTGACCGACCATGAGCTACTGAGCACCGAGACTGCGCATTTGTTGCACCTCTTATTCAATGAGGACACCGTGCGTCTGTTTGATGCAGAGCGCTTGCAATTTGGCTGTAAGTGTTCTCAAGATCGGGTGGCATGGGTGTTGAGGTCATTGGGGCAAGTCGAAATCGATTCTCTGCTTGAGGAGCGAGGCTTGGTTGAAGTGAACTGTGAATACTGCGGCAAGAGCTATCAGTTTGACAGCGTAGATATCGGCAGTTTGTTTGCAGATCCCACAGTAAGGCTGGATAGTCCTTCGGGTGTGCACTGATGCAGTGTTAGGCTCCTACAGGAAATTTGATCATGCAGGATGATGAGCAGGACCTCATCTTTCGTAACTATCCAGCGTTGCTACTCAGCTTGCATTATTGCGATCCAGCTGACAAAGCCAGAATCATCGCGATGTACGGTTTATTGGCGACAGTGGAAGAAAGTCTTCATCGTGCCAGCGATCCTGTCGTCTCCCGGGCCAAGCTCGGTTGGTGGCTGCAAGAATTGCGTAATGTCGGCAGGACCGAAGGCGTCCATTCTCTGATCAGCGAGTTGCAAACCAGTGGTGTTCTCAGCATCTGGCCTGAGGCGCTGATAACTCGCCTATTCGCATTGGCAATGAGTCGAATAAATTCTGTTGGTTTGAATAATGAAAACAGTCTGAAAGAGCACTGTACGTCCATAGGGTTGTTGCATTTGGAGTTGGAATTAGCGTTGCATGATTCGCCGCTACCCGAACATGCCTTGGTTCAACATTGGGCATCGATTAATGGGCTGATGCAACTGATTCGAGAAAGCTTCAATGCCAAAAAGCCTTCGTATTATTGGTTGCCGTTAACTTTATGTGCGCAATTCGGCATTGAACGGCAACAAGTGGCAGATCAGCCATCTGCTGAGTTGAGCGGTCGATTATTTTCTCGCATTGCCGAGATCGCAGATAGTTGGCTAAATCCAATAGACGGTAGCCCCGATCATTTGCACAATTTGCCAATGTCTTGGCTTAGCAAAAATCGACATTGGTTGGTCCTGAGCAGTTTGCAGCAACGTCAATTGCGAAGACTGAGGGTAGAATTGGCGAAGCCAGGCCTAAAAGTTGAGAATCTTAAAGCTTTGCAGCGAATGGACTTGGGCGATGGATGGTGCGCCTGGCGTTTGGCAAGGCAGCTAAATCGAACGAGTCGGGATTGAGTAGCATGATAGACGTAAAAGGTTCATGCCATTGCGGAGCAGTCAGCTTCAGTGTCAAGTCGCCTTCAAGAATCGTGGCACAAAAGTGTAATTGTTCGATCTGTTCAGCCTGCGGCTATGTGCATTATATCGTGCCTGCCAGCCGGTTTAGGTTGACCGGCGGGGCGGAAATTATTACGGAATATTGTTTTAACACAGGACAGGCCAAGCACCTGTTTTGCAGCATTTGTGGCATAAAGTCTTTTTATATACCCCGGTCAAATCCTGATGGCTTTAGTGTCAATGTCAATTGCGTGGAGTGGCCAGACTCGGTGGAGATCATCGTGGAAGATTTTAATGGGCAAAATTGGCAAGCCAACGCAGAAGTTTTGAAGCAGCTCAGTGAAGACTAAACGCGGTATGGAAATGGATCATTTGTCTTTCAGAACTTCCGGGCCAACACCAGCGGTTTTTTCATAAACACCCTTTTCAGATTTTTGGTAGCGGGTGAATCCATGTTTTTCCAGGTTGCCGCGTTCAAGTGAAGTATCTGCTTTCCCCAGGTTGGGTGCTGAAATCATCCTGCGAACAGTTTGCTGGCATTCGGGACAGGTTTTCAAGGGTGAATCGGCCAACTTCTGCAGAATATCGAATCCGTCGGCACAATAACGACAGGTGGATTTTTGCACAGGGCGGTATTCGTAGATCGGCATGTTTTTGTTCCACAGCCCAAATCGGGATTGTGCTTCTTGTAATGTGAAGATGTCTTCAATCATTCTTTCATGCCGTAACGCCTGAGTCGAGAAACAATTGCTGAGATAGCTGATTGCTGTTTTGTGCAGCCCAATGGCGCTAGACTTCGGCAGTTTGCCGTAAGGAAATCAAATGAAAAGTAGTCAGAGCAGGGTAATGCTGGTCACTGGAGCAGCGGGTGGCTTGGGATCAGCGTTGAGCATGGCTGCTGCTGTCAATGGCTGGCAAGTTATCATGCTCGACAAGAATGAACGTGGCCTTGAGCGTCATTTTGACGCCATTGTTGCAGCAGGTGGGGTAGAGCCATGTCTGCAACCAATGGACCTGGCTGTGATAGGGCCTGCTGATTGCCAGCAACTATCTGCGGCACTGTATCATCAATTTGGCGGGTTGGATGCGGTTGTTCACTGTGCCGTTGCGTTTCAGGGCTTGCAGCCACTTGATTTGATTCAATCCGATGAGTGGCTTCGGCAGGTTCAGGTTAATGTGAATGCACCTTGGCTGATCACTATCAACCTTTTGCCTTTGCTCCGCTCGCGAGACAAATCCGGCTTGGTCTTTATACTCGACAAGCAAGCAGATGAGAAAGGATTATGGGGTTGCTACGGTGTTTGTAAGTCAGCGGTTAGAGGCTTGGCAGCTCAATTCAAATCGGAGTTGGCGAGCACTAATATATATGTTCATGCCGTAGATCCAGGGCCAATGCGGACCGCATTGAGATTGTCTGTATTCCATTCGGAAAACCCTTCGAATGTTACTTCTGCTGAGATAAAGGCAAAAAAATTGCTATCCATTCTGGAAACTGCAGCAAAGCACCAGGACTTTCACATTTGCCTGGATGATGTGCGCAGTTGAGTTGCCCCAACAATTAAGCGGATTGAGTCTGGGTAGCAAGTTCTTTTCCAATCAGAGCTCCCTTTAAAGAGTTGCCCCAGCGATAACCGCTCATGTCTCCCAGCTTGCGGATGACGCGATGACACGGAATGATCCATGCAATAGGGTTTGCGCCAATAGCGCTCCCGGTGGCTCGAGCGGCTTTGTCATGACCTATGTAGGCGGCAATTTGGCTGTAAGTCGCGTGCGATCCTTCAGGGATTGCCAGTAATGCCTGCCACACTTTTAACTGAAATGGACTGCCCCGCAGCCACAGTTTGATGGGCTTGCTTGAACAGCCGATGAACACGTCCTCTATCAGCTTGTAAGATTCTGCAGGTGAGAACAGTAATTCAGCATCGGGCCATTGTTTGCTGAGTTCTTGCTCTGCTTGATCTTTGCCCTTCTCATGACAGAATCCAAGAAAACTGAGACCCCGTTGATTCCAGGCCACCAGGGTTAGCCCAAACGGTGATTGGCCAAAGCCATATTGCATACGTATCCCTTTGGCTTTTGATTTGATCTCACCTGGAGTCAAGGCGTCTGTAGTAATCAACAAATCATGAAGTCGCCCCGGGCTGGAGAATCCAACAGACATAGAAGTTTCCAGGCTTGAAGCACCTTCGATCAAACGATCAACAGCCGCTTCACGTGTCAATGCTTGCAAAAATTGCTTCGGGCTCAAACCGGCCCAATCCAGAAAAACGCGCTGAATATAGCTTGGGCTGTAGCCAGTTCGCTGAGATAACGCTTGCAAGTCGGGTTGCTGCTTTTGATTGGCAGCCAGCCACTCAATGGAAGCGTGAATTATTTCAAATTGATGATCTTTGCTCATGCGTGCATTCTAACCATGTGCGCAGGTTTGGCGACCCGAATCTTGCGATCGGTGCAAAAGTGGGGATGAGTGGATTGTGCTTCCCGGTGCCGTTTGGAAAAACGAGTAAAATCCGCTGCTGATGCATCATCTATTCGCTTTGGAGGAGTAATTTTATGTCCAAGGATTTATTCCTGAAAATAATCAGCCGGGAAATTCCCGCCGATATCGTCTATGAAACTCCCGAAATTCTTGCATTTCGGGATATCAACCCGCAGGCACCCGTTCATATACTCATTATTCCCAAAGAGCATATTGAAACCACAGATGATCTAAAGGCTTCTCATGAAAAAATGGCAGGGAAATTACTGCTGGCAGCAACGGAAATTGCACGCAATGAAGGAATCTCTGAAAAAGGCTATCGACTAGTTATGAACTGCAAAGAAGATGGTGGGCAGATGGTCTTCCATATCCATATGCACCTGTTGGGCGGCCGGCAAATGCACTGGCCACCTGGATGATTTCTTGCACCATTCACTCACTGTAACTGCCAAGCAGTTTGCAGCCTGATTTACGGAGAAAAAGTGCCCCTGCCACTGGGCAGGGGCAATGATTACTCGTTGGAAATCAATTCATACTTCGTCCATTAATCAGTTTGAAATAACGTCAAAGCCAGGATTAGTGAATCGACCGCCTGATTCACCGCCACAAAGGCCGGTGTTCCCAACCACATTCACATTGTTGAACGTCGCAACTGATGCGAAATTGGCATCCAATACATCAATAGTTGCTGAACCGCAGCCCAGGGAAATATTCATAGCTAACCCAGTTCCATCTGGAAGTGTAATGGCAATAGCTTCGGTTCCTGTACCACCGCCTGTAACTAGGGCTGAAGAGCCTGTACCACCGCCTGTAACCAAGGTTGAAGATCCTGTGCCTCCGCCGGTAACCTGAGTTGAAGATCCTGTACCTCCGCCGGTAACTTGGACAGATAGTCCAGTTCCGCCTCCAGTGACTTGCGTTTGACCGCCGGTTCCGCCGCCAGTTACTTGCATTGATCCACCGGTTCCACCACCGGTTACCTGCAATGAGCTTCCAGTACCCCCGCCGGTTACTTGTGCTGCACTTCCAGTACCGCCTCCAGTTACTAAGGTTGCGCTTCCTGTGCCACCTCCAGTTACTTCAACAGCTATTGTTCGCGGAGCTAATGCAATTTCCGTTAGGCGAAGAGAGGCAAATGAGCCGGATAACGGGGAAACTCCCGAAAATACACTACCATCTAAAATCCAAGAAACAGCAATGGTGTCTTGGTCGACAACCAGTTGCAAGGAACCGGACGGACTTAAAGCGCCAGCTTGCAAATTACCGGCAAAACTAATAAAAGCGATTGCGCAGGCAAAAACATACCGTTGAATTCCAGTGCCCGATTTTTCAATGCCGGTTCCGGATTTCTCGATGCCCGTGCCTGACTTTTCAATCCCAGTGCCGGATTTTTCCACTCCGGTACCTGATTTCTCTATCCCTGTGCCATCTTTTTCAATTGTCCAACGAGACATGGTAGTGCTCCTCTATTTTTGGTTGCGGAGGGCGGAGATCGAAATTGATCGTCCGTAACCCTCATGGCTGCTAAACCACAACCCAAAGAGGTGTTTGAGTAATTATGTCCCCCTTCTAAATAATCACTCTCCCTCCTCTGCAGGTTCGTGGTCACTCCACTGATACCAGCCAAAACCGACCGTAATCTGTCCTGACTGTTTCTTGGGCTCCTCGAATTTCTCGAGTAACGCTTCCCCTTCCTTAATTTGCTTTTCCAGTAAAATTCTGGCTTGGTTTCTAAATTCGTTTAACTGATCGGGTGATAATCGATAGGTCCACCTACCCTGTTGCGGCACTCGAAGTTCCTCGTTAGCACGCATATTGTGAATTACTGCGGCAAGAACTCTTGATGCTTCAACCAAGCCTACTTCTGTTTGCTTAGCACGGTCGTCAGAAATCGGAGAGTAAAATTGGGAAAGTAATTCAACTTTTTCTACATCACCGTAGATGATTCGAATATTCTTTGAAGCGATAAAACGATCAATCACTGTTTTTACTGTAATATTTCTTCCAATCGATCTTAGAACCAAGCCTTGAAAAGTCCTGCCTTTTCCCCCTAGCGGCAGTTGCGCAGCGAGGCCTGTTTCTGGATCTTGAAAAAATGAATCACTTGACCACATATCTATCAATGCATGTTCAGGATTTACATTCTGATTCTGAATAGTTGAATCAAGATTCTGCTCAAGGACCTGACTGACCACCCGAGTATCCAGGCCTGTCATCAAGGCAAGCGCGCTTTTGGTGGGTTTCGAGCCTTCACGAATGAGCTTCTTCTCAGCTTCTTCAACGTATATGGCTTTGAGAATGTCGACCAAAGCGGGTAGCGATACCGTGCCAATAACCAGACGCACGACTTTACGAAACACCCTGCTCAGAAAGTGGGCTATCGACTTGGAGTCGTCTGGTAAACGGTCGTTATTTGGCACGACAGCTCCCGGCACAATTCAGTCACCTGAAAACCGTGGTTTGTTCTTTTTGAAATCCTTGTCGCGAACATTCCCCGTTCGTGCCCTCGAGCGGGGTAGAAAACTAGAGCGTGAAATGTTACTCAAGTAAGGCCGAATAATCAATAGCTTGCCAGAATCATTTAAACAATCACTAACTGTGCTTTGGCAGCCAGACAGAGGCAACTTTCGCAACTTATTCTCCAATTGAATCCATTCGTCTTAAAATAGGTGCCCACAATCCCTGTGGGCGCCAGTCGCAGAGCTTATTGACTATTGTCAATTCGCGCTTTGGACCTTCCTTGTCCTGTTGGCCACCATACAGGCGGCCTCGCTCCTTCCTTGTTATAAAGCAGTGATAACATCCTGTTATCCCTTAACAAAAATCCATTTTAAGAAGCCGAAAATACCGGTAGCAGGCTTCAGATTCATCCTTGAATCAGTATTTAGAGCCGACCTTCAAGCCAACCCTTTGAACTCAGTGAACTGTAGACTTTCGGCAACGTATTTCGTGTGTCTGGAATCTATCCAGACAATTGATTCCGGAATTTTCAGAACCAGCAACTTGCTGGATGGAATCAGCCATAACGCTCAGAAAAGCCTTACAACCGGCGCGGCGTAGTCCGGTACCTGATTTCTCTACCCACCCTGAAGCGCTGTCATCATTCAACTCCACAATGGCAGCCTTCCTGGCAGCTTCGCCCAATTGTCTCTTCGACCAGGAAAGCGCAGTTTCTCGATCATGTGCATCGAGCATGAGAATTCCGGTGGAGTGATGCAGTAGATAGTACATGCTGCAAAATATACGACAAATAGCCGTTAATGTCTATAGACAATATTGCATTTAGACTTATTTGCATTTAGACACTTGCTTCTATAGCCATAATTGGCTATAGTGTGTTCCACAAGGTTGGACAGGGCATGGATTGCCGACTCCAAAGCAAAAGGAATTGCAAATACTTGTGAAGCATGGATGCACTTTGCGGGTGGCGAGACGTCCGCAGAACGGTCAGGAACAACATGGATGATGTTCCTGGCCGTTTTTATTTTCCGATTTTGAAATTCACGCCGAAACGATAAAAGCCGCAATCTAGTTTGCGGCTTTTTTTAAAGCTTGAGAGAAAAATGATTCCTGGGCGTACTTGCAAGTTCGTCCAGTAATCGTTTATAGCAAGGGAATCAGAACTCGGCTTTCCCCGGTACACGAGGGTAAGGGATGACGTCCCTTATGTTTGGCAGCCCGGTGATGTAATTAATCAGTCGCTCAAAGCCCAGCCCAAAGCCTGCATGCGGTACAGTTCCGTAACGGCGCAGATCCAGGTACCAGTGATAGGATTCTGGCTCGTGGCCCATGTCTTCCAGACGTTGACACAACACGTTTAAACGTTCCTCACGCTGTGATCCTCCAATGATTTCACCAATTCCTGGAGCCAATACGTCCATTGCGGCTACCGTTTTTCCGCCATCATTGAGGCGCATGTAGAAAGCTTTTATTTCGGCAGGATAATTCTTGATGATTACTGGCGAACCAAAATGTTTTTCCGTCAGGTATCGCTCATGCTCGGTTTGCAAGTCCAGTCCCCAAGCGGGTGGGAACTCAAACTTGTGCCCAGAATCCTGCAGAATTTTTATGGCTTCGGAATAATCCAGGCGTACAAAGGATGTGTTTATGATGGCTTCAAGGCGGCTGATGGCTTGGGGCTCAACCTGTTCGACAAAAAATGTCATATCGTCTTTGCAGTCACGCAGCACCACTCGGAAAACATATTTGAGGAAATCTTCGGAGAGATCAGCAAGATCATCGAGGTCGGCAAAGGCAATCTCGGGTTCAACCATCCAGAATTCGGCCAAATGCCGTGTTGTGTTGGAGTTTTCCGCACGGAACGTGGGCCCGAATGTATACACCTTGCTCATCGCCAGGCAATAACCCTCAACGTTTAACTGCCCAGATACCGTCAGAAAAGCTTCCCGGCCAAAGAAATCTTTTTCAAAATCGACTTGGCCCAGATCATTGCGAGGCAGGTTTTCCAGGTCCAGAGTGCTGACCCGGAACATTTCGCCAGCGCCTTCTGCATCTGAGGTAGTGATAATCGGAGTATTGATCCAACAGTAGCCATTTTCATTGAAATAGCTGTGTATGGCATATGCCGCAGCGTTTCTTACCCGGGTAACTGCGCCGAAGGTATTCGTCCGAGGTCGTAAATGAGCTACCTCACGAAGAAACTCATATGAATGTTTTTTGGGCTGAATTGGATAAGTGTCCGGATCTTCAACCCACCCTATGACCTCAACCTGGCTGGCTTGGATCTCAACTGCTTGCCCACGCCCAGCAGATTCAACCAGGGTTCCGGTGCAAATCACGGAACAACCTGAATTCAGTTTCAGTACCGCTGATGCATAATTCTTCAATGTCGAAGGCGCAACAACCTGAAGGGGATGAAAACAAGAGCCGTCATGGACGTTCAAGAATGAAATCCCAGCTTTGGAATCGCGCTTGGTGCGAATCCAGCCTTTGATCGTAACAATAGACCCAATGGCGACCTGACCTGAAAGAGCCGCCTTAATTGTGATATTCGACATTTTTTAGTTGATCTGGCTGCGGGAAGCCCCAAATAATAAAGCACCTGCTCCTTTGAGCACAGCTCCGTGTATCATGCGGCTAATAAATCTATAGGATTTCAAAACAATATGGCAGTCACACTATCACCAAAGGCAGTCAACAGAGTGCAACAATTCCTGCAAAAAGACGGCGGTCAGGGATTGAGGTTAGGCGTTAAGCGTACCGGTTGTTCTGGCTGGGCATACACAGTTGACCTGGAAACATCCCCCGGAAAGGATGATGTTGAGTTTCAAGATCAGGGCGTAAAGATATTTGTTGCCAAGGACAACCTGAGCTTCCTGGATGGCACCAGGATTGATTTTGTAGCTGAAGGCTTGAGTCATACTTTCCGCTTTGAAAACCCAAACGTCACTGAAGAGTGCGGCTGTGGAGAGAGTTTTACCGTCAATTGAGGAATCGCGGATCACTTGATCAAAGAGAGTCACAACAAAGCGGGTTGGCTTTACCAGTTGCCAGGTAGCTGCTATAGTTCGTCGGCTTTGTCTTAGGGCAAACACATCCTTGCTTTACTTTTCCCGTTCGAAGGATACATTTCCTGTGTGCGGGAGGAAGAAAGCTTAACGGGTAATTGAATTACCCGATAATCCGTGAGGAAACACAATGAGACATTATGAGATCTGTTTTCTGGTCCATCCTGACCAGAGTGAACAGGTGCCGGCCATGCTTGAGCGTTACCGGAACCTGATTGAAAGCAAAGACGGTAAAATACATCGTCTGGAAGATTGGGGTCGCCGGCAGTTGGCCTTCCCCATCGTCAAGCTGCACAAAGCCCACTACATCCTGATGAACATCGAGTGTGACGCCGAAGCTCTGGCCGAGCTCGAAGGTGCATTCCGCTTCAATGATGCGGTGTTGCGTCACCTTACCATTCGTCGGCAGTCTGCCGTTGTCGAGCAATCCTTGATGATGAAGGCCAAAGAAGACAAGGACCGCACCGGACGCGATCGTCCGAAGCGACGCCACCACGACAGCGATGACCTGAGCGACGATGACGACGATCTGGATGATGACGATCTGGACGATGATGACATCGATGATGATGACAACGCTGATGACAACGCTGATGATGAGACTTCTGCGTCCAGCAAACCCAACCGTGCCGGCGACGAAGCCGGTCAAGCTGAAGCCTGAGCGCTGACTGGAGAATTCAAATGTCGAGACATTTCAGACGCAGAAAGTTTTGCCGGTTCACCGCTGAAGGTGTAACTGAAATTGACTACAAAGATATCAATACCTTGAAACAGTATGTGGGTGAGTCGGGCAAGATCGTGCCCAGTCGCATCACTGGAACGAAAGCAAGATATCAGCGGCAGTTGGCCATGGCCATCAAGCAAGCTCGTTTTCTTGCCCTGTTGCCGTACACAGACAACCATTGATCGGGTGTCACCGCATTCGGGAGAATTGGAATGGAATTGATATTACTTGAGAAAGTACAAAACCTTGGCGACCTTGGCGAGAAAGTCAAAGTAAAAGCCGGATTTGGAAGAAATTACCTGGTGCCACAGGGCAAAGCTGTAGCTGCAACGCCGGCCAATATCGAGCGTTTTGAGGCCAGGCGAGCTGAGCTTGAAAAAGCCGCCAAAGATCGCTTGGCAGCCGCAGGTGGCAGAGCCGCTGCAATGCAGGAGCTGGTTGTTACCATCAAGGCAATCGCCAGCGATGAAGGCAAGCTTTATGGCTCCATTGGGCCGCGTGAAATTGCTGATGCTTTGGTCATGTTGGGCCATGAAGTGAGTAAGCGCGAAGTTCTGCAGCCGGACGGTCCTTTGCGCCATGTTGGCGAATTCGATGTGCAACTGCAGTTGCATGCCGACATTGACACAGTGATCAAAGTGGTTGTAGTCCCCGAATAAAGGGTTTTGTTTCGCTGGGCTTGCACCGCGAAGCGACAACTCCTATTCTCTGAACTGCAATCCGGCTCCAGCTGGGTTGCAGTTTTCTTCATCCGCAACAGTAGGTCACATGGCCGTACCCAAGACTGCATCGATTGAGAGCCTCAAGGTTCCGCCACATTCTATTGAGGCCGAACAAGCTGTTCTTGGCGGGCTGTTGCTGGCTCCCAGGGCATGGGAGCAGATTGCCGATGTTTTGCTTGAGGCAGATTTTTACCGCGAAGATCATCGCTTGATTTTCCGTGCCGTGCATGAGCTCAGTGACCAGAACAAGCCTTGCGACGCCTTAACCGTTAGCGAATGGTTTGAGAATCACGGTCTGGCAGAGCGGATCGACGGTGGTGCTTACATCAGCTATCTGGCTTCATCCACGCCCAGCGCTGCCAACATCGCAGCCTATGCTGCAATCGTGCGCGAGAAATCTGTACTGCGCCAGTTGATTGACGCCGGTAGCATGATCACGGGTTCTGCTTACAGCTCAGACGGGCGGGACAGCCAGGAGTTGTTGGAAGAAGCCGAGCGGGCAGTGTTTGCGATAGCGGATCAGGGCGCGCGCAATAAATCAGGCTTTGTCTCCATTCAGGACATGATCAAGCCAGCCATGGACCGGATCCAGGAATTGCACCAGTTCGAAGGCGAAATTACCGGTGTGTCTACAGGCTTCATGGATCTTGACAAGTTAACTGCGGGTCTGCAGCCTTCTGATCTTATCATCGTGGCGGGCCGGCCCTCCATGGGCAAGACCACCCTGGCAATGAATTTCGCGGAAAACGCAGCGATCAAGAGTGATGTCCCGGTTGCAATATTCAGCATGGAAATGTCTTCCTTGCAACTGGTGATGCGCTTGTTTTCATCTATGGGCATGATAGAGCAGGGACGTTTACGTACCGGTAAACTGGAAGATCTGGATTGGCCGAAACTCACCTCAGCCATGACTTTGCTCCACAGAAGCAAAATCTTTATAGATGAAACTCCTGCATTGTCGCCTGCCGAGTTGAGAGCGCGTGCGCGGCGCCTTAAGCGGGAGCATGACATAGGCCTGATCATCATCGATTATCTGCAGTTGATGGCTATTCCCGGCAACCGTGAAAACCGCGCCACGGAAATCGCTGAAATTTCCCGTTCCCTGAAAGCGATCGCCAAAGAGTTGAATGTACCCGTTGTTGCGTTGTCGCAGTTGAATCGATCGTTGGAGCAAAGGCCAGACAAACGACCTCTAATGGCCGATTTGCGCGAATCAGGCTCGATCGAACAGGATGCTGATCTCATCATGTTTATTTATCGCGATGAGGTTTACCACAAAGAAACTGGCGAGAAGGGCAAGGCTGAAATCATTATCGGCAAACACCGAAATGGCGAGACGGGCAAAGTGCCGCTCAGCTTCCAGGGGCGCTATTTGCGGTTTCAGAACTATGCACCTGAGACTTTTTATACAGACCATGGCGATTATTGAGCTTGCCGTATTCGCCGATCACTCCTAAGCTGCTTTGGACAATTGCGAATTCAAAGAAGGTTTATAGTCTCAATTGGTCAGCAGATTGCCATGATTTGCCGGCATCTCCTGTTTAAAATCGCTCGATGAGCCGAAATACCACTGCCCAAATCGATCTTGCCGCCATTCGCCACAATCTTTCTGTGGTCAAGAATCTGGCTGGTGATAGTCGCATCGTTTGCGTGGTGAAGGCTGATGCCTACGGGCATGGGCTGTCGCGAGTTTGCCGGGCACTGGATGATGCCGACGTGTTGGCTGTTGCAACCACGGGCGAGGGATTCAGTTGCCGGGAGCAAGGTTGGGCAGGTCGTTTGCTATTGCTGGAAGGACCTTCGAATGCCGAAGAATTTGATGATGCAGTAACTTTGGGGGCGGAGATGGTGGTGCATCATGAAAGTCAATTGCAATTGCTGGCTCAGCGCAAGATCAGTGCTCCTGCAGCTTTGTGGCTAAAAATAGACAGCGGTATGCACAGGTTAGGCTTTCCGCCTGAACGCGCAACAGAAGTTTTTAAGCAATTACAACAACACTGTAATGGCCGTCCCCTCATCTTGATGTCGCACTTTGCTTGCGCCGATGACCGCAACAATCCAATGACTGAAAGGCAGATTCGAATTTTTGACGCATCTGTGGCCAGCCTGTCAGGTGAAATGTCATTGGCCAATTCTGCGGCCATTTTGAATTTTCCCCAAAGTCACAGGGATTATGTCAGGCCGGGAATCATGTTGTATGGTGTTTCACCGTGCACAGACCGATCAGCAGCGGATATTGGCCTGCAACCTGCCATGAATTTGGGTTGCGACTTGATTGCCATCAATCAGGTGAGCGAAGGTGAATCCATAGGTTATGGGGCGGGCTTTATTTGCCCGCATGACATGCTGGTGGGCGTGGCGGCAATCGGTTACGGCGATGGCTATCCCCGCCATGCAGAGAACGGCACACCGGTATTGGTCAATGGTCAGCGTGCCGCCCTGACAGGGCGGGTATCCATGGACATGATCACCATTGATTTGACTCACCTGGAAAATGCTCAGGTTGGCGACCGGGTGACACTGTGGGGCGCAGGTCTTCCTGTGGAAGAAGTGGCTCAATGGGCAAACGCCATTCCGTATGAGTTGATTTGTGGTGTAACCGCCCGGGTCAAGGCCATCATGGTTTAAGCACAAGCCGAGTCGCTTCAGTCCGATGCAGCCTGCTGTTCATCCTCACTGTTTGATCCATCCGTCAGATCATACTTGCGCAAGTAGCCACGCAACTGATGGTAGGTCATGCCAAGATACTCTGCGGTTTTCTTCTGGTTGAAGCGCGACCGTTCCAACGCATCCTGCAATAAATTAATTTCCATCTGCTGTACATGTTCTTTGAAGTCGTAGGCTTGCTCCGGCAACATCGGGCTGGTTGACTCTTTGGCCTCAACTGATTTCTGGTGAGGCCTCCAGGGAGAATCGAATGGGTCAAAAGCAATCGATTCAATGGCCTTGGCCTCGCCCGGCGAGGTGTACACAGCGCGCTCGATGACATTTTTCAGTTCGCGAATGTTGCCTGGCCAGGAGTAACTCAACAGTTCATCTTTCGCTTCGTTGGAAAATCCTGAAAATACCGACATACCTAATTCGCCACACATCTTGACGGCAAAATGTTCTGCCATCGGCAGTATGTCTTCCTGTCGCTCACGTAAGGGGGGGAGGGTGATTACGTCGAATGCTAACCGGTCCAGTAAATCCGCCCGAAACTTGCCGGTCTCAGTTAACGCCGGCAGGTCTTCGTTGGTCGCGCCAATAATGCGCACATCGCAACGGATGGTTTCAGATCCGCCCACACGCTCAAGTTCGCCATACTCGATCACTCGAAGAATTTTTTCCTGTACCCGGTCTGAGGTGTTGGCCAGCTCGTCCAGGAAAATGCTGCCTTGATGGGCCATCTCGAATCGACCCATACGCCGTTTCAAGGCGCCAGTAAATGAACCCGCTTCGTGGCCAAACAGCTCACTTTCAAGCAGGGAATCGGTCAATGCGGCACAATTGAGCTTGACGTAAGGTTTGTCCCAGCGGGGCGAGAGGTAGTGAATGCGTGCAGCAATCAGTTCTTTGCCGGTGCCGCGCTCACCAATGACTATAACCGGGCGATTGAGTTGTGCCACCTTGGAAACGCGCTCGAGGATTTCCTGGAATGCAGGTGCTTCGCCGATCAGTTGTTGGTCTTCCACTCTGTTCATATTTGAATTTCTCGCCCACAGGGCTGTAGCTCAGGATCTATTGTAAGAAAAACACTTGCTCTGCGTCTTGGGCTGGAGGTCATGGTCGCAATCTGTTACAAGTTTGCAGTTGCTGATGCAGTTCAAGGGATTACCATGGCCAAATCCAAAAACACATTCCAGTGTGATGAATGCGGAGCCTTGCTGGGTAAGTGGGCCGGTCAATGTCCAGAATGCCTGGCCTGGAATTGCATTGCCGAGGCACAAGCCGCAGTAGATCGGCCACGTCGTTATGGCGGGGGTTTCTCCGGTCAAACAGAAAACAAGGTACATGATCTGGCAGGCCTGTCTGAAAGTGACCAGCAACGCATCAAGATCAATATTTCCGAACTGGACCGCGTTTTGGGGGGTGGATTGGTGCCAGGTTCGGTGTTGCTGCTGGGCGGTGACCCGGGTATTGGTAAATCCACCTTGTTATTGCAACTGACTTCCGCGTTGGCAGGGCGTTTGTCAAGTTTGTATGTAACCGGCGAAGAGTCGCTGGACCAGGTCAGCATGCGTGCCCGTCGGCTGGGCCTTGAGCTGCAAGGTATTCGTTGACTG
>Ga0163153_10001445_pt1 | contig 37451 bp, 37 predicted proteins | sample OliLakLV19MP6IB1_FD_148629 | JGI IMG/M metagenome (GOLD analysis project Ga0163153, IMG submission 148629) | Freshwater microbial mat bacterial communities from Lake Vanda, McMurdo Dry Valleys, Antarctica - Oligotrophic Lake LV.19.MP6.IB-1 | ecosystem: Environmental > Aquatic > Freshwater >... | reverse complement strand
CCTCTCATCCTTGTCTGGCTCCCCTCTCATCCTTGTCTGGCTCCCCTCTCATCCTTGTCTGGCTCCCCTCTCATCCTTGTCTGGCTCCCCTCTCATCCTAATGAGAGGGGCAGGTCGCAAAGCGACCGGGGGTGAGTTCTCAAGACCCCTTCCAAGAAGACCCTTCCCCAACCCCCTTCCCCTACTGCGCCTTGACTTCGGCCAGTAGTGTTGTGAGCGAGGCCTTGGCGTCGCCGAAGAGCATCGAGGTGTTCGGACGATAGAAGAGTTCGTTTTCGATGCCTGCGTAGCCCGATTTCATGGAGCGTTTAAGGACGATAACTTGACGTGCGTTTTCGACGTCGAGGATGGGCATGCCGTAGATGGGCGATGTGGGGTCGGTTTTTGCGGCGGGGTTGACGACGTCGTTTGCGCCGATGACGAGTACGACGTCTGTGCGTTCGAACTCGGGGTTGATTTCTTCCATTTCGACGAGCTGTTCGTACGGCACGTCGGCCTCTGCGAGAAGGACGTTCATGTGTCCGGGCATGCGACCTGCAACGGGGTGGATGGCGTATTTGACCTCTACGCCGCGTGACTCTAACTCATGCTCGAGCTGATGCACAACGTGTTGCGCTTGTGCTACGGCGAGACCATAACCCGGTACGATTACAACTTGCTTTGCATACGCAAGTAGTACAGCCGCGTCACCAACATTGATGGGGCGAACCGATCCGGCGAACGTAGCACTGCCACCAACAGGTGTAGCTGTTGCGCCGAATGAACCAAGCAACACGTTCATAAGTGAACGGTTCATGGCCTTGCACATGACGATCGTTAGGAGTGTGCCGGCGGACCCAACAAGAATGCCCCCAATGAGCATGACCATGTTGCCGTACAAAAAACCACCAAAGGCTGCAGCAACACCAGTAAACGAGTTTAGTAGCGAGATAACAACGGGCATGTCTGCGCCACCAATAGGCAACACGAACATGACGCCGTAGATGAGGGCGATGGCGGCGAGAATGAGAAGGGCTTCGGAGCCGGACCAATACCCCATGATGAGCATAGTCGATGCGGCAACAATGACGAGCATCATGAACATGTTCACAAAATGCTGTCCCTTGAACCTGAAGTCCTTGATCTTCTCTTTAAGCTTTCCGAATGCTATGATCGAGCCACTAAACGAGACCGACCCAATAACGAGTCCGCCAACAACTGCGAAGAGATACCCCATCGATGCCGTGGCATGTCCGTCTGCAGTGCCCTGTGCCTGCGCGTTCGTCATGTGTGTGTACTCGATGACAGAAATCAACGCCGCACATGCACCACCCATGCCGTTGAAGAACGAAACCATTTCGGGCATGGACGTCATCTGCACACGCACGGCCATCGTCCATCCGATGGTTGTGCCAACAACTAATGCAGTGATGATAAGGGGCAGGTTCTGTAAGGGGCTGCCATCGGCAGTTCTGTAGAGCGCTATCGTGCCGAAGATGGCGGCAACCATGCCAGCAGCCGCGTAGAGGTTACCCCGACGTGCAGTTGCAGGAGAGCCGAGCATCTTGAGTCCGACGATGAACGACACCGACGCAAGCAGGTAGATGATTGCAAGGACGTCGCTCATGTGCGCTCAGAGTTTCGTGTAATGAGTAACGTATGTTTAATGAGCTTGTCTGTCATGAGCGTTTCTTAAACATTTCCAACATCCGGTTGGTGACAACAAAGCCACCAACAACGTTGAGTGTGCCGAGGATGACTGCGATGAAGCCGAGGATCAAGGCAAGCGTGGTTTCGGCCTGACCCATTACGATGATCGAACCGATGATTACAACGCCGTGGATTGCATTAGCACCGCTCATGAGCGGCGTGTGCAACACACTCGGAACGTGTCCGATGAGCTCGATGCCCAAAAACACCATGAGCACCACGAGATAAATCATCTGTAAGGTTGAAGGATCCATTATCGCACTGCTCCGTTATGCACAACAAGCGTTGCTGCGACAACTTCGTCTGATGTGTCGTACGTGAAGCCTTCGGTTGTTGCTACGCTCTTAATAAAGTTTACGATGTTCTTACTGTACAGTTCGCTGGCATGTTGTGGTACGGTTGAGGCAAGATTGCCGCAGCCCATAATCTTTACGCCATTGCGTGTGACTGTTTGTGCATGGACGCTGAGTGCGCAGTTGCCACCGGCTTCTGTTGCCATGTCTACAATTACAGCGCCGCGCTTCATTCTACCAACTTGCTCTTCTGTGATGAGCACTGGTGCGCTTCCGCCTTGAACAAGTGCGGTGAGGATTACGAGGTCTGCGTTTGTGAGCGACTTGTTCACAGCTTCGGTTTGGCGGGCGAGAAGGTCGGCGCTGACTTCGGCGACGTAGCCCCCTTCGACCCTTACCTGATCTAAGCCTTCGACCATTATGAACTTTGCACCTAACGACTCGACTTGTTCTTTTGTGTCCGGACGTATATCGGTGACTTCGACGACGGCGCCGAGGCGACGTGCGGTTGCGATGGCCTGGAGTCCCGCTACACCCGCGCCATAGATAAGCACACGCGCCGGTGTAATCGTACCAGCCGCAGTCATCTGCATGGGGAAGATTTTGCCAAGCGCTTCGGCGCCAACGATAACGGCTTTGTATCCTGCGAGGTTGTTCTGCGAGCTTAGGACGTCCATGGTTTGCGCGCGCGTAATGCGTGGCATGGCATCCATCGAGAACGTGTTTACGCCCGCCAATGCAAGCTGCGCGAGTAGCGCTGCATTACGTTTTGGGTAGATGTAGGAGACGAGAGCTTGCGTGCTGCGAAGTGACGACACTTCTGCAGTTGATGGCGCTGATACTTTAATGATGCACGATGCTTGTGCAATCACCGAAGAGCGATCGGTTACCGTCCATCCAGCAGATGCATACGCTGCGTCGTCATAGCCGGCCCCTTCGCCAGCCCCTTGCTCGATAATAAGGGTGTGTCCGAGTGCGGACAACGCCGTTGCAGCCACTGGCACCATGCCAACGCGCCGCTCCCCTTCTGCAGTTTCCTTCAGCACACCAATAATCATGCGGGAAGCTACGAGGTTTTAGAGAGAATGCATATATTTAGTCATGGCTAAATTGCAAAAGTCACTCGAAGAGATCCACGGTACCATCGATACAAAATCCCAGACGCGGCCATGGAAGCGGCTCTTCGCCTTTATGGGTCCGGCGTATCTGGTAGCGGTTGGCTACATGGACCCCGGCAACTGGGCCACCGATATTGCTGGTGGGAGTCAGTTCGGATACGCGCTCATCTGGATTTTAGTGCTGTCGAACGTCACCGCAATTGTGCTTCAAGGACTATGCGCCCGACTCGGCATTGTGCGTCGCACCGATCTCGCGCAAGCATCGCGCATGGCATATCCAAAAGCTGTGAATTGGGTGCAGTATGGTCTCGCAGAAATTGCAATTGCGGCAACGGATTTAGCGGAAGTGTTGGGCATGGCAATCGGACTTCAACTGTTGTTCGGTTTACCACTCATGCACGGTATGCTTATCACACTCCTCGACACCGTGTTGTTGTTCTGGCTTATCGGTAAAGGTGTGCGAAGAATTGAATCGGTTATTCTTTGTCTCGTTGTGTTAATCGGCGGCGCATTTGTTGTGCAGTTGTTTCTTGCGAAACCCGATGTAGGGTTGCTGGTAAACGGACTTCTTCCGCGCATCCCGAACGACCAGGCATTATACATCGCCATCGGCATTATCGGCGCAACGGTGATGCCACACAATCTCTATCTGCATAGTGCTCTTGTACAAACACGAAGCATTGGCACAGACGAGCCGAGTATTAAACGAGCAATCAAATACAACTTCATCGACTCGACTATTGCGTTGAATCTTGCACTGTTTGTGAATGCTGCTATTCTCATTCTTGCTGCATCGGCGTTTCACGGAAACGGGCTTACAGAAGTAACAGAACTAAAAGACGCACATCGGTTGCTTGCGCCAATCCTCGGCACCGTACTCGCGCCAATACTGTTTGCCGTTGCACTGGTGGCGGCCGGACAGAGCTCGACGATAACCGGGACGCTAGCGGGACAAGTTGTGATGGAAGGTTATCTTGGACTCCGATTACGTCCGTGGGTCCGTCGTCTCATTACACGCTCTCTCGCAATCACACCTGCCATCATCGTGATATCGCTTTTTGGTGAAGGGGCTACAACACAAATGCTCATTCTATCGCAAGTGATACTAAGCATGCAGCTTGGTTTTGCAATGATCCCGTTAATAAGATTGGTTAGTGATAAACAATCGATGGGTGTATTTGTAATTGGTCCGAAGACCCGCATCATCTCATGGATTATGGCACTCTGTATTGTTAGCCTGAACGTCTGGCTCATTCGTCAGCAGGTTGTAGATGGCTACACAGGTGGCGTTATCTCGGGTCTTGCTCTAGCGGGCATTGTTGCGGTGTCGCTTGCACTCGTCGGACTTCTCGTCTACATGACTTTTGCCCCTTTGCGCCGCGCGCCCCTTGCCGATGCAGATATACACGAGCCCGTCACATTACCCAATCTTCATGTGCAACCACACTACGAACGCATTGCAGTTGCATTAGATTTCAGCGAAGCCGATGTACATGCACTACAAACCGCTGCATCGTTCGGTACAACCGCAGCACTAATTCTCATTCATGTTGTTGAAACGCCGACAGCACGCGTGTTTGGTCCGTCTACCGACGACGCCGAAACCTCTGCCGATCATGCACGCCTTGAAGCGTACGCCGCGCACGTGCGTGAACGTGGACGAACAGTTGTCTCATGTTTGCGTCACGGCTCGCCATCGAAAGAAATTGTTGCCGTTGTGAAAGACGAACATGCAGACCTGCTCGTCATGGCGTCACACGGACACCGATCGTTCCAGGATTTTCTGCTCGGCGCAACGATCGATCGCGTACGTCACCACGTTACGATTCCCGTACTCGTTGTTCCTCCAGGTCAGTAGTACATGCGCACACTCTCGCGAAGCATACAGGATTACATCAAGGCAATTTTTCAGATTGCTGTTGAAGGGGCTGCGTCGACTACAGACATCGCAACGGCTCTCAAGGTGAGTCCAGCTTCCGTAACCAACATGCTCAAGAAGCTCGACGAGATGAAGCTCGTGCGGTACGAATCGTACAAAGGTGTAACGCTCACACATGCCGGACGAAACGTTGCGTTAGAGATTATCAGGCACCACAGACTCGTTGAACTGTACTTGGCTGAGGCGCTGGGGTACAAGTGGGACGAAGTGCACGACGAAGCTGAGAATCTCGAGCATCACATAAGCGAAGACTTCGAAGACCGCATTTCAAAAGTGTTGGGCGATCCGCAATACGATCCGCATGGCTCACCCATTCCGACAAAGGATGGCCGCATGCCACCAACCGTACATGACAGACTCTCCGATGCAAACGTAGACGAAGTCGTCGTTATAAAGCGCGTAAGCGACGACGACAAAACCATGCTTCGCTTTCTTACCAAACATGGCATCGGCCTAAACACCGAGTTGCGTATCGTCAGCCGTGAGGAACCCAACGGACACGTAAGCGTCCGTCATTCCAATCAAGTCCTGCACCTCGATCGCGCCATGGCAGACAACATCTTCGTGCAACGCTAACGCAGAACATCCATAGCTTCGCAATATGAAACGCATACGAGAAGTCCGTAACCTACGAGAAGAAATCCTTGACCTCCTTAAACGCGCACCAGTACCTGTGCAGCTCATCGACCTTTCTAAGCAGCTGCACATTCGATCTGACTCCGATGAATACGAAGACCTGCGCATTGTCTTAACGAAAATGAGCGAAGAGGGTCAGATACAACGTCATAGCCGACGTCGGTACGCCCTTAAATCGCAAAACGCAAGTGGCCTCACAGGCATCATTACGTTGTATCACGACAATGCAACGGTCGAGACCGACGACAAGGAACATCCAATCGTTCACATCAAACGTCAGCATTTACAAACCGCGCTCGACGGCGACACCGTTCTTGTGCAACTACATGCGGCGCGCGACGGAAAGCGCTTGCGAGGCGAAGTAATAGCTGTGCTTGAACGCACTGCACATCCGATCTCCGGTACGATTGAAAATGACGGAAGCTTCCACTACCTCATCCCTGATGATGCGAAGTATTACGTCGACTTTCTCGTTTCAGAAAAGAACCTTCACGGCGCAAAGCCAGGCGATAAAGTCATTGCAGTGTTTCTTCGATGGGAACATGCAAATGCATCACCCGAAGCAGGTGTACGCGAAGTGCTGGGTCAGTCTGGAAAAGCCAGCGTCGAATTCGACGCCATCAAAAAAGAATTCGGACTCCCTCTCAAATTCCCCGACGCAGTCGAGGCCGAGGCCGCAGCCTGCGAGCCCCCTCCAGCAAAAGTCCCGAAGGGACGTCTCGATCTTCGCAAAGAACTCATCATTACCATCGACCCCGACGATGCTAAAGATTTTGATGATGCACTTTCTTTAAAAACACTCAAGAACGGCAACCTCGAACTCGGCGTGCATATCGCCGACGTAACACACTACGTCAAAGAAGGTTCGCTTATCGACGAAGAAGCGCAAAAGCGCGGCAACAGCACGTATCTCGTCGATGGTGTTGTACCCATGCTTCCCGAGCATCTCTCCAATGGCTTGTGTTCACTTGTGCCGAACCAACCACGGTACGCTTACACCGTCTTCATGGAGTTTAATGCGGCGGGCGAGCGCCTGAGCTATCAGATAGTAGAATCAATTATCGAAAGCAAACGTCGCTTTGCCTACGAAGAAGTGCAGAAGATTATCGAAGCTGGCGAAGGTGAGCAATCGGAGTTGATACTTGCATTACACAAGCTCGGACGCAAACTGTACGACGCACGCATGATTGCGGGCGGCATCGACTTCGAATCGCAGGAAGTAAAATTCATCCTCGATGCAAACAAGGCCATCATTGGTGCAACTGTGAAGACGCGCACCGATGCAACATCGCTCGTCGAAGAATGCATGCTTGCAGCAAACCGCACGGTTGCCGAGCATCTACACACGCTCAAAAAAGAGTGGAAGACAAAGCAACTGCCTCCGTTCATCTATCGCATCCACGACGACCCCGAGCCCGAACGACTAGGCGAAGCCGTTGCTGTTATCCGCGCACTTGGGTATGATGTCCCGAGCGGCAAACTCACACCCATGCAGCTCAACGCCATCATCCACCAGGCGCACGACCGTCCAGAAAAACCCGTCATCAACCAGCTCCTCTTGCGCTCTATGGCCAAGGCCATCTACGCAGAGCAAAATGTGGGTCACTACGGCCTCGGCTTCTCCGACTACGCCCACTTCACATCGCCCATTCGTCGTTATCCAGACTTGTTCGTGCATCGCGTGTTAAAGGAATATGCGAAGGGGCTTCCCGTGCAGCGCCGATGGAGCGATCTGCTTGCGCAAGCATCACGTCTCTCCGACCAAACCTCGTTAACAGAACGTGCAAGTGTCGACGCCGAACGTGCCTCAACCAAACTCGCACAAACCATCCTCGCACGCGAACACATAGGCGAAGACTTCGAGGGCATCGTCAGTGGCATCACCTCGTTTGGAGTCTTTGTTACTATAAAATCGCTTATGATCGAAGGCCTCCTTCACATTCGCGACCTCACCGACGACTATTACTACTTCGACGACAAGCGTTATCGCCTCATCGGACGTCGCAATCACCGCGTCTTCCAGTTTGGCACCATCGTCCAAGTGCGCATCGTCAAAGCCAACATCGAAAAACGCAACATCGACATCGCGCTAGCGCCTGTCGTCGCCACAGAAGAAGACAAGATGGAGCGTTCGAAAGGTCGCGAACCACAGCGCTCTAGAGAACGCGAACCACAGCGCTCTAGAGAACGCGAACCACAGCGCTCGACGGAGCGCGAACCACAGCGTTCGACCGAGCCACAACGCTCGGAGGAGCGTCCCCTTTCGCGCACTCCCCGTAAGGGCGACCCTCCGGTGCGCACTGGCACCAGGGCTGCCAAGAAAAGTTCTGCAAAGAAGGGTCCGTCACAACCGGCCGCCAAGAAGCCAGTAAAGATGGGTCCACCGAAGACCGGCAAGCCGAAGAAGGGGCGTGGGTAGCATTCCTGTCGTGGAGAACTCACCCCAAACCCCTCTCATTAGGATGAGAAGGGCTTAAAGAGAACTCACCCCAAGCCCCTCTCATTAGGATGAGAGGGGCTTTAGTATTGGACGCCTACATTGTATTCGACACTGGTTAGGTGGAACCTGCCATAAACAAAGTCGCCCTTGTCGTAATGATAGACAACCTCAGCCGAGGACGAGAGTTGATGTCCGTTGATGGTGCGGTAGTCTTTTGCTGGAGTTGACCATGGTATACGAGACGAACTGTCACCCTGAAGTGCATAACGATTGCCGGATTTGAAGTTGACGAGCTGACCCAATGCGCTGAAGTACAAGGTGGCTGATATTCTAATGCCGTTGTTGGTAAACACCGCATTAACAGTGTCCCCACTTGCATCGCCCCACTCAATGCGGTTGTCTATGAGTGTCGCTGGAGCCAGTAGGCACATGTCGTTAAATAACGTTACTGTTTCCGCAGTGTCCATCTTGGGTCCGTCTTGATACTGCACGCGTACTAGCGACGCGAGGCGGATATCCATAGATGCCTTGCCGTTCTTAAAGCAGTGGAATCCCGTTACAGGGAGTCCGAACATCGTCACCTTCATGAAGAAGAGCCGTGCTGCAGGTTTTATAATGTTGTACTGTTCTGATAGTAGTGGCATCCAATCTGAAGAACTGTCCTGCTTAAACTGTCCATCGAACGTAGCACGGAACGTGCGCACCTTTTCCTTGCCTAGTGCACCACTATACCGAATGTACTTCTGTACGGGAGGTGGAAGATGCTGTATGTCCGATTCGGATAGAATGTTCGTGCCGGACATATCTGCACTCGACGTTTGCATCGACGTGGCTGTACTACGTTGTGCCGGCTCGGCTTGTAATGCTGAAGTAACTTCATGTTTGTATGTACGCGCATAACTCCACGTAGCATATCCAATGACAACTGCAACAAGGAGCACAACATTGGCGATTGTACCAAACTTCGCGTCCTGCCAACTTGTGATAACGAGATACTGCGACACCACGATGGCCACAGCTGCAGGTATCCACCACCAATCAACGTTCAACGCTACGATTACTGCTGACGAAACAAAGAGCAGTGTAGCCATCAACCACAAGATGCCGTTGGTTTTTGTGACTGGCTGATGCAAACGATGTACGCGTGCAAGATTATACGCCTTCACAAATCCCATCAAATGAATGAGTCCGTGCAGGACCAAGAGGATGCACAGTGCAATACGAACCATCGTGTGCCCCTTCCCATGTAGAAAAACCAACAGGCAAAGATCGGGACAATACTCTAGCCAATTTTTCTGAACACACAACGTAGACACCCTCGGTGTTCATCACATTAGGGGGTCTGCATGATTAAAGCTATTGTTGCTGTGGCTATAACAGCCCTAGTTGCATCTACCGTGAACGCACAACAACGATATCTTTTCATCCATGATTATGAGAAGGCCACGACCGACTCGATACCGTTGACAGAGTCGTCAACATGGTTGCAAGCTTCGACACCTTGGTCGCAGGGAAGTCTACCTGATAGAGTCGATTTGCCCACCGAATTGCCTACGAACGAAGCACTCGACGGACGCACATTAAAGTATCGTCCCGCTCGCGGCTACGTCAACACCCTAGCATATCCGGCCCGATGTGCTGCCGCCTTGCGATTCATGCGGAACGACTCATCAAAACCAGCATGTTCAGCGATGATGATTGGCGACAGATGGGTGTTGACTGCTGCACATTGTGTACTGAATTACATAGACACAGGCGACTCATTTAAGCAACGCGAGACTCGCGTCTATCCTGCTTGGGACAATGGGGCTCTTGCGACGAGCGCACCATTTGCTCGGGTTCGACGGGCATACGTGGTGTTGCAAACGTCAACCATTTTTTTCGATAACGACATTGCCCTGCTCGAACTCGAAACTCCCATCGGCGATCTAACCGGTTGGGTTGGAATGTTTACTTCACCTGATACCATGTGGACGACAGACCGACTCGGACATCGCCTATCATACCCTGGGACACGACACCTCGTTGATACCAACCGTGTGTTTAACAGCGACACACTCATCTATCGCTACGGCGAAGTCTATTCAGATCTGAGTGCCGTCTATTCCTCGAACGTCATAGGTACACCAGGCGAGAGCGGCTCTTCGCTTCTCATACCATACGACGGTGGTTATGTATCGACAGGCACACTTTCGTTTGCCCATAACATGTACACTCGAGTGCTCGACGCCACTACGTTTGCCAAGTTCAGCGATATCATACAAGGTACTAGCGCTTTAGAAGAAAATGACGCGCGCGCTTCTCAGCATGCATCAGGAAATGATGGCATTGTGGTTTTTCCAAATCCCGTTTCTGACGAAATGCAGGTACGTCTCGCAGGCATAGAGGCTGCTGCAGTAGACGCAGTCGATGTCTATGACACACTCGGTCGACTCATGCTGCATTCGCAATCGGCAAGGGTCTCGTGTAAGGGGCTAGTGCCTGGGTCGTATACGGCGTTGATTACGGTCGGCGCTCGGCGATATGTTGCCAGCTTTATCATGCTGTAACACATCGCCTCCGCTACCGCTTCAGAAGACGTGTACTTAAACTTCCAGCGGCACCTTCGACGCGAATCACATAGACGCCCGATGGGAGTGACCTTAGATTTATTTGCACTGCATTCATGCCACGCGTTATGGTTGCTCGTGGTATCTGAATGTTTTGCAGAACTCCATTCATATCGTAAAGAGCTATGTCAGCTGCGCCATCAACTGATGACTCAAAGCGGATAGTAGCTTCATCGCTAACAGGCTGCGGTGATATTGCCAATGTAGATAAAGAGTTCTCACTTATTCCACAAATGCCCAACACACTAGGCTGCTCAAGCGTTTCACATGCTTTTGCTTGGGAGACTGAAGAACTGCGTATTTGTGATATCACTCGCTGCTCATGATCGATGCGTTCGCGTGATGATTTCGATAGTCGTTCTTTTAAAAATGTATTCGGTACGTACCATAAAAACACGTCGGTGAAAGAGTTGTTCAGTCCTTCTGTTGTGTCACCAATCGTTGTATGTAGTGGAACGATTACACCCTGCAAACCAAGCACTCCACCCATGATTCTGATTTCTTCTCGCGGAATTCCTTGATTGTCATCAAGGTTAGCAAAAAACTCTTTTCGCAGCGCTGAGTCCTCAATAAACGACGTAAGCTCATCATACCATCCCATCGTTGTGCCGCGCTGAGCCCACCCAGTATCGGTGAACGTATACATGTAGGACATCGTAACTACAAGTGTGGTTGGTGTGGTCGGACGCTCAGAAAATGTCCCTCCTGCATCCAACGTATGGAGACTACCTAGACCTATGTTAGAGAATCCGTTCATTGTAATCGTTGACCTTGTCGTGTCAACGCCCATAGATGCCAAAGCGAGTTTTCGTTCAGGGGTATTGATTTGCACTAGGGTAGAAACCGGCACTCGTAACATTGATGCACTGCGCTGTATACCAAGGGCCACTTCCTCCTCGCGTGAAAGCTCTAGCGTTGCAAGACCAGACATACTCGACGGGATGTCGAACTCCTTGGTCTTACTCGGTTCCGTCGTTTCATGGAGGCGATCACCGCGACGGTTATTGCTTGTTGTGGCAGGTAGGTCTGGTATGCTCTCTATTGTTGTTGAAGGGGCTGACAGAGATTGTGCACCAGCACTTGACGATCCCACTGAATGCGGTACTACAACCACGGCAGGATCTTTGTGACTTAGCAATGATAATCCCACAATACCAACAACAGCTGTTGTTATAATTCCTAAAAACGCGAGCATAATCGGTCTCCAATTCGTTTGTGTTGATGCTTCAACTATCTTCCGTTGCAGATGGTCGAGAGGAACTAGCGGTGTTTGTACTCGCAGCTCCTTATGCGCATCAAATAGATTCTTTAGTTCATTGTTCATTGGCGGTCTCCTCAACTAACATTTTGTTTAGGCGTTGTTTGGCTCTGGCGAGCACCATTTTTACTGCACCTACCGACGTCTTTCTAATACGTGCTACGTCGCTCAAAGGCAAGTCGAAAATGTAGGCCAGTATAAGTGTCTCTCTCCATGCATCAGGCAGGAGATTCATTGCATCGTTCAGAATTCGGATGTCAGCCTGGGTGTCGGGACTCATTTGCTCACCAATCATCATATCGAATGCCTCGGGCTCGTGGGGCACCTGTCGTTGTGAGCGACGACGGCTGGCATGATGTAAACGCAACATCATTGTGAATATGAAACTCAGCAGCGCTTTAGAGTCACGAACATCATGGAAGCGCAACGCGCATGCGAGCACACTTTCACTTACCAGCTCAGCCGCAGAATCTCGACGATGTGTGAGATACAAGGCGAATCGTTCTACACGCTCCTGAATCTCAGCATAGGCCTTAAAAAATTCGTCGTACGTCGGGCGTTTATCAGTCATATATGGGTAGGTGTACGAGCTCGCTATAAAGTAACACCAGCATGTGATCTATGTGCTGGGTCGTATTTTGCAGTAGTTACCGTCGGTTCTCGGCGGCATCACACTACGTTCGCTATACACAGACGAACGTGCACTCTACTGCTACGTGAAGCGCTTGATGATACTCTGGCTCTCACGTAGAAGTCAGCCAAGTGTTGACTTGGTAAGCATTCGAGATACAAGAATCTTTTCGACTTCTGCAAATGAATACCCCGTTCGCACTAGCAGGACGATGAGGTGGTATAGAAGATCTGCTACTTCTTCAGGTATTTGCTCGGGCCGTGCAACTGTTGCCAAAGCAACTTCGACGCCTTCTTCTCCAACTTTTTGAGCAAGCCGTGCGATGTCGCCACTTAGGAGTTGTTGGGTATAGGACTTAGGATCTGGATTCGAGGCCAGCTCACTTCGCCTCTGAGCTACAATGCTCTCCAACGTTGCGAGTACACCTCGATCGCTACCAACAACGTCGGCCGAAGAATTCCCTACAAACGAGATTGTGCTTACGTCATGCTCGAAGCACGAATTCGTTCCAAGGTGACAAGTCGGTCCAGAAGGCTCTGCTGTTACGAGGATGGCATCACCGTCGCAGTCAGCACTCAGGGAAACAAGACGTAGTACGTTGCCGGACGTAGCCCCCTTCGTCCATAACTCATTTCTAGACCGCGACCAGAATGTGACGTATCCCGTCTTCTGCGTCATTTCGAGAGCGTCCTGATTCATGTACCCAAGCATGAGTACGCGCTGCGTCGTGCTGTCTTGAACAATGGCTGGTATAAGGATTTGTTTGTTTTCTTTAGACACTGCGAATCACCACTCCTCTCTTCATACAATCTGCTTTGATGTGTGCAATGGTGGTGTCGCCACGATGCAGAATGCCAGCAACAAGGGCGGCATCTGCCCCGCACTCGAACGCCGCGACAATATGCGCAGTATCACCAGCTCCACCGCTTGCTATTATTGGAATAGTTATCAATTCTTTGATTCTTGCTATCGTGGCAATATCATACCCTACTCCGAGCCCGTCATGGTCCATCGAAGTGAGCAGGATTTCACCCGTACCAAGGTCGGCAACCTGCTGACACCATTGCTCGGGCGACCATTCTGTTACTGTATTGCCTGCATTGATGACGACCCGTAGTTCCCCAGGTCTTATGCAGTGTGTGTCGACTGCCACCACAATACATTGTGAGCCGAATTGGAACGCTGCTTCGCTGATGATTTGCGGATTGAGGACGGCGGCAGTGTTTATGCTAACCCTGTCTGCACCAGCGTTCAAGAGACGCTCGGCATCAGCAATCGTGCGAACTCCACCACCCACCGTGAACGGAATGCTCAGAGCATCCGATACCTCTGCAACAACATCGGTGAAGAACGCACGACCAGCTATCGTGGCTGTAATGTCGAGTAGAACCAATTCATCTGCTCCATCCTCTTGGTATTGCATTGCCAGCTCTACTGGATCTCCAACGTCAACGAGATTTTGGAACTTCACGCCCTTCATGGTGCGGCCGCAATCGACATCTAGGCATGCAATGATGCGTTTGGCTACCATGAGGCATCTACCATTTCGCCGATGGTGACCTCGCCTGACAACCAGGCTATGCCGACAACGATTGCATCTACGTCTTCGCAAACAAAATCCGTAGTGCCACTTACTCCACCACTGGCGATCAGGTATACATGTGGTTGACGTTCACGGATAGAGTGGTACAGTTCCCTGCTGATTCCGGTGGAGTTACCATCGCGACTAATGTCTGTAACCATAAAAGAGCCGGCACCTGCAAGGTTGAGTGCTGACATTGCCTCGTGAACATTCACGCCACTATTATGTGTCCATCCTCTCGTTTGCACGACACCATCACGCACGTCAAGAGCGACGATGAACTTGTCTGCACCGTAGCGGTCGAACCAACTGTCAAGAAGTTTAGGAGACTCGATGGCAACCGATCCTACATTGATGATGTCAGCACCGGTCGCAACCAAGGCGTCGATATGAGCATCGGTTCGAATACCTCCACCAACATCGATGACCAGCGACGTGTGCTGTTTGATGTCAGCAACGATATTCGGAATGCAAAAAAAGCCTTGTCGTGCACCGCTGAGATCAACGAGGTGAAGCCGTTGAATGCCGGCGTCGGCGAGACGGCGTGCAAGATCCAATGGACTCTGCTCGAAAAATGTAGCGTCTTCGAAGACACCCGATCGAAGGCGCGCCACCTTTCCTTCTAGAATGTCTATGGCAGGTATAATGGTCATTGAAGTATTTCTTTAAAGCTGTAGAAAATTGCTTAGAAGCTGAAAGCCTCCATCACCGCTGCGCTCAGGGTGAAACTGTACGCCATGTACGTTCCCCAAACTACGCGCGGCCGAAAATTGTAAACCATGCGTACATACTGCCGTTGTGCTTGCATCCACAGGTGTCGCATAGGAATGCACGAAGTACATCCAAGCACCTTCGGGAATACCGACGAACAATGGTCCAGCACACCCGTTGATCTGATTCCACCCCGTGTGTGGTACTGTAGCCAAACGGCTATCAAGTCTTTGTACGAACCCAGGGATTCTGCCGATGCACGTTGTCGGTCCCTCCTCAGTACTGCTGGCTAGCAACTGCATTCCGAGGCAGATTCCGAGTATGGGCTGTTCGAGTGCACTGATCACAGCGTCGAGGCCACGTTCTCGCAATTGTGCCATGACGTGGCCTGCATGACCTACACCTGGAAGAATCACACGGTCGGCCATGGCAATTACAAGTGCATCACTTGTAATTGTAGCTGATACACCAAGTCGCTGGATCGCTGAATGAATTGACCTAATGTTCGCCGTGCCTGTGTCCAGTATGGCTACCTTCATAACGTGCCCTTCGAAGTCGGCAATCTGTTCGTGCCAGTTTCTGCAAGTGCCAGACCCAGTGCTCGACCAACGCCTTTAAAAACAGATTCAACAATGTGATGATCATTCTTACCGTCCGCTTCGACATGTAGAGTAATCATTGCTGTTGTGCTCAGACTTCGAAAGAAATGTTCAATAAGATCAAGAGGCATACCACCAAGGTAGTCAAGGCGCAATGGTACATCCCAGCGAAGGAAAGGTCGACCAGACAGGTCGAGGGCAATACGAGCCTGTGCCTCATCCATTGGTAGCACGAAGCCGTAGCGGGCTATTCCGTATTTGCCCCCGATCGCATTTCGCAATGCTTCCCCGAATGCTAGAGCAGTGTCCTCGACGCTATGATGTTCGTCTACATGCAGGTCGCCATTCGTTCGGATTGTCGCATCAATCCCGCTATGAACGACCAGTTGTTCGAGCATATGATCAAAAAATCCAATACCTGTGTCGATGGCAGCACGTCCGTCTCCGTCGAGCGCAATACTAACCTCAACTGTCGATTCGTTGGTAACTCTTTTTATGGTTGCTGAGCGAGCCAGTCGCCGCACACACTGTTCGACTTGTGCCCACGATGATGCAGTGCAGTATGCATGTGCCGGATCGGCATTCATGGCTTTGCTCTCGGCTGACTGCAGAAGAATCGACGGGACTCCCAATGCGTCGGCAAGCTGGATGTCCGTCAGACGATCTCCAATCACCGCCGAGCGTTGCATGTCTAAGTCGTCGGTACAGTAGTGTCGCAACATTTCGGTCGAAGGCTTTCTGCGCGATGAAGGCTGCACTTCCGTTGATGCATCTATGCAGACTTCGGTGAACACTATCCCTTCGGCTTTCAAGAGATCCATCAAGAAGTTCTGCACTCTAAGAAACGAATCGAGCGGATATTCAGGAGTATTTAGACCGTCCTGATTGGTTACCATGACCAACTCATATCCATAGCGCTGCTGTAGCGAACGAAGAGCTGTTAAAGCTCCCGACATCATCCGAAACTTTGATAGGTCGTCAATCCGCTCATCGCTAGGTTCGGCAATAATGGTTCCGTCGCGATCTACAAATAGAATTCGGCGTTTCATGACAAGTCCCTCTCAAGCGGTAAATCAGCCGTGGCATCGCAGAGTGCTGCGATAACGCGGTCGTTCTGTTGCGGCGTACCAACGGTGATGCGAACGTGATTGACTAGGTTGGTGTCTCCATGAAATGTCCGTACGCGTATGCCAGCGTTTGAGAGCATCTCTTCGATGGGCTGCGACGGCAAGCCTTCAATGAAAAGAAAGTTCGCCTGCGATGGATACACCCTCCTAACAAACAACGAGTCGGATAGGCATCGACTCAATCGCTCTCGCTCCTGCTTGATAAGCACTACGCATTGCTTCACCCAGTCTCGATTGCTGCCGATGGCTTGTGCAACCATCTGTTGGGCCGGTCCGGAAACATTGTAAGGGGCTCGCAATTGGTCAAGACGATGAACGACATCATGTGCCGCAATAGCAACACCGCATCGAAATGCTGCCAGTCCCCATGCCTTCGAAAATGTTCGCAGTACGACGACATTGGGCGTACTCTGTACGAAGGAGACGCAAGAACCATCCTCAGAAAAGTCAATGTACGCCTCATCAACAACCACTGTCACGTGGGGTCTTGATGTTGCGTATTGCACTATCACCTCTGGAACCATGCTCGTACCAGTAGGGTTATTTGGATTACATAGGAATACAATTGCGCCATCTGGAATTACACTCAACGATGCGAGCGAGACAGAACCGTCGTAATTGCGCGATACCTGCAGTACTTCTCTTCCTCTAGCAAAAGCGCAACGTGCATACATACCGAAGGTTGGTGAAGGAACAACCACGGGGCCGCTTGAATCTTGAATGAGTAAATCAATCAGTTCGTCGCTACCGTTGCCGCAGACAATACACTCTGTGGGTACAGACAGGAGATCTGCTATCGCAGAACGAAGGTGCTGCTGTTTAGAATCTGGGTAGCGATGTAATTCATCACCGAATGGTGAGCCCCATTCATTCTCGTTCATATCAAGGTTTATCAACTGGTTGGGAATCTTTCGCAGCCCTACCGCTTGCGCACGACGTCGCGTAACCGCAGCAGCGTGTCCGTCTAGTCCTTCCGCCAATGCCAGTGCCTCCACGATTGGAGCAATCTGTCTCAGCCCATCAAGCGAGGCGCGTTGTACCGTCATCGTACGCTGAAACGTATCGAGTGTAACACCACTAACGCTGCTCGCCCACCCACCAGTCGGCAGCGTGTGATTGGTTCCACTTGCATAGTCTCCCAAACTCTCTGGTGTATGACTGCCAAGAAAAATCGAGCCCGCATGGTTTATACGCTCGCATACCGCATCATCGTCGATCGTTTGGATGATGAGATGCTCGGGTGCGTAAACGTTTACGAAGTCTATTGCGGTATCGAGGTCATCGAACACCACACACCGGGCGTGCACCATTGCCTGCGTCACTGTTTCTCTTCTCGTCATCGTAGGAAGCAGTCCTATAATTTCGTTCTGCACATTGCTGGCTACATTCCGTGAAGTCGTGACCACCATAACCTGACTGTCAACTCCATGCTCTGCTTGTGCAAGCAAGTCGAGTGCGACGTTGTACGCATCTGCGTTTTCATCGCAGAACACGAGCACTTCCGACGGACCAGCTGGTAAATCGATCGCACAGGCATCAAGAGAGACTAGTTGCTTGGCAGCCGTCACCCATGCGTTACCAGGTCCAACAATTTTTCGAACAGGCGCAATGGTTTCCGTCCCATATGCCAACGCTGCAATAGCTTGAGCACCGCCCATGCAATACACTTCTGTTATTCCACAAAGTGCTGCCACGGCAAGGATCGTTGTATGAGGGAGTCCTGTTTGTCGATCAGGAGGTGTGGCTAAGGCAATAGACTTCACTCCTGCAGTTATCGCTGGTACAGCAAGCATGAGAACGCTGCTGAACAGTGGCGCTGTTCCTCCAGGAATGTAGATGCCAACACGCTCGAGTGGCCGACTTACAAGCGAACACGTGACGCCCGGGGATGTCTGCATCGACAAGACTCGCCGCCTTTGCGCATCATGAAACTGTCGAATATTCTCCATCGCTGCTGCGATTGCGTCCGCAACCAACGGAGTAAGCTGCTGTGCTGCATTTGTAAGCATGTCATTGGGTACTCTGCTAGATGACATTCGGACACCATCATAGCGCTCTGTTGCATCGAGTACTGCCTTATCTCCACCGTCAAGTACAGACCGGAGTATAGCGCGAACGGCAGGTTCGATTGTTGTAAAGTCTGCCGTCGGACGTTTACAGATCTGCGGCCAAAGCCCCTTACCAGGATTATCAAACACCGTCAACTGTGATGCATTCATGGAATTAGCGCCTCGATAGTTGTCACAAGAATGCCCTCAGCCCCAAGCTCCTTGAGAGCATCTAGGATGTTCCACACCTCATCACTTGGCACCACAGCATGCATGCCGCACCATCCTTCGCGTTCCAATGGAAGCACGGTCGGACTTCGCAGACCCGGAATGAGCGCCGCAGCTTCGTGCACCTGCTTGCACGGAATATTCATCAGCACGTACTTCTTATTCCGTGCCCTTCCCACCGCATCCATTCGCGATAGAAGTCTATCGATCCACGCCGCGTTCTCAGTAGTCGCGCTTGGTGCTCGAACCAAAACAGCTTCACTTGACATGACAACTGCAACTTCACGTAGACCGTTTGCCAACAGCGTAGACCCCGACGAAACAATGTCACAGATTGCATCGGCGAGTCCGATACCAGGTGCAATCTCCACACTTCCACTAATCGTGTGTACTTCTGCGCTGATGTGATTGACCTTGAGCCACTCCGCTAGCACACGGGGATACGACGTGGCAATTCGCAAGCCGCGAAGACTCTCGGGGGAAGTATACACACGTTCGCGCGGCAGTGCGATGCACACTCTACATCGGCCGAAGCCGAGGACACCACACACGAGGTCTGTCCCCTGCTGTTCTGAGACCACGTTCTGACCGACAATTCCTGCATCGGCAACACCAGTGGATACGGCTTCGACAATGTCATCATCTCTGAGAAACAGCACCTGTACATCGGCATTCGTAGCAGGTAACACAAGCTTCGCAGCTGGCTGCGGCAGATCTATCCCGCAAGCGCGTAGTAGGTCCAGCGATCGATCGGTCAGACGACCATTTTTCTGAATTGCAATTTTCATGGAGTAGACACAAAGAAGGGGTCAGCGATGGTGCGATTATGAGGCAGTGGACTACGATGAGCTAAAAACAAAAAAGGCCACTTCTGCTGAGAAGAAGTGGCCTTAACGTGTGTTCTAAGTCTGGAGGTTTTACCTAACCCAGTGAACTGCCCTTCTCTGCATAGTGCTGCCTGCGTGCATATGATGATGCACGTTGCTGAGATGTTGGCTGCTGTTCATGGGCGAGTTCATTGAGTGCAATGATAGGCAGGTTATGATGATTTACAATACAAACCGAACACAACACCAGAAGACGTCACGTGTGACAGACTCCTATTCGAGTCGTATTTTGCAGTAGTTACCGTCGGTTCTCGGCGGTATCACACTACGTTCGTTATAAAATGACCCAGCCCGACTCAACAGCAATACGTCCACTCACCACTCGCGACCTCGATGCATTCATAGAACTAAGGCTCGAAGCACTGAATGATTCGCCCTTTGCATTTGGTTCGTCGCCCGAGGACGACAAAGTACTTCAGAAAAAACACATGCGCGAAGTTCTTGAGAACGTAAACGAACAGGTTGTGTTCGGATGTTTTGAGGGCAACAGACTGGTTGGAATAACAGGACTCTTTCGCGAAGAACACCTCAAGATGCGTCATCGTGCCGGCATCTGGGGCGTATACGTCACGCCCGAGTATCGTCGCAAGGGCGTCGCAACGGCAATGATGCACCAAGCTATTGCACTCGCCCGCGAGTGGGGACTCGAACAGCTCGATCTAGGTGTCTCTGTCTCCACCGACGATGCTAAACGCGTTTACGAAGCCATCGGGTTCCGCGTCTGGGGACGTCAGCCCCGCGCCGTAAAGTGGAACCGCTTCGTAGTCGACGAAGAGTATATGTCGCTGCAGCTGTAATATTTTCAAATTGCTACATAGTTGTGAACCATCGTAATGCTCCTCGAGGCCACTGAATGAAACCAGAAGTCCCATCGCAAAGCAAAAAGAAAAAACGCCTGTCAATCGATCCGGCGACAGTAAGTCAGAAGCTGTACGAAAGAGATCTCGCTGCTGCAGGCTATGAACGCACTGGCGACCTCTTCATCATTGATCCGTATAAGGGCGGATACATCAACATGACTGCCCGATATAGAGAAGCTCGCGTTTTCAACAAAGAAAAGCGCAGGCTCAAATTGCTGCAAAAAAATTCGGCGGCAGAGAATTCCAAACCCGCTGCAAAGAAATCCAAACCCGCTGCAAAGAAATCCAAACCCGCTGCAAAGAAATCCAAACCCGCTGCAAAAAACTAGCAACACCGACGAAGGCTACCTCGAAGAAGACAACAAAAAAGAGTCCGCAGAAGAAAGGAAAGCCTAACACTGGACGGGGGTAACATTCAGCGTGTGGTGATACTTTCTTGTAGTACGAGTTTTGTATAGCTTGTCACGTACCGTTGGGCTCACGTACGATTAGCGAAATACAAGTTTCGTTCATCGTTTAGGATCCAACGCATGTCCTCTCAAGAGGTCACACTTTCTCCCGAAGCACACATGGTACGATCTCAGTTTTAAATCGGATCGATGATGTTCAACGTGGAGCATACCACCAATGACTTTCATATTTGGCATAATGAGTTCGCACTGCACGGGTATGGCAGTACGCTCGATGCAGCATCAGACGACCTTGTCTCGAAAGCGCAATCGATTCGCTCTGCATACGAGCAAGAGCCACGCGATCCAACCAAGTATAATTCAGCGTTAAGATCCTTGCTGAGTTTTTGTGCTACGGTGTAAGCTGATGCATAAGAACGCCCTGGTTCGTGCAGCGAAGTGGTATGCGCCTGCTCTTGTGCTCTGTAATCTACACGCACTGGCTTCATGTCCCAACAGCTCGAATCCTTTGCTGGGTGAAGTCTCGCCGATCGTCGTGCTCATTGTTTTCCGTCGCTGCTGGGTACACACAAATCCCCCGCAATTTATTACGAGACGTTCAATGCGCACATGTGGAGGGGTCGGGAAAGGGGCTGGCGGGGGCAGCAATCCCAAAAGCAAAATAATCGATTGGGTTTGTCTATATCCTCATCCACCTTCAGACACATAATACTTGGTATTAACTACGATATTTTAACTCATATCGACATCTTTATGCATATTTGAGGATAATTATAGGGTGGTATATGCTTTTGTCCTTTTCAGTTGAGAACTTTCGATCCATAAAGTCAAGGCAGGAGATAACATTCGTGCCTGACGGCAGACAAAGTGAAAATTCCGACAACACTTCAGTTGCTGGAGATCGGAATCAGTATCAAGGGTTAAGCGCCGTAATTCTATTTGGAAGAAACGCTAGCGGAAAAAGTAATCTGCTCCTTGCCCTACGAGCATTTCAAGTGTTAGTCACATCATCTATACACACAAGTATAGGCGAAACCATACGGCAACACAGTCCATTCTTACTCGATTATTCAAACCATGTGCTACCATCCACTTTTGTATTGGATTTCGTAGCTCATGATACACTCCGATATCAGTATATGATCTCTGTCTTTTCTGAGAGCGTAGCCGAGGAAAGTCTACATGTTTATCACTCGGCAAAGCCAACGATGATCTTTCATCGTTCCAACGCTGATGGGAATTCTGTCACTTTTGGGGTCGGTGTAACAGGCCAAAAAAATATTGTTAAGTCACAGCTACTAAAGAATCAACTAGCTCTTTCAAAGGGCGCAAATTCTAACCTTAAGGCCCTAATTGCTCCGTATGAATTCATCGCAAGGATGAAATTTTCTGGATTCGATTGGACCAAGTCAGAAACGGTTGATTCTATTCGTACCGATAATCCATTTCTAAATTTTGATTCCTCTAATGGTGTAGGGGAGATGTTTATCGCAATGAAGGCAGCAACAGATCCCAACATTATTCCATTCTTAAATCAACTCCTTAAAGCGGCTGACACCTCGATCGAAAGTTTGATCACTTCATACGAGGAAAAAAGTAGTGACGATAATGGAATACCTACCAGTTTTACAGGTGGAATCTCTACAGTGCATAAATCCAATTTTGGTCCTGTCATATTCCCTAGTCAAAGGGAATCAGATGGAACACGCCGACTTCTAACACTAGGTGCTGTGATTTACGACGCCTTCCAAGACGGGCTACTTCTTGTTGTTGATGAGATTGATAAGAGTCTTCATCCTGCAATAAGTCGTTTTTTAGTATCGTTGTTTAATGACTCGACCATTAATCTAAATGGCGCTCAGCTAGTAGCGACCTCACATGACGTCACATTGCTGGATGAACAGTTACTTCGAAGAGATCAAATCTATTTCGTGGAAAAAGAACGCGAGAGCACAGAAGTATATCGACTTTCTGATATCTCGGGAGTTCGAAAGGGCTCCAACATCTCTGACCTATATACTGCTGGTCGTTTCGGAGCAACGCCTCGAGTAGGTATCATTTCGCCACTTTCGCCAAAAACGAAAAAGTAGTCTGTATGAGTCGTAGACACTAGAGGCTACAGGATTCTGCGAGTGATTCCCAAGGGCAATTTGACGTCGTTTGGTGTGTGTTCGATCGTGATAAACACCCATTCCTTTCCGAGGCTTTCAGCGAGGCCCTGAATTCCGGAATTCAGATCGCTTTTTCATCGGTGTGTTTCGAGTTCTGGATCTGGCTTCACGTGAAGAAGTCAACGAAGAATCATTCAGAGTGTGATGATTTAATCAAAGAAATTGATGGATATAATAAAGCAGGTTGCGATTGTATAGACGGCTACGTCGATCTTGTCGATACTGCATGTAAGCATGCCTCGGAGATAGTGGCGGAGGCAGCCTCAGAAACAACGAAACCTTGGCAAAGGCATGCGTATACAAATGTCCATGAATTAGTTGCAGACCTACGTGACCAGCAATGAGTGCTCCATCACCTCTAATACGATAGTCGCCTCTTATGATCCCTAGACTGTCAATGGCTCGGCATTCCATTCTCTGTCATCAAGGAGACGTCCGTTGGCTTTCTTGCTGCGTTTCACGCCGTCCTCGCCCCACGCACCCCACTGCTTAAAGAAGAATGCAACGTCCTGCTCATCGCACTGACGCTGGACATTCAGCGCCCACTCCCTCTTCATCGGACGTGCACCGACGCCACTTTCGCCTCCTACAATCACCCAGTGGATGCCAGTGAAATCGACATGCCCAAGGTTTTCGAGAAGGGGCTCGACGGACAGAAAACGAATGTTTGCATTTACACGACGAAGAGAGTCTATGCGGCTAAGCACTTTCCTGCTCTCTACACTCACGCCCAACCACACGTTGTTAGGTACGTCACGCGTAAGAAAGTAATCGACCATTAATTCATCACGCTTCGTGAGAATCTGGTATGTGTGCTGAGGCGTCTCGGTAATCGTATTGAACACAGCGTCCAGGAAATCGAACGGCATGTCTTTGTGAAACAGATCGCTCATCGAATTCACAAAGAACTTTGTCGGCTTCTTGATTCGACGTGGCGCATCCAATCACTCAGGTAGTGTTCGAAACTCGAAGCCATGCTCATACCCCGGTGCACGCATAGCCTGTAAACGACGCGCCATCACCTCGGCATAACAGTTAGCGCAACCAGAAGAAACCTTCTTGCAACCAACGGAAGGATTCCATGTGGCTTCTGTCCATTCGATGCGTGATTGTGCCATGGTATTCTAGTCTCTATGCTATTGATGGCTGAAGTCCTATCTTACAAACACCCGCTTGTCGTCCGCGGTGCAATTGGACAGCGATCGTCACATCATTCGCGAATTCCAAGGTAGTGCGTAGTTTGGTTCGATCAATTTCAGTCTGTTAAAGGTTAGGTGTGAAAATATGGGCGGGTGTTACAGACATCAAGTGGTTTGAGCATCTGAGGCATCAGTCACCACCTGTTGCTGAGGTGAACTTTTGGATACCAGGTGGGACAGCCCCTTTCAACTCCTTGCCTGAGGGTAGTCCATTCCTGTTCAAACTAAAAGCACCGATCAACAAGATTGCCGGCGTCGGTTTCTTTTTCGGATTTCGCAAGCTGCCATTGCGGTTGGCCTGGGAGACTTTCAAGCTCGAGAATGGACGCAACACATACGAAGAATTGGCAGCGGCGATAGCGAAGTATCGTCGCCAGACCACGATTCGAGGAACCGAAGAGATTGGATGCATGGTGTTGGAGCAACCAGTGTTCTTTCCAGAAGAGGCATGGATTACGGCACCGGAATTCTCCACGAATATCGTGCAAGGCAAATCATATGACACACACACTTCGGTCGGGGCACTGCTATGGAAGCAGGTTTACGATTCGATGGGCATGGCAGGGGCGCGCAGTATGGTTCTAAATCCACAAGCCGCTTTTGAGCCAGTCTTCGGCAAAGAGTATTTAAGAAAATCACGTCCCGGTCAGGGAGCTTTTCGTCTGTTGTTAACGGACGTCTATGGTGGACGTTGTGCGATAACAGGCGAATCGACTCGGCCGGTACTTGAAGCTGCTCACATTCAACCGGTGACCATGTCGGGCAAGAATGAAGTAACGAACGGACTGTTGCTTCGATCAGACATGCACATCCTTTTCGATGACGGACTCATTGGCGTGACACCCGATTATGAAATCCGCATTAGCGATCGGATTCGCGAGCAGTACGTTAATGGAAAAGTTTATTATGCTTGGGACGGCAAGAAACTGTCCACGCTACCAAGTAATCCTGAGAGTTTTCCGAGTCGAGAAAGATTGGAGTGGCACATGAGTCACATTTTTGAGTCTTAATAACTGACCTAACATGTCTGCAGCCAAAGACAAGAAACGTTCACGTCGGTCAAGTAAGTCCGAACCAACAGCGACAATCTCCTATGGTTCGAAGATCACAGGAATAGGATTTGAGCGCGACGGCGATATTATTATCTGGGATCCTTGGACGTACTCGCCCGTCAACCCTGCTGCACGAGCTCGAGAGATTCTCGCTGTCGCCAAGGAAAAGCGGACCGCGAAACTGTTAGCAGCGAAGAATGCTGCGGTAAAGAAAGTTGCGGTAAAGAAAGTTGCGGCAAAGAAAGGGGCTGCAAAGAAAGTTGCGGCAAAGAAAGGGGCTGCAAAGAAAGTTGCGGCAAAGAAAGGGGCTGCAAAGAAAGGGGCTGCAAAGAAAGGGGCTGCAAAGAAAGGGGCTGCAAAGAAAGGGGCTGCAAAGAAAGTTGCGGCAAAGAAAGGGGCTGCAAAGAAAGTTGCGGCAAAGAAAGGGGCTGCAAAGAAAGGGGCTGCAAAGAAAGGGGCTGCAAAGAAAGGGGCTGCAAAGAAGTAGACCCAGTTGAGTCCATTAGAAAACTGCTCCTAAGTCTTGTGCCGCCAGATTGCAGGTGGCTCGGGCTGACCCTCGACCTTTTTGTCCAGAAAGGCGACATACGTGCATTGCGCTTCATGAGGTCGGCCAAGCACGCATCGTTGTCAGCGAGCGCGTTACGGGGTGCATACAAATCTGGCGCCATCAATGACGAGGCATTCATTGGGAAATAGTATCTACGCTACAAGACAACTCACGTTTGAGGGCGGGACTATCTTTCGTATGACGTATCAACAAATCGGCACGCACGTCTGGGGGTGGTTAGCAAAGACGTTATTTAGGTGCCTACCACTCCCCGATCGCCGCTGCCTTCGATTTGCATGCATCGATGAGATGCTTCGGCTTCACAACTTTCATCACATCAGCCCATGAGACGATCCAGGAGACGAGTTCGGGGTTGATGGGAACGCGCATGGAGAGGTCTGCGCTGCCATCGCGTCGGTGCTTGAAGGTTTGTGTGGGGTGCCACTGACGGCTTGTAAAGAAGTTTACCGATGGTGCGGCGATGCGCATAGTGATGTTCGTTACTTCGCCGGAGTAGACGCCGAAGCGTTGTTGGCGGTATGCTTCTTCGTCGAAGACGTGGTGCGGTAGTGGGAAGTCGTTTGCGCGCTCGACGTGTTCGATGCGGTCTACGGCGAGTGTGATGTAGCGCTTGTACTTTGGGTGCCAGGCTGCAGCGTAGAGCCGTCCCGCATGGGGCAGCAGACGGCAGAGTGCGACGATGAAGGTGCGGCGTGTGTCGTCGTAGAGGGCTCGGTATGTGACCTGGTCGTACGCAATGTCACGAATACCTTCGATGACCTGTTGGAGGATGGCATCGGGCACGGCGTCGCGCATTGCACCCGGTGTGACGTCGCTTACGAGTCCGTTGTCCATGAGCACACTGCCAGGCGCAACCTTCTCGAGCTTCTGCGCGAGCTTGTCGACGTCGCGCTCGATGGCCGTGCCGCGGAACTGACGCAACATACCCTTGAGCGTATGCAGGGCGAGCACATCGTTTCGGTTTATGTCTATCGGAACCATCGCGCGATACGAAGCCGGAATCCACCAACGCAATTCACGTCCGGCCTGCTCACACGTAATCGGCACACCCGCCGCCTCGATTGCGCGAAGGTCGCGCTGGATCTGACGTCGCGACACGGCCTTGCCTTCGACACGTGCTTGCACAAGATCGGCAAGCTCTGTTGTCGTGCAGTGATGTCCAGAACTTAGTATGCTCAACAGCCGCACCACGCGCTGTATCTGATGTGAATCGTTCACGTGCAAGCTCCCAATGAAATCGTCTGCAAACCTAGGCTTTAAGCGACGGCATACGTCGCGCGCGGTTCAGGAGCATGGATTACTGAGGTATTCGTACGGACACTCTACGTGTCAGTTTGGGAAGTCTAAGCAGAACCTCCGCCGGAATGCCAAGGCCACTCACCAGGTTACGAATCATGGCGAGGCTAAGGGTGCGTTTACCGCTGAGTATTTCTGAGACCTTGGACGCGCTGCCGATATAGGGGACAAGGTCTTTCGGTTTGAGTCCCTGTTGTGACATGCGGAAGCAAATTGCCGTGATAGGATCCGGAAGATCGATCGGGAATGCTCGGCTTTCATACAACTCGACGAGTGTGACGAGTAAGTCTAGTTCGTCACCGCCAGGTGTGCCTGGCTTTGCGCTGAAGAGTGCTTCAATACGCACTAATGCGGCTTCGTACTCTGTTTCATTCTTGATTAGTTTAGGTTTCATCTTATACTGACTGTGCGTCTATTTTATCGTACTCTTTGTGCGTTCCAATGAATCGAATGTACACGATCTGAAACGTGTAATTGATTGCCACAACGAGTCGGCATTGATTGCCGCACATGTTGAACACAACACGACCACTCTTGAGAATGCTTGCTGTTGGGTATCTCGACTTGACCGCGGCTGGGGATACCCACTTCGCGGCCTTTGTTTCTGCGAACCAAGCTTCGAGCTCTGCTTTCGCGCCAAGCTCTCGCTTCCAATAGGATAGCAGTCTCTTTTTCGCAATAATTCTCATCCGAAGATACAGTTCCCACAGGATTTTTACTAGATAAAGTTCCCACTACGGGAACTCTATTGATGACACTTTCTCCGAGAGCGATTGAAAGGCGATTGACCGTCTCAAAGACGCATTTTCACTATGTCTAAAATGACGCTGGTGTTGTGACACGTTGGCAACGATACATTTTCCGCAGCCTCCGATGTATCGCGACAACATACGTCGCGCGCGGTTCAATCTTTGCACGATGCAACATCGACGCACATTTCTGCAACTCCTTTCTGGCATTCCACTACTTGTAGCGACAGGATTTACGCAACGCGCCTTAGCGGCGCAAGTAGGCGCTGTGCACAGGCCTGCCCCCTTTGCCCCTTCCAACATAGACCTGTGCGATGTGTACATCGCTGGCTTGCAGCACACGCGAGCGTTTGACATATGCCTGCACGAATTGTTAAGCGTTGGAGAGGAGTTGGTGTTTGTGCGTGAGCCCGAAAACATTTACGACAAACGCGCTATTGCTGTGTATGCACGGCAGGGGTTTCGCATTGGCTATCTGCCGAAGTGGTCGAACTACATTCCGGCGAAGCTGCTCGATGATGGTGTGAAGCTTCGCGGAAGCATTGCGAAAATCAATGCCGACGAGCCACCGTGGCACTATGTGAAAGTTAGAGTCTCGATCGATGTCCCCAATAGCAACCTTCATGCCCGTGCCAATTGTCATCCCAATAACACTTATCTATGGAGTTTGAACTGATGAAGAGACACCATGTGTTTTGCAGATTAGGAATTGCTTCGATTCTGATGACGTTGTGCGTTGGATGCATGACGACAAAAATCCAGCAGCACAACATCGGATGCTTCGACCGAAGCAAGGCCGACGTTATGTGATCCGCAACCGCACTTCTTGTGCAGAACGGTTTCAGTATCACGATGGCCGATACGATTATCGGTATAGTTCAGGGCGAGACCGCCTCAGAGCATGATATATGGACTGGCCAAAACACCAAGCGTGTCTGGCAGGTAACCGTTAAGCCCGACTTCGCCACAACAGCAATGGTGAGTGCCGGTGACCAAGCGGCCTTGACTGCTCCTCAAGGATCCAAACCACTGTTCGTACTCGCAACGGCAAAAACCGTTAGCAGTTCGCAGAATGCATTCGGGGCTACCCTCTCAAGCAACGAGACCTACTACGACGACAGCGCGCACGAAGACTGGGAGTGGTATTGGGATGTTCGCAAGGGGCTCGAGAGTATCTGCGGAACGAAAGCAGTGATTACAACGAAGAAGATGCATTGAACCGAAGCCCGGGTTTTCATAAGCGCCATCAGAACGTCGCTTTGCTAACTACTGCAAATCAGAACCACTTACTAGTCGCGGGCTCATCGCAACTTCTTCTTTCCGCCAGCAAAACGAGAAACGGTGGGCGGACTGAACGTGAACTCGCTCGCAATCCAGAATGATTTTTTATCGGCATACCTTGCGCAGAATGCAGCATAGTACTCGTTGTGCGGTGTAACACTTCGCCAATCATTTACCAGAGGAGCCAGTCTCCATAAAGCTTCGTAATAGTCTTTGGCATAATAAAATCCCGTCGTATGACGACTTTCTAGCTGATTCTCGAGAATAACTCGATACGCTACGGTCGCGCCGAGTGGCATGTCGGCGGCCTCGAACAACTTGGCCAACCAATTCCAAGTTTGTGGGGGTGCATGGTCGATGGTGCACCGTTGTATTGCAATCGATTCGGCCTCTGCTCCTCTGCCGGCCGCTATAAGAACGCGAAACGCGGGTGTTGTGTGGTGTTTTGCTTCTTCGACGTCATGCACAAACTCATCGAGGACGCTTTCCACTTCTTCGAACGACAGGTTAAGCCGAAGAACTTTCAGCGTCTGCTCACTGGGTTTTTGTAGGAATAGGCTCCGGTAATCGGGCGCCACATAACTCGCTTCTCTAAGAGCAGTTTGCTCCGTTAATCGGTTAGACAGCTCCCGTGCTTGCGCCTCGTAACGCTCGCGTGTAGCCTTCCGACTTTGCTCCAGCAAGTCAATCCAGGGTTGCGCAAGGTGTTGTTGCTCATGGTCTTTATACATCTGAATCAACGTTACGATATCCGGTTCTACCATTCCGCCTTCGTACGTACAACACGCGATGAATGCTTCGGTTTCCCCCAGCGCGACGAGAAGGCGTCGCTGCACGAATGCCAGCTCACGGCTTTCGAAGAGAGGTTCACGGGGCTGACTCGCAACAGTTTTGGCAGTACTTGCGAGAAGGTCGCGAAGGACGGTCTCTGGCACCGTCGAAGCAATTGCATCGACAAGCTCGCAACCCGAATTGTAAGGGTCTTTCTCGAGCGCAACTCCGAGCCACTTCTTTATGTGCGCTTCGTCGTGGTAACGCGACGTAATCGAAGCAGCGATGCTGGGCAAATCGTCCTTGAAAATCTGTCCGACAAAACCGCTACTGTCATCGACGTTTTGTACGACGAAGTCTTCGCAGGTATGCAACTCACATAACAACTCGAACGCCACACTCGGTTTGGTCTTGCCAATGGAATCGATGTTTGAAACAAGTGTGTTGAGTTTTGTACGGACCTTGTGCGCTTGGTGATAAGGGTAGAACGTGGTTGAGCGCTTAATTCCGGAAATGCCCCTCTTGACTGCGGAGATAAGGTCCTGCGTGTCGGACGTTATCGCCACCAGATGCCGCTTCAGAGCAGGGTTGCCCTTGGTAAGCTTCAGCAAGAGATCTGCGAGAACATCCGATGGTACATCTTTAAGTCGCTCGGCTAATCGTTCATTTGCTGCGCTCATGAGATTCCATCGTTGAAGAGTAAGTACAGAACGCACGCAATCTATTACAGAGCAGACTGAGATGCTTCAAATCCCATGCATCGCTGATGGGACGGGGCTACATAAAAGGCCTACCATCAATCGATCACAGCGAATGAACTTCTTGACCGACTTTACGGCGACTCATACGAAGAGCATCGTTAATACACTTTTCCAAGTTGTCGATGAGCATTCCTTGAATCTCGATGATGCCGTTTGTAGTTATGACGCCCTTTTGTCTGGTGGAGGCGAAGCCCTTAAACAACGCTTCTTTGTATCGACGTACTTCCTTCACAGCCAGACTCGCCGCTGATTCCGATGAAGCATCATCGCGAAACATCTCGTCATGCGTTGTGAAGATATTCTCGATTGCCCAATCCCTTCAGTTCTGCCAGCTTTCGACTGGCCAAGGCAACCTTCTTGAGGATTTCAGGCGTTTCGAATTGTGCCGCCGTTAATGTGTCCAATGGTGTGTGCATAGTCTTTCGAGCCCCCTTTCTTGACACAGTATGTACAAAAACTACATATGTTTTGCAGCACATGTCTTGTAGCCCCTTACCCCTCTATCACAAGTCCGCATTTCGCTAGGTCTACAGACCAGTCACTGAGGGCGAGGTCGAATGCAACGTCGTTGAAGTTATCGTCGCCTGCAAGAGCGCGCGTCTTGTTGACAAGAGCATGGCGGGTAATCGAAACACGATGTTTGATTGGGGTGCTGTGTTGAGGTGCGTTCACCAGCAGCTCGCAACACGTGTGCGCCAATGCACATTCGAGAACGAGGTCTGGAATCTGAATGGAGCGATACACATCGAGGCAAGCACTCATGAGAGGTAGGGCTTCATGGGGCTTGTTCTGCAGGAGTGTTACGCGAGCCACGTAGTGTTTCGCACGGTGAAATTCTCGTACGTCACCAATGGATTCGTAGTCCTTGATTGCGATGTGCAGCGAGTCTAGGGCCTCGTCGTAACGATCGGTCGCCCTGTACACGTCGGCGATAAGGACATGTGCTGTTGCAATGCCTGCGATGTTCTCGAGGCTCTCTTGCGCTGCCATGCCGCGATGTGCGTAGTCTAGGGCTTTCTCGTACTGACCGGTATTGCAAAACACAATACCTAAGGCGTTCACCAGTTCAGCTTCGCGATGGATGTCGCCTGCGAGTTGCGCGTAATGCAGACCCTCGAGAAGGCAAGCGAGGGCTTCGTTGTGGCGGCGGAGGGTGTCGTGTAGACTAGCAATGTTCAGCATGACCATCGCAATGCCAGCACCGTATCCTTCGGTGCGACGGATGACAAGAACTTCCTGGTAACACTGCATTCCGACGTCGTTGTTGCCGCGCATGACGTACACGTTGCCAAGATTCATGAGCCCCGTTGTACGTAACGATTCGTCACCAGTCTGACGCGCTGCCTCGACACTCTGTTCGTAATAGTCCTGCGCCTTGTCGAGCATTACGCGTCTGAAATACATGTTGCCGAGCATGAGCAACGGACCTGCCGTGCAACCCACGTCATTGGCATCTAGTGCTAACTGAAGCGCAATGTGTGCCTGCTCTTCGGCAATGTCGAATTTATTCGTCGTCATTATGACGATAGAATGACCAAGGTATGCACGACTACGCTGTTGCAATGTGCCATACTCGTTGGCGCGAGTGATGGCTTCGGCGAAGCCAGCCAACGCCTCGACATTACGCGAACGTTGCTGATAGACATGCGATTGCAAGATCAACGCGTCGAGTGAGATGGACTTCAGTCGCGAGGTGGCCTGCGGCACAGCAGATGGCATCTCTGGCGACGTACGCAGCGTGCTATGCACAATCTGTTGACACAGATTCAGAAAGTGATGCGCTTCGTCAGCCGCATAACTCTTCCAGACCCATCTCGCCCCTTTCATCAACGACTCAGCAGCAAGTTCGTGACGTCCAGCAATCGCCGCGTGCGCAGAAAGACGTGATGCAACTCTGTGCACATTGAACTGCGCGGCTTCGGCAGTGGCGAGCTCTTCTACCAGCACATCAGCGGCAAGTGCATGCAACAAAACGCGCTCGGTCTTTTCTAGACTTTCGTATAATTCTTTATGAACGAGGTAATGCAGAAATTGATAGGTAGGGGTCTCGGTGGCATACATCGACTGCGTTCCAAGTGCACGAAGCAAATGGTACTGGTCCGAGAACAATCGCAGGCGAGCAATAACTTTCAACAACGGTAACCCGAGAAAGCGCGCGGCCATATTTGCGGATATGGTTTCGCCTTCGACACTTGCATAACGAAGCTGATCTTTTTCATCGCTGGTAAGGCGCCTGATGTAGCCTGCGACGACAGCGCGGGCGCTAGCAGGCACGGGCACCGATGCGAGGTCCTTGCGTAGGACCGCGGTACCAGGCTCGACAAAGTCATCGGCTTCGAGCGTCAGCAGGAAATGTGTTGCAAACAGGAAGTTGCCATTCGTTATTCGCAGAAGCCATTGCTCGAACGCATCGTCTTTGACATAGGACGGAAATTGTCCGCGTATCAAATGTTCGAGTTCGTCCTGACTCGCTCGGGGTATCTCGGTGCTTCTGCTCATGGAGTATCGTTCCATCTCGTCACGGATGCCGATTAATGCATGGTCGTCCTTGCCGGTCGCACGCTCGACATTGTCCTTGCGATACACCACCAGAAACACAACGTTGCTCGAGATAAGTCCGCGTGTAGCTGCAAACAACAAATTCGTAGAGCTCGTATCCGCCCAATGGAAGTCATCGAGGATTATTAGTACCGGCACCTCGCTCGACAACTTGCTAAGAAAGTTTATATACTGCCGAAACACCTGTTCCTGATTCGACGCAGCACCTGCGCTCTCTGCTCGAAGCTTGTTATGCAGATACACCTGATCGTAACCTGAACCTACAATGTTCAAGGCGTGGAAGATTGGTCCTCCAATCACAGGAATCAGTCCAATCCACGACGGCGCGGTATCAACGAAGAATTTTCCGATGTCGAGCTTGAAGCCGGGACGTTTGTCAGCCCCTTTAGCCCCTTCACCACTTCTTTTCGCGCCATCACCAGAACCGCCGATGCCGGCTTCGACAAGAGCGGACATAATATCTGCAAACGGCTTTAGTGCCTCGACGAAGCCAACGCCGTTGCCAGCGACTGGTGTCGAACATTCTGCGAACGCTGTAATCGGAGGTTGTGGGGCCGTCTCGAGGTCGTGCACAAGCTGCGCAATGAGCGTGCTCTTGCCAATGCCCGCTTCTCCTGTCATGAACAACACGCGCTCGGGCACACTACGTGCAAGCATTGCTCGCACGGTCGTTGCTAATTCATCCAGGATTGCACGGCGTATTGGTTGTGACATCGGAGGCAAATATGCGGCATTGATAGTTTTGCAGCGTAAACATTCAGAGTTCGCCAAGACCACTGTAGTCCATGCACATGATTCGCCCCCTGCTGCCCCCTGACGCCGAAGCCTTCATGGCTTTGCGGCGCGAAGCGCTCATCGACACACCCGTTGCGTTCGGAGCCTCGATCGAGGATGACAACGGACTGCAACGTGAGCTGGTCTTGCCAATGCTTGAGAGCGCAGATGAGCATTTCGTGGTGGGTTGCTTCTATGGCGAACGCCTCGTCGGCATGGCCGGACTTCATCGAGAGCAACGTCTAAAGTCGCGTGTATGAAGCGGTGGGCTTCGTGATGTGGGGACGTCAGCCGAACACCCACATGTGGCAGGGCGAGACGTTCGACGAAGAGTTTATGTCGCTGCTGCTGTAGTATTTGGCCGTTAGTAAGAAAAAGTACATTTATACATTTCCGACTGCATCTGCATAGAAACTAGCTGCTCATAACGATCTTCCACGCCTCTTCGATGAAGTGCTTGAGCGTTACGTCTTCGATTTCGGCCACTTCTATGCCGATCCAATTTTTTCTACTTGCGTTCGCAGGTTGATAGTAGGCGTACGGCTTTGCTTCGATGAGTGCGGCCTTCACAAGCGGAGGCGTGGGTAGGACAATTTCTGCGTGCCGATCGTTGTGAGAGTTCTTTGAGAACATCACGAATACTTTGTTGTTCACGAAGAATGTCGGTTGGCCATGCGACAATCGCTCCGAGGTGTTCGGTAGAGCAAGTGCGAACTCGCGCACTCTTCGAAGGGGTTTATCGGCTTTCTTCGTTCCCATAGATTCGGGCGCTGCCTTCCATCGCTACTTTTGCAAAATGAAACTACAAATTACTTTATGTCTCGCTTGCGTTCTCGTTCTGGCGTATTACGAGTGCGCGGCACAAATTAACGGTCCATGGAATAGTCCCCTACTTTGGTCAGAAGAAATTTCACCGGACATCTTCGGCATACCGCAGATCTTTCAGGATTCGTCGGGTGTGCCGAGTGTGGTGCGCAAGGCTGGCACCGACACCATGTACTGCGTGTTTCAGTGGTTTCGAGAGCCGCGGAATACGCCTACGTGGGACAGAATAGCAACGAAGAAGAGTTTCGATGATGGACGTACCTGGGCGCAGCCCGAACCGATTGTGGTGAGTGGTTTGCCTACAGGATATCAACGTCCGTTCGACCCGACCATCGTATGCTTTGGTGATAGTATACGTTTATATTTTTCTTCGAGCGCGCGCCTGCCATCGGGTCCCGGACTCGACTCCGTCGTCAACACATACTCGGCCGTTGGCGTCGATGGCGTGCATTTCATATTCGAGCCTGGCATCCGGTTCGACAACGCAACACGTCCAGTCATCGACCCCGCAGTCGTGTACAACAACGGCACGTGGCGCATTACCGCTCCCATCGGAGCTCCGCAGGAAGGGGCTTATCAGGGGTCTAGCACAGATGGTCTGAACTTCATTCGGATGAATGACATTCCGTCGGACAACACGCACAACTGGACCGGCAACATGCTGGTGGATGAAGGCGGCACCATTCAATTCTACGGCAGCGGACAAATGTTGTGGAGAGCACCAGAAACAGCTTTCGGTATATGGGGCGCATACACATCGCTAGGTATAAGAGGTGGTGACCCATCGGCCGTGACACGTCGGAACGGACCTCGTATGATCGTCTATGTGGGTCCGCCTTATGTAACGTCAGTTGCCAACGATCTCACCAACAAAACATCGAACAGTTCTTCTGAGGTACAATCCGAATTCGTCATCGCTCCGAATCCGGTGTATGATGTCTTTACCATAACACAAGTGCAATCGCAACAAGGCACCAGCCCCTTCGCACGAAGTGCGAGCCCCTTACATGATGCGAAAGTTGTGTGTATTAGTGTGCATGGAGAAACAATCCCGTGCAATGCTGTCGCAGGCACCGTCGATACGTCGTCGCTTCCTGTTGGTATTTATCTCGTCCATTGCATGGATGGCACAACGATTGGCCACGTCGTTAAACTTCCTTAAGAAGGCACATGCTCTAGATGCTGGTCTGACGATGTAGATTTCGGTACTGGCATCGTCAGGAACTTGCTATAACAACACGCGGCTGCTACGCGCTCCCGCTGCAGTGAAATACACCACCACATAAGCTCCATGCGGCAGACGCTTGTCGGTTAAATCGAAAGTACCGTTGTGGTCTGCATTCCCTTGCATTACAATCGCACCCAATACCGAGTAAATGGTAACTGCGCATTGCGGTGTTGCGCCCTCGATACACGCACCATGCACTTGTAAGGGGCGAAAGGGGCTAGGAGACGTATTGACAGATGATGTGATGGGGAGCGTTATACCAGGAAAGGTTGCAACACAACCGTTTGGTAGTGATACTACGATGCGGCCATCAACATTGCCTATACGACACGTCGTATAGATGGCCGGGTAGACGTAGGGAAGCCAAGGTGCATGAATGTATTCACGAAGGATCGACCCCGTGCGCACGTCGAACGACACGAGTGAGTCGTGGGCGACCATCGTTGCTATGGTTCCATCGTGCGACCAAAATAAAGTCGTTCTACTCGAGCGCATGCCGACGGGCATTGTGATTGAATCAACAGTGCCATCGGAATGCAACGAAACAATTTTGGTCTGATCTTTTACGAATCGGACGGTGTTGCCTAAATCGGACCATGTTAGAGATTGAGTATATGACCGTGAGACCGTCGCGTACTGTCGACTATAATCGGTGGCTTCAGACAGGATGTAATTATCGGCGCTTAGGAATAAAACACGATCGCGGTATGGGGAGATGGAAACAACAGGATGAGGCAACAGCGTGTGCGATGCACAGTCATTTTTGTCATACCTATTCATTCCCACGATGTAGAACGGCGTTTGTTGAACAAAGCCAGTTACGCCACTCGCGCTGTCTATCGTAGTATCGGTTGAACATCGCCCGTAATCAACATATCGTCCGAAGGAACGCAACGTGTCACCCGTCGTCGAGAATGCATAGGTTGGGCGTTGGCTATTGGAAGGAAAGCCCTGACTGATTGAGATCCCACCAGGCGATTTTCTTGCACGAACACGATCGAGATTTACATAGCCATAAAAGGAAGTCTGATCAAAAGTCGCGAAAGCAGAGGTTAGTGAATCATTGATAAACGTTGCGGGTTGAAAACTGATCGTCAGCCGCTCTCCTCCTAAGTAAACGCTGGTATCTGTGAGGAAACCGATGTGCCC
>Ga0163153_10001444_pt1 | contig 37515 bp, 31 predicted proteins | sample OliLakLV19MP6IB1_FD_148629 | JGI IMG/M metagenome (GOLD analysis project Ga0163153, IMG submission 148629) | Freshwater microbial mat bacterial communities from Lake Vanda, McMurdo Dry Valleys, Antarctica - Oligotrophic Lake LV.19.MP6.IB-1 | ecosystem: Environmental > Aquatic > Freshwater >... | reverse complement strand
TGTTGAGGGAAGATGGTTTGCTGTCATCCCAGCCGATGAAACCAAAAAAGGGTGCTGAAGTCTAGCGGAATCTTTTGTCCCCTATCCCCAATCACTTCGACGTGCAAACCGGAGAACCTTGGTGCGTGGTCTCATGTGTCGGAGTTGGTGATTGCGAAGCCGGGGCAGGGGATTAGGGTGAATCGAAATGGAATGGCAGGAAACATTGGCGCTTCTGATTGTGGCCGCGACGGCGACGGTCTTTGGCCTGCGCAGCTTCAAGTCCCGCAAGGGCGGGCTGCCATGTGACAGCGGGTGCGGTTGTTCATCGGGTTCAGTGTCAGGCCAGAAGCAGCCGGTCACAGTGCTTCAGGCGCGCAAAGGGCAGCCAGCCCGACTGAGGATTAAAACGTGATCGAGAAGGACGCTTGCAGAAAACGGCGACGTGTTTTACGGTCCAGTCGTTAGCAGACATGTGCAAAGTTAATTCTTCCCTGTATTCGCAAAACCTCCCGGAACCCCGGAGGGAATCTGGCGGTCAGACGCACTGGATTCCAAACGCGGACGTTTACACCTCGGAGGAAGGCCTGGTGGTCAAGGCCGAGCTGGCGGGCATGCGCCGCGAGGATCTCGAAATTTCCCTCGAAGGCAACCGGCTTCTCATCAGTGGCCAGCGGCCGGATGGCTGCCGCACGCCGGGCTGCAAGTTTCTCGTCATGGAAATCAATTACGGCTCCTTTGAATGCGTGATCGAGATTCCCCCGGGCTACGATTTGGCCAAGGCCAAGGCCTCGTATCAAAATGGTTTCCTTCGGGTCGATGTTCCGCCTGCCACGAAGCCAGTTTCCAAAACCGTCTTCGTCCACATCTCGGAGACCAAATAACGGCTCCGAATCCCTCGTGGTGCTGGAGCTTTCAACTTTAGACCCGCTCGCTCATGGGCTCAGATACTGAATTCATCCGTATACTTGGGTCCGCCTCCGACCAGGAAGCCGCCGAAATTCCCGTTCCCAAGCCGCCGCCCAAGGCGCTTCCTGCCTCACTGCCCGTTCTCGGCCTCTCCGACATCGTCATTTTCCCCGGCATGGTCGCGCCGTTGCTGGTCGATACCGCCCAGAGCATCCGCCTGATCGATGACGTCGTGGAGGGAGACCGCCTGCTCGCGCTGGTGCTTCAAAAGAAGCCGGATGTCGCGACGCCTCTGCCGGACGACCTGCATCAATACGGCTGCGGCGCGCGCGTGCTGAAGATGCTGAAGTTCCCCGACAACACCGTCCGCGTGCTGGTAGAAGGTTTGTGGCGCGTGCGGATCGTCGAATACGAATCGCAGGACCCGTATCTTCGCGCGAAGGTCGAAGTGCTGAAGGAGGTCAGTGCGGATTCCGTCGAGACGACCGCGCTTTCCCGGAACGCGCACCGGCAGTTTCAGGAGATCATCAAGCTCAACCCGGCCCTGCCTGACCAGGTCAAGATCGCGGCCATCAACACTGATGCGGGCGGCAATCTCACCGACTTGATCGCGGGAAATCTCAACCTGAGCCTCGACGAGCGTCAGAAGCTGATCGAGACGGTGGACGTTAAGGAACGGCTCAACCGCCTTCAACCATTGCTGAACCGCGAGCTCGAAGTCTCCACGTTGAGCTCCAAGATCCAGCACGATGTCGCCAGCACGATGGCGAAGAGCCAGCGTGATTTTTTCCTGCGCGAACAGATCCGCGCCATCCAGCGCGAGCTGGGCGAGGCCGATCCGGTGGCGATGGAGACGAACAATCTCCGTGAACAGCTCGACAAGGCCGTGCTGCCCGAGGAAGTCCGCAAGGTCGCGCTCAAGGAAATCGAGCGGCTGTCCCAGATGTCTCCGGCGGTCGCGGAATACACGATCACGCGGACGTATCTCGATTGGATTTTCGGACTGCCCTGGAGCAAGACCAGCGAGGACCCCATCGATCTGGCGGCGGCGGAGCGCATCCTGGACGAGCAGCACTTCGGACTGGAGAAAGTGAAGGAACGGCTGCTCGACTTCATTGCCGTCATCAAGCTGAAGAAGGACATCAAGGGGCCGCTGCTCTGTCTTGTCGGCCCGCCCGGCGTCGGCAAGACCTCGCTCGGCAAGAGCGTGGCGGATGCGCTGGGCCGTAAGTTCGCCCGCATCTCGCTCGGCGGTCTGCGCGATGAATCGGAGATTCGTGGGCATCGCCGGACCTACGTCGGAGCCATGCCTGGCCGCATCATCCAGACCTTGCGCCGCGTCGAGTCGCGCAATCCGGTCATCCTGCTGGACGAGATCGACAAGATTGGTTCGGACTTCCGAGGCGATCCATCCTCGGCGCTGCTGGAAGTTCTCGATCCGCAGCAGAACAACACCTTCACCGATCATTATCTCGACCTGCCGTTCGACCTCTCGCAAGTGCTGTTCATCACCACGGCGAACTGGCTCGATCCCATTCAGGCCGCGCTGAGGGATCGTCTCGAAGTCATCAGCCTCCCGAGCTACACCGCGTCGGAGAAGCTGCAGATCGCCAAGCGTTACCTGGTGCCGCGCCAGCTCGAAGAGCACGGCTTGGAACGCAAGCAGGTAAAGTTTCCCGATGCGGCGCTGCGCCAGTTGATCACGGATTACACGCACGAAGCGGGCGTCCGCCAGTTGGAGCGCGAGATCGGAACCCTGACGCGCAAAGCCGTCCGCAAAATCATCAGCGGGAACGGCGATGTCACGCCGATCATCATCGAGGCGAAATCGCTCCCCGACTATCTCGGCCAGCCGAAGTTCATCTCCGAAGCCGCCGAGAAGATCACCGACGCCGGCATCGCGATGGGCCTGGCCTGGACACCCGTGGGCGGCGAAATCCTGTTCATCGAAGCCACGCGGATGCCCGGCAGCGGCAAGCTCATGCTCACTGGCTCGCTCGGCGACGTGATGAAGGAAAGCGCGCAGACGGCGCTCAGCTATTTGCGCAGCCAGGCGAAGCAGTTGAAGATCGACATGTCCGACTTCGACAAGCACGACCTGCACATCCACGTTCCCGCCGGTGCGACGCCGAAGGATGGACCGAGCGCGGGCTCAACGATTTCGGTGGCGCTGGCCTCGGTGCTGACGCGGCGGCTCGTTCAATCCAACCTCGCGATGACCGGTGAAATCAGCCTGCGTGGCCGCGTCCTGCGGGTCGGTGGAATCAAGGAAAAGGTGATGGCTGCGGCCCGTTCCGGGTTGAAGCAGGTCATTCTGCCGGCGCAGAACAAGAGCGATTGGGCGGAGGTTCCCGATGAAGTTCGCAAGAAGATGAAGGTCCGTTTCGTGGATCACATCTCTGAACTCATCCGCCTCGCGCTTCGTCCGAAGTGATGCCATGCGCGCCGCTCTCCTGTTCCTCAGTCTGCCTTGTCTCCTCGTCAGCCTGGCCAATCTCCCGGCGGCGGAAACCCGATCTCCGGCGGCCCCGTTGTCGTTTCCAGACATGGATCGCGATGGCCAGGAACTCGCGGCCAAGCTGCGAGATGCCGTGCCGGAGGGCAATTCGAGCTTCAGCGGCGTGCTCCAAATCACCAGCCGCGACGACACTGTCTGGTTCGTCCCCATCGCTTCCGACATCTCAGTCACCCCGACCAAGTGGGTGGTGACCTATCGTTCCATGCCGACCAATGGTGCGCCGTCAGAAACCTTGACGATCACCCACGCCGCCGGCGAGCCGGGCCGTTACGTCCAGGTCATCGGCGCCAGCAGTCCGACGTCGGCTCCACTTCACGCGGCCTTCGCCGGATCGGATTTCTGGCTCATCGATCTAGGGGTGGAATTCTTTCATTGGCCGAAGCAGCGCCGGCTCCGGCACGAGATGCGCAACAGCCGGTCCTGCTACGTCCTCGAAAGCATCGACCCGAAGGCGACCGACGCGGGTTACGCGCGGGTCTTGAGCTGGGTGGACATCGAATACAACGGCATCATCCGCGCCGAGGCCTATGACCGTGCCGGCAAGCTGGTGAAGGAATTCAAGGTGGACAGCTTTCGCAAGGTCGATGGCCGATACCAGTTGGAGAGCATGAAAATCCGCTCCCGTGCCACCGGCCAGGAAACCGAGCTCAAGTTCGATTTGCAGAAGAAGTAGGCGGCGAGAATTCTTGCCCGCGCCGTGTGACATCCGGTCGCGTGCCTGGTCCAATGATCGATGTCAGCCTTGATCACCGAAACGCCTGTGGAGCCCCTGCCAGAGACATCGAGCCCAGCCACCTCTGTTCAACGCGTGCCGCTGGAGCCGCCCGAGCTGGAGGCCATCTACGAGGAGCATTCCCGTCCCATTTTCTATCTGGCGCTGCGCATCTTGGGCGATCCCACGCAGGCTGAGGACGCCACGCATGACGTCTTCCTGAAGGCTTATCGCAAGCTGGGCGAGTTCAAAGGAAACTCCAGCATCCGCACCTGGCTTTATCGCATCACCATCAACCACTGCCAGAACCTCCTCCAGACCTGGCATCGCCGGAACATCCACGGCACGGATGACGAAACGTTTTGGGAGCGCGCCGTCGGTCCGGGCGACAGCCCGTTGCGCGTGCTCGAAACCAAGGAGCTGGGCCAGCGCATCCAGAAGTCGCTCGACGCCTTGCCGGAAGGATACCGCCTGCTGCTGCTCCTGGTCGCCGATGAAAAGCTCAGCTACGACGAGGTCGGCGCGCTGACCAACCAGAGCAGCGACGCGGTTCGCGGCAAGCTGCATCGCGCGCGGAAGACGTTTGCCGCCGCGTTCCACCAGACCGCTTAATCCCCCACTGCCACCACCACCAACCACCACTCCACTGTCACCATGAGCCAACCCACCTCCAGGCTGAACCAGCGCCAGCGAGAGGAAGCCATCTCTCAGCAGCAAAGCGCCCAGAACACCGCCGCCCTCGAGTTTGCGGCTGCGGAAGAAATGCTCCGCCACGACGCCGGGCAGATTCCGGTGCCGCCCACCGTGGCGGAACGATTGCAGAAGTCCGTCGCCAGCGAGCCCGCGCCTCCGAAGTCCTGGTGGCGGCGTCTGCTCAAAAGCTGAAGTACGTGTGTGTCACGGAACAAAAACTCCAAGGCGAGATCCGCCAAACACGCCAAAGGACGCGAAAGAGAAGCCCGGAACTCCGCCTTGGAGACGAAGGTTCAGATGCAATCGGAGACGCCTCAGTTTGTTCTCCTTTCGTGTGTTTCGCGTGTTTAGCGGATCAATCTTCGGCGTTCGATCTGAGGCTCGGCATGGGATTTGTCCGGTTGCGAAACGTCCGCTCTGAGGCGACTGGTCAATCAAACTGTGCGTTCCATTCAGCCCTGATTCCCGATTCACTGTTCACCGATGACTCCCTCGCCCACAGCCGGTCTCGCCGCCGAAATCGAAACGCTCATCCGCGCCCGGTATCCCATCCTCTACCTCGTCACCAACGAGGAGCTCCGCGCCGAAGAGATCGTCGGCGAAGTCGCGCAGCGGCGGCAGAAGAAAGTCTTCGAGTGGAGCTGCAGCACGGGAATGATCCCGGCCGGCACGTCGATTCAATCCCAGCGCAGCCGCCACGCCGCCACGCGCGAACCGCTGGCGGCGCTGGAGCAGGTCATCGAACAGGTCGAGCCCGCGATCTTTGTCTTCAAAGATTTCCATCCGTTCCTCACGCGATCCAATCACGCCGTCATCCGGCGCCTGAAGGAGATCGCGCTCCACTTGAAGAACAGTTTCAAGACCATCGTGATCATCTCGTCGGTGCAGGAGATTCCGGTCGAACTGGAAAAGGAGATCACCGTCCTCAATGTCCCGCTGCCGTCGCGCGAAGATCTGGAGATGTTGCTCGCGAAGATTCTGGAGGACGTGAAGCAGTTCAAGCACATCTCCATCGGGCTGGACGCGGCGGGCCGCGAACGGCTCCTGCAGGCTGCGCTCGGACTGACCTTGGGCGAAGCGGAAAACGTCTTCGCCAAAATCATCGTCAAGGATCAGCGCCTGACCGGCGATGACGTGGGCGAAGTCTTCGCGCAGAAGCAGCAGATCATCCGCAAGAGCGGCCTGCTGGATTACTACGCGGCGACCGAGAGCTTCGAGCACGTCGGCGGGCTGGCGGTGCTGAAGGACTGGCTGAACAAACGCTCGGTCGCCTTCAGCACTGAGGCGCGCGACTTCGGGCTGCCATCACCGAAGGGGATGCTGCTGCTAGGCGTGCAAGGCTGCGGCAAGAGCCTGTGTGCGAAGGCGGTTTCAAGTCGCTGGCAACTGCCGCTCCTGCGCTTCGACATGGGCCGGATGTTCGGCAGCCTCGTCGGCTCGTCGGAAGAGAATGTCCGCCGCGCCATTGCCGTGGCCGAATCAGTCGCCCCGGCGATCCTTTGGGTGGACGAGATCGACAAGGCCTTCGCCGGTTCGCAGAGCTCCGGCGGCTCGGATGGCGGCACGGCCGCACGCGTGTTCGGCACGTTCCTCACCTGGCTGTCGGAGAAGGTCGCGCCGGTCTTCGTGGTCGCGACGGCAAATGACATCTCGCAACTGCCGCCCGAACTTCTCCGCAAAGGACGCTTCGACGAAATTTTCTTCGTGGACCTGCCGTCGGCGGAGGAGCGCGCCGAGGTGTTCCGCATTCATCTCTCGAAACGCGGACGCGATCCTGAGAACTACGATGTCGCCGCGCTGGTGGAGACGAGCGTGGATTTCAGCGGCGCGGAGATTGAGGAGGCGATCATCAGCGCGCTCTACGACGCATTCTACGGGCGGGAGGAACTACAGACGGCGCACGTCTTGTCGGTGCTGGCCGAGACGGTGCCGCTCGCGCGCACGATGGATGAACACATCGGACGGCTGCGCACCTGGGCGGATGGCCGGGCGCGGAACGCCAGCGTCCCACGCGGGGCGAGGCCGGAGGAAACGTGAGAGGTGGAAACGACAGGAGAATCAGGTTATGTGGAAGGCATTTGCTGAACAGTTCAAAAGAGTGCGGGCGGCACACCGGCGGGCTTTTCCTGCTGGGCCTGCTCGGCGCGCCCGTCTGTGCGGCGCTGGTTTCGCTGCTCGGTGCGTGGACGGCGAATCTGCTGTGGATCATCTGGGCGATTTTCTTCGCGCAAGGGTTCACGAAGTTCGTCCACCAATGGCGGCATCCGGTGCGTCTCGGAAAATTGCCGCCCCTGTCGCGGCACGATTTGCGGGCAGCCCGGTCAAAGCTGACCAGATGCCGATAATGGCAGGATGAATCCGGGGAACGGACCGCGGCTTTGTGCAAAGCACCAGCCGCAGCGGGTGGAAGAACGCGGTGTCGTCAGGAATATTTCAGCCGGTTGACCTTGCGCAGCCGCTGCGGCTGGTCTTCGACACAGCCGCCGTCCGGGGCAGTGTCCGGATGCGCACGTAGCGGGCCGCCCGCAAACTTTTGGCTCGCGCCCTTGCGGGATTTGCCGTTCCAGTAGCGGGACCAGCCGCCACAACAACCATGAGCCGTTTCGCCAATCTCGAATTCAACGACGAATCGCAGGGACGGACACAGCCCCAGCCCTCCACCTCGGACGCCGACCGCTTTGTCGGCGAGGCGCAGTCCGCGTTCGAGCGCGCGGACTTCGAGCAGGCGCTGCGCTCCTTCTCCCGCGTGCTGGAGCACGATCCCAAACACGTCCACGCCTGGGCTGGGCAGGTTCGTGCTCTTATTGAGCTTGGTGAATTTCAAGAGGCACGGCTCTGGGCGGACAAGGCGCTGGAACGCTTCCCCACCGAACCTGAGCTGCTCGCGGCGAAGGCGGTCGCGCTCGGACGCTGCGGCGATCTGGACGACGCGCTGACCTTCTCCGACGCCAGCATCGAGGAACGCGGCGACACGCCATACATCTGGCTGGCGCGCGGTGACGTGCTGCTGGCGCGGGGCGAGAAGCGTGCGGATTACTGTTTCGACAAGGCGCTGGCGCTGGCGGCGGCGGACTGGTTCACCGCGTGGCTCGCGGCGCGCATCCGCGTTTTCTATCAGCAGTTCACGATTGCGCTGAAGTTCGCGCAGCGGGCGCTGGAGCTGAAGCCGGAGAACTCCGTGCTCTGGCTGTGCGCGGGCCGATGCCAGAAGGAACTGGGCTTGATCGGTTCGGCCCGGAAATCCTTCCAGCAGGCGCTCCAGATCAATCCGCGCTGGCACGAAGCGGAGCGGGCGCTGGCGAGCTTGTCGGAGACGGGCGTGGTGCAGAGGCTGGGCGGCTGGTGGCGGAGGAGGACGGGAGGATGAAGAAGAACAGGGTGAGGAATTTGGCGATTGGAATCATCATGCTCTGCTTTGGGCTGTTCATGTGTTGGGATGGATATTCCGCATGGCAAGGAGGTGAAGTTGTTAGTACAAAAAAAAGCGGCTCGATGAGAGCTGGAGCGGCTATGGCATTTGGGGTGGGGTCAGCGGGCCTAGGGCTTATTTGGTGCTGGTTGGAGCTGAATCGACGGCCAAGAAAGAACGACGATGATTCATAGTTGGTTTTACTCCTGAGTTTTTGCCCATGACCTCCACCCCACTCGACAGCCTTCTCGCCACGGCGCACGAATACAACGCCTCCGACCTGCACATCATCGCGGGCGTGCCGCCGGCGTTTCGCGTCAATGGCGAGATCATCCTGGCCGAGAGCGACACGTTGATGGAGTCGGACGTGGACGAGATCGCCTTCCAGATTCTCAACGAGGTGCAGCGCGACACCTTCGAGCGCGAATGGGAGCTGTGCATTTCCATGCGGCATCCGGTGGTCGGCCGCGTGCGCGTGACCTTTTACCGGCGCAACGGGCATCCCGAGATGAGCTTTCGCTTCTGCGGCGAGCGCGTCGCCACGCGGGAGGAACTGGGGTTGCCGGCCAAGATCGATGAGCTGGTGCGCAGGCCGAACGGGCTCTTCCTCATCACCGGCCCAACAGGCGCGGGCAAGACCACGACGCTCAATTACCTCGTCAACCTCATCAACAGCGAACGCCGCTGCAAGGTTGTCACCATTGAGGACCCCATCGAGTTCGTGCATCGGAACAACCGCGCCATCGTGGTGCAGCAGGAGGTGCTGACGGATGTCCATTCGTTCAACAGCGCGCTGACCCATGTCCTGCGGCAGGACCCGGACGTCATCGTGGTCGGTGAAGTGCGAGATGCGGAAGCCATCGCCACCGTGCTGACGGCGGCGGAGACGGGGCATCTGGTGCTGGCGACGATGCATTCGCCGAACGTGGCGCACGCGCTGGAGCGCATCACCGGCATCTTCGAGGGGAGCGCCCAGCGGCAGGTCATCCTGCAACTCGCGAATTCGCTCCAGGGAATCATCGCGCAGGATCTGTTGCCGAGCGCGGATCGCACCCGGCGCGTGCTGGCTTACGAGCTGATGATGGCGAACAACGCCGTGCGGAATCTGATTCGCGAAAACCAGCTGCACTTCCTGGAGAACACGATGCAGACGGCGGCGAAGGAGGGAATGATGCTGATGGATAACTGCCTCTACGACCTCTACTGCAAATGCGCGATCAGCTACGACACGGCGATGAGCCGCGCGCGACATCCGGATCGGATCAGCCGGAAGAAGGACTGAATCATGGAGATGACACTACGCATCGCGTGGGGCGTGTTCGTGCTGCTGTTCGCGATCGCCTGCGTGGTTTGGATCCTGTGGCGGCTGCTCAAGAACAGCTACGATCCGTCGGCACTCTTGTTTCGCTGGGTGTTTACGGTCGTGATGATCGGAGGGGGTTACGTCTTTCTGAACTGGCTGGTCGGACCGGATGCGGGCGCGGGGGAGAAGATCGCCGGGGTGCTGGCGGGCGCGGTGTTCGGGCTGATGTTCGCGGTGTTGTGGGTGCCGGCGTTAATCGGGAAAGTGAGTGACATCATTGGCAGCCTGTTCACGGGCGGCAGTGAACCGCCGGCACCGGAGCCGTTTTACTCGGTGGCGATTGGGCGGCGGAAGCAGGGGAAGTTAAAAGAGGCCATCTACGAGATTCAGCAGCAGCTTGAGAGATTTCCGACGGACGTGACCGGACAGATGATGCTGGCGGACATTCAGGCGGACGACTTGAAGGACATTCCGGCGGCGCAGTTGACCATTGACCGGCTGTGCGCGCAGTCCGGCCATTCCGCGCCGCAGATTGCCAACGCCTTCAACGCGCTGGCCGACTGGCATCTCAAGGTGCAGGACGTCGATGCCGCCCGCGTCGCGCTGGAGCAGATTGCCGTCCGCCTGCCCAACACCGATCAGGCGCAATACGCCGCGCAGCGCATCGCGCATCTCGCGAGCAAGGAAACGCTGCTGGCCGCCCATGAACATCGGCCGCTGGAACTGCGTGCCGGCATCAAGGACATCGGGCTGCTGAAAGATCCGATGGCGGTGCTCCGGCCTGAGATCGATCCGGCGGAAGCGGCGGCGCAGTTGGTGAAACATCTGGAGCAGCATCCGGCGGACAACGAGGCGCGGGAGAAGCTGGCGGTGATTTACACGGAGCATTATCAGCGGCCCGACATGGCGCTTGAACAGTTGGAGCAACTGGTGACTGCGCCGAATCAGCCGGGCAAAGAGGTGGCGCGCTGGTTGAACGTGATGGCGGACATCCAGCTCAGAAACGGGGCGGACTACGACGCCATCCGCGCCACGTTGCAGCGCGTCATGGATCGGTTCCCCGAGCTGGCGGCGGCTCAACTGGCGCAGCAGCGGATCGAGCTGCTGCGGCTGGAGCTGAAGGGAAAAGAAAAGAGCCAAGTCGTGAAACTTGGCTCGTACGAAAAGGACATCGGACTCAAAGGCCCGAAGCGCAGTTAAGCGCGATCAGCGTTTGACCGGCGTGGCGGGAGTCAGGTTGCCGCTGGCGAGGCGCACGGCGATTTGCTTGTCGATGAACGCGGCCATCTCCATGTCGGCGCCGCCGGATTTGCCACGTGCCTGAACGATGATGCGCGAGGTCTTGGTGTCAAATTCCTCCACCTTCACCCAGATACGGCGCTCGTCCACGCTGGCTTCGAGCACGTTCTTGAGCGTGTCTTCGCCCACCAGGGTGCCATGATGCTTCAGCACGTCCTTGGCGGCGGCCCAGAGTTCGGCGGGCGTGCGGTCATAGCGGCCATCGACCTGGTCACGGAACAGTGGCACGCCGGCGCGATGACGGCCGTCCACGGTCTCCACGCAGCCGGAAAGACCGAATGCCGCAACGACGAGGGCCAGCGAAAGTATCCAGTTCAATTTCATGTGAATGGATGTCATCAGAAACCAACGGAGCGTCAAGCATCGTTTTGAATCTGCGGGAAATGCGGGCGAACGCTGGTTTGGCGCGGTCATCGCCTGCGCTGGTCAAGCGTCCGGCGGAGCAGGGGAGGTCCGGCGCGGGAGCAGCAGCACGGCATTTTCCGGGGCGGGACAGACTTGCTGGCAGATGCCGCAGCCGGTGCAGATCTCCGGGACGATCATCGGAATCATCTGCGCGGTGTTCATCGCGCCCGGTTCGGGACAGCGCTCGATGCAGACGGAGCAGTACGATTCCAGCGCGATGCAATGACGCCCTTGAATGATGGCCACCATCGGCACTGGAGCGGCAGGCGACGTTTCCGCCGGAGTGGTTCCGGCGAAGACGTGGCCGACGGCCTTCGCGGTTTCGCCCGAGGCCTTGAGCGGCCGGGCGAAGAGGGCGAAGAGGCCGCGCCTGGAGAATCCAGAGCTCATGTTCGCTGCGAAGACTGGCTGGAATCGCAGGCGCACGCGAGCGCGGAATGAGCGCGGATTCTGAAATGGACGTCTCTGGAAGCCGTGGCTGTCGAACCCATTCCGTGGCTCAGTGAGCGGACCGCGAGCTGTCCTCGGTTCGCAGCGGGTCGCGGTCCTCTGCCTGCGCTGGTAGCGCAGACATTCCTGTCTGCGGGTTCTGACGATTTTCCAGCCGCCAGTTCCACCATCCCCGTCCGCCCCGCTGGGGCTCGGGCTTTTCGTGTGGCGTTCAACTGTAAGCATGGCGTCCCTCCGGGACTCGGAGGTGCCCCGCTTCGCCCGTTAGCAGCAATCAAACTTGCCTTGAGTTGATGGCGTCCTAGAGTTCGCGCACGCCGCTGACGTTGCAGGATGAGTGGTTCCGGACGCGTCGGCGACATTACCATGATCCGCTCATTCGCGTTCACGACTCAGGGCAAGCTGCACAGCAAGGACATTGAGACTTTCCTCATGCCGACGCTGCTGGCGGACACCAATCTCTTCCTCTGGCTCGATCTGGAGAAGCCCACGACGGAGGAGTCCAAGCTGGTGCTGGAGGACATTTTTCACTTCCACCAACTGTCCATCGAGGACTGCGTGGCGGTGAGCCCGTCGCCGAAGGTCGAGGAGTATGTGCCGAAGGAGGAGGACAAGTTTTTCCCCTACCTGTTCATGGTGATCCACGCGGTGGACTACAGCCGGAAGGACGGCGTGTTCGCGACGAAGGAGCTGAACTTTTTTCTCGGGAAGAACTTCCTGGTGACCTTCCACGAAGTGCCGCTGCGCAGCGTGCAGCAGACCGAGGAGCGCTGCCTGAAGAGCACGGTTCACATCGCCCGCGCACCGGACCGCGTGGCTCACACGCTGCTGGACGGCATCGTGGAGAACTACAAGCCGGCGCTGGATGAACTGGCGTTCGAGATCGCCGAGCTGGAGCAAAAGGTCGTCGAGCATCCGTCGCCGAAACTGCTCAACAAGATCATTCAGATTAAGAAGGAAGTGCTGCATCTCCGGCAGATCATCGGTCCGCAGCGGGAAGTGCTCGCGCGTTTTGCCCAGGGAGAATTCAAGCTCATCCGGCCGCATCTCGTGCCCTATTACCGCGATGTGTATGACGGGCTTTTCCACATTGGCGAAATGGCGCAGAACTACACGGACTCGCTGACGGGGCTGCTGCACATCTACCTGAGCATGTCCTCGAACCAGACAGGCGATGTCTTGAAGCTGCTGACCCTCATCACGCTGATCACGACGCCCGTGACCATTGTGGGGACGTGGTATGGGATGAACTTCGGCGACAGCATGCCGGAACTGCACATGAAGTACGGTTACGAGCTGGCCATCGCCATCACGGTGATTTCCACGGCGCTCATGTGGTGGTGGTTCAAGAAGAAGAGATGGTTCTAGGTGGTCGCGCGTGCCGCCGCTCCCCGATGCGTTGATCTCATGCCTCCTTCCAAATCCAGCTTTCTCGACAAGGTTCTCGGGCGCATCGGGCGGCTCGACAAGGAGGGCGTGCAGACGGTCGTTCAACGGCTCGCGCGCGAGCGTTCGTTTCTGGAGACACTGTTCAACACCATCGAGGACGGCGTGCTGGTGGCGGACGAAACGGGCCGCGTGCTTTACTTCAATCAGGCGGTCACCCGGCTGCTCGGGATGCAGGAAGGTGTTTCTGAAGGCCAGCATGTAAACCAGTTCCTGCCGGACTTGGACTGGGAGAAGCTGGCACGGTTCGACAAGTCGGGCGGCATTCGCGTGACGAGGCATGAGTTTGAAATCGAGTATCCGCGTCCGCGCCTGATCAGCCTTTATGCGGCGCCGCTCGATGGTGAGGCGATTGGAAGTTCCGGCGTGGCGTTGATTCTTCATGACGCCACTGAGGCGCGGCAGAAGACGAACGAAGCGATTGAGACGGAGCGAATCCAGGCGCTCACGCTGCTCGCCGCCAGCGTCGCCCATGAGATTGGGAATCCGCTGAACGCGCTGCACATTCATCTCCAGCTGATGGAACGGGAATTGAAGAAGCTCGGCGCGGTGGTGCGCGAGCCGGGTCCGGTCGCTGCTTCTGGTGCGGGTCGCAAGACCAGGACGGATTCGTCCGGCGGCGAAGCGGTGGAGATCACTCAGAAGCTGGAGAAGTATCTCGCGGTTTCCAAAGGCGAGATCAGCCGGCTGGATTACATCGTGACGCAGTTCTTGCAGGCGATCCGGCCGTCGGCTCCGCAGCTTCGCATGGCGTCGGTAAACGACGTGGTGAAGGAGACGCTGGAGCTGCTGCGGCCGGAGATTGAGAACCGCGGCATTATGATCAAGGAACGGCTCGCGAGGCAGCTCGCGACAAGCCCGATTGATGCGGCGCAGATCAAGCAGGCGCTGGTGAACCTGGTGAAGAACGCGTCGCAGGCGATGACGAAGGGCGGCGTGCTGAGCGTGCAGACGGATTCCGGGGTGGACGGCGTGGTGGTGAGCATCGCGGACACGGGCGGGGGGATTCCGCAGGAGCAGATCAACCGGATCTTCGAGCCGTTCTACACCACGAAGAAGAAGGGCACGGGCCTGGGATTGATGATCGTGCAGCGGATCGTGCGGGACCACGGCGGGCGGATCGATTTGGAAAGCCGCGTGGGCAAAGGGACGACCTTCCGCATCTGGCTTCCGCTCTATGAACGCCGGACCCGGCTGCTGGGCGCGCGACATGACTAGTTTGCGCTTTCCAGGATTTCTCCTACCGTCGGACCGGACAGCTTTGGAACTCAGAACTCTTAAACAGCGATGGCCATGACCAAACCAATGCTCCTCATCGTGGATGACGAGAAGCCGACGCGCGAGGGATTGCGGGCGGCGCTGGAGGATCGCTATGACGTGTACATCGCGGAGGATGCGGCGGCGGCGATGACGCTGCTGGAGCAGGAGCGCTTCGACGTGATGCTGACGGATTTCCGGCTGCCGAATGAGGACGGGATGAAGCTGATCGCGCGGGCGAAGTCACTTTCCAAGCCACCCATCTGCATCTTGATGACGGCGTACGGATCGGAGGAAGTGGCGGTGCAGGCGATGAAGAGCGGCGCGGACGACTACATCGCCAAAGGCCGGATGCAGATCGATGAGCTGGAGATGCGGATAGCGCGCGCGTTGAAAGGCCAGTCGCTGGAGGAGGAGAATGTTTCGTTGCGGCAGCAGTTGGATTCCAAGTTCGGCCTGGAGAATTTGATCGGTGAATCTGCGCCGATGCGGAGCGTGTTCGACAAGGTCCGGCAAGTTGCGCCCGCGCGCGCTGCGACGGTTCTCATCCTCGGCGAAAGCGGCACAGGCAAGGAGCTGATCGCGAAGGCGATTCATCAACTGAGCCCGCGCGCCAAGCAGCCGATGGTGACGGTCCACTGCGCCGCGCTGTCGTCAACATTGCTGGAGAGCGAGCTGTTCGGGCATGAGCGGGGATCGTTCACCGGCGCGCATGAGCGGCGGATTGGGCGGTTCGAGGAGGCGAACGGCGGATCTCTGTTTCTCGATGAGGTCGGCGAGATCGATGCGAGCACCCAGGTGAAGCTGCTGCGGTTCCTTGGTGAACGGACCTTTGAGCGCGTGGGTTCCAACAAGACGCAGACTTCCGACGTGCGGATCATCACGGCGACCAACAAGAACCTGACGGAGATGGTCCGGGCGGGAAATTTCCGCGAGGATCTGTATTTCCGGCTCAAGGTCGTGGAGATCAAGCTCCCACCGTTGCGCGAACGCCGGAGCGACGTGCCGTTGCTGGCCGGGGCGTTCCTGCGCGAATTTTCCCGGGAGAACCAGAAGGTGGTGAAGTCCATTTCGCCGGAAGCGATGGCGTTGCTGACCGGCTACTCGTGGCCGGGCAACGTGAGGGAGCTGCGGGCGGCGATTGAGGGCGCGGTCGTGCTTTGCCGGGGGGACAGGATTACGCCCGAGGATGTCCAGGATTACGTGCGGCCTCCCGAGCCGGGATTGTCTGGAGCGATGGCGTCCACGGCTGGCGGGGGATTCGAGACGGTCAAGGATGCGGAGAGGCAGTTGATTGTCCGCGCCCTGAAGGAGGCGGAAGGGAACCGGACGGCGGCGGCGAAGAGAATCGGGATGAGCCGGCGGACGTTGCACCGGAAGATTCATGATTATCAGTTGGAGAATCTTTAGGGTCCATCGGGGATCAGGTGAAGCGGGCGATGGAAGTATTTTCAGCGGATTCTGAACGGAAGCCGTGGAAAACAATCAAAGGAGAGTCATCCGCAGGCTCAGGCAAAGTGGCAATCGCGCCGATTAGTTCTCCTGTGCCCGGCGGCGGGATTAACTGTTTGACAAGCCCATGCTGCCTTCATACAAACCGTGGCGATTTGCCGGGCCGGAATTTGGAATTTCTTGAAGTACCGTGATTTGAACATGAAAAGAGCCGTTGTTGCCGCCGGGGCTTTTGCCCTGGGTGCGGTTGGGCTCAATGGGGCGAATGTGTCCGGCCTGACGCATCAGGAGGCGAGCAAGTGGTGGATCGTCTCCGGCTCGCTAAGGAGCTTTTACGACGACAACATGTTCAACTCCTTTAGTGGTTCAGAGCAGTCCAGCTTTGGTCTCCAGTTTCAACCCGGAGTTTCCATCAATCTTCCGCTGACGAGAACCTTAATCAGCGCCTCGTATGATTGGACAATGGATTTCTATGAGGCGCGGGTGGCCAGCAAGATTGATCAGACGCACCTGTTTGATGGGCGGGTTAACCACAATTTCTCAGAGCGTTATTTTTTGGACCTGACCGACCGGTTCGCGATATCGGACCAACCAATCATTCCTCCCGACGGAGCGGAGACAAATTTCGGGCGTGAGGACGCGAGCAACATCCGCAATGATTTCGCCGTGGATTTTTCAGCGTTGATGAGGCCGGCGTTTGGCTTGCTGGGAGGATACAAGAGCAGCCTGCAGGATTATGAGTCGGATTCTTTTTCGGCTTCCTTCGATTTAGTCTCTCATGCCGTTCATCTGGATGCGCGCTGGTTCCAGTCGGAAAGCACGATGTTGTTCTCGGGTTACGAAATTAAGTTCACCGACTATACTTTCCCCACGCCGTTGATAACTGACAGAGATGTGCAAGGATTCCCTTACAGCATCTTCGCCGACATCAGAAACAAAAACACCCACTTCCTCTATTTCGGAGCCAAACAGAAGGTGAGCCGGCAGTTGGACGCCTTTTATAAAGTCGGGGTGGAATTTGCGGACTACTACAACTACGGCGAATCCAAATGGAGTCCGAACGCGGACATCAACGCCACCTACACCTATCTTCCTGGCTGCACGCTGCAACTCGGGGCTAATGTGCAGAGCTATCCCTCCGATGTAGCCGTGGACCCGGACGATTTGACGCTGGACCAGTTGACCGCCCGTGCCTTTGTGGCTGTTTCACATCGCATCACGTCACGAATCACAGGCAATGCGGATTTAAGTTATCAGCATTCCATTTTCAATGGCGGTGATTTCGATGGGCAATCTGACGGCTATTACACGGTGAACTTGAGTGCCGACTATAAGATTAGGGAACACCTTTTCGCGAACGTGGCTTATGTCAGAAGCCAGCTAATCTCAGGACGAGATTTCTCGGAGTTCCTGAATTTTTCAAGAAACCAGATTTACCTCGGGGTTCGGGCCACTTATTAGCAATGAATTGATGGCGCGCTTCATCCGCCGCCCATAGATTTTCACCAATATGGAAACGACAAAGAATTTTGAAACGCCCGAAGAGGCGAAGCTGCACTTCCTGGACTACTGGCGGATCATCCGCGTGCGCAAGGCCGTTGTCCTCGCCGTCTTCCTGCTGGTGACCATCACGACGGCGCTTGTCACCTTCATCCTGCCGCCGACCTTCGCGAGCACGGCGCGCATTTCCATTCAGCGGGACACCACGGACATTCAAAGCGTGAACTTGGGGCAGGGCTCCAGCCAGAGCTACAACGCCTATGACTTCGCGTTCTGGATTCAGACGGAGTTTGAGAAGATACAGTCCAAGATGATTCTCTACCCCGTCATCACGAATCTCGAGTTGAACGTGAAGTGGGCCGAGAAATACAAGGAAGGCGGCGCGCTCCGCATGGATACGACGTATGGGATGCTAAAGAGGCAAGTTGACATCATTCAATCTCCCCGGACCAGCCTGCTCGAAATCAAGGCGTTCAGCGATGACGCAACAGAAGCGGCGGCGATCGCTAATCAGATTGCCGATGTTTACCGCCAGTCCCGCACCAACCTGTGGTCGGAGATGTCCTCTCGCGGTCTGGAGGCATTGAACATTGAACTGGCGAGTCAGACGACGGCGATTACCAATCTTCAGAAGCATGTGGAGGCCATGAAGTCGGCGCTTGGCATCTCTGATGTCGAGATCCAGCAAGGCATGTCGGTTGCCACCGTGGAGAGCGAGGCATTGCGCAAGCAGGATGCAGTGCGCATCGAGGCGCGCGCTGACTATGAAAAGCTCAATACTACCTATGCTCAGCTCGCTAATTACACTCGAGTTGAAATCAAGCGCTCCATTTTGACTGTGACCCCTGATGCATTGTTGGGCAGCTTGCTCCAACTGCTCTCAACTGAGGAGGGCAAGCTTGCGCAGATGACCAATTCCTTCTCGCTGGATCACCCGGATGTGAAAGGTGTCCGTGGAACCATTGGTGCCTTGAACAACCAGGTTGATGAAAAGGTGGCCGGCATCATGATCGGCCTCAAAGTCAATCTGGATGCCAAGAAGGCGCAAGTGGACACCCTGACCATGGAACGGGATTTGGCGAAGACGAACGACATTGCCAACGCCATCGCCCGTGCTCCTTACGTCCAGATGAAGCGCGAGCTCGAGCAGCTCATGCTGGCCAGGGACAAACTCAAGTCGCGTATCTTGGAAGAAAAGGTCCAGGCCGCGATCCCCAAGACCGGCATCGTGCAGGTCATAGATCGCGCGGAACCGGAGATGCGCCCGGTTAAGCCCAAGAAGATTCTCAACATCATGCTGGGCGTCGTTGTAGGACTGGCGATGGGCGTTGGCGTGGCCTTCTTCATCGAATATCTCGATACGAGCGTGAAGACAATTGACGATGTCGAGCGCGCCATGCAGGCGGCGGTGCTGGGCGTCATCCCGCAGAATGTCGGATACCTCATCTCGGAAGGTGCTGACAGTCCTCATGCGGAGGCGTATCGCGTCCTGCGCACCAACATCCTCTTCGCGTTGAAGGATCCCAAGCTCAACACCATCACGGCGGTCAGCGCCGGTGCGGGTGAAGGCAAATCCACCACCATCTTCAACCTCGCGACGGTGTTCGCCCAGAACGGTTCACGGGTCATCATCGTGGACTCCGACCTTCGCCGTCCGAGCTTGCACAAGATTCTTAAGGTCTCGAACTCCGTGGGTCTGACCAATTATCTGCTGAAGCAAAACTCCCTGGAAGAAGTGATTCAGACCACGCCATTGGCCACGTTTGACTTCCTGCCCAGCGGCAAGCTGCCCAGCAGTTCCATGGGCGTCCTCAGCTCGGCGCAGATGAAGGAGCTCATCCGCGATTTGAAACGCCGTTACGACTACGTCTTCTTCGATTCACCCCCGATCATGGGCGTGAGCGACGCCTCCATTCTCGCGAGCGAAGTGGACGCCGTGATGCAGGTCGTGCAGTACCGCCGCTATCCGCAGCCGATGACCATCCGTGCGAAGCAGATGATCGAGAAAGTCGGCGGCAACCTGCTCGGAATCGTCCTGAACAACATCAGCATGGCGAGCGACGAAAATTACTACTACTACAGCAGCGGTTATTACTACGAAGACGACAAGAACGAGGAGGCGGAATCGGGCAAGTCCTCTGGCAAGAAACGCCCGGCCAAGGATGATTCCGACCTGGAGGCCAAGTCCTGATTGAATGGGATTGGCTCACATCATCGTTGCCATCAACATCACGCTTATGACTTCAAACCTACTCAAACAGCTCTCTCTCTGGAGCCTGCTTCTCTGCGCGCTGGCCTTCCTTGCCGGCTGTCAGACCAGCTCCCCTGAAAGCTCCAGTTCCGGATCGCACTTTTCTCCCATGAACATGCCGTCCGCTCATGGCTCGGCCACGAATGGCACGGATCCCGGTTTTTCCATTCTTCGCGTTGGCGATCTGATCATGATCAGCTTCACCGACATTGAGCGCCCTCCGCAGAAGCAGGAGGTCAACATTCCTGACAGCGGGATGATCACGCTGCCGTTCAACATCCACGTCAAAGCGGATGGCAAGACGACCACGCAGTTGGAGAAGGATATTCGCGACGCCTACGTCCCTTACCTCTTCGTAAATCTCACCGTGACGGTGAAGGCGGAACAGCGCTTCTACTATGTTGACGGCGAAGTTAAGCAGCCGAAAAGCTGGTCCTACTACGGCGAAACAACCGTCCTTCGTGCCATCGCCAACGCCGGTGGGTTCACAGATTTCGCCAACCGGAAAAACATCGAGCTCCGTCGCCAGAACGGCCAGCGCTTCTTCATCAACTACAATAAGGCGCTCAAAGACCCGGCGCTCGATCTGCCCGTCTTTCCGAACGATCACATCATCGTGAACAAGGGAATTTTCTAAGTGGTCCAGTTCGACATCCTTTCCGGGAAGAAGGCGGGCACCCCTTGGGTTGCCCGCCGGTTTCCTTTTGGGATCGGACGGTCTTCCCGCTCCGCGCTCTCGCTGGATGATCCTGGCGTCTGGGATGACCACGCGGAAGTTTCCGTCCGGACTGAGGAAGGGGTGGTTCTGAAATCCTCCGTCGAGGCGATGACGCTGCTCAATGGCGAGCGGATTCAACAGGCCATCTTGCGCAACGGCGATCTCATCGAGCTTGGCTCCGTCAAGCTGAGGTTCAGTCTCAGCACGACGCGCCAGTCAGGACTTCGGGTGCGTGAAGTGACGACTTGGGTTGTCCTGGCGATGATTTGCCTCGGACAAGTCGCCCTGATCTACTGGCTTACATCTTAACTCCGCGCTCCATCCCTGACTTTTCAGATGGAGTGTTTCAATGCCGGAAATGGCGGAGGCCGGTAAACACCATCGCGATGTTGTGCTCGTTGGCGGCGGCGATCACTTCCTCATCCCGCATCGAACCTCCCGGTTGAATCGCAGCGGTCGCCCCGGCCTTCGCGGCGGCGACCAGTCCGTCGGCGAAGGGGAAGAATGCGTCGCTGCAAACCACGCTGCCGTTGAGCGACAAGTTCACTTCGCCTGCCTTCCAGACGGCGATGCGGCTCGAATCCACGCGGCTCATCTGGCCCGCGCCAATGCCCAGCGTGCGGCCTGCGCCTGCATAGACGATCGCGTTGGATTTCACATGCTTTACGATGCGCCAGCCGAAAAGCATCGCCTGCATTTCAGCGTCGGTCGGCTTTCGCTTGGTCACCATCTTCACATCGACTGCCGTGACGAGCCTTGTGTCTCGTTCCTGCACTAGGAATGAGTCCGCGCCGACGCTGCGAATGTCGAACGCCCCCGGCGTCGCCGGATTCTTCAGCACCTTGAGCAGGCGCAGATTCTTCTTCTTCTGCAACAGCGCCGCCGCGTCCGGCGTGAAGTCCGGCGCGACGATGACTTCGCTGAAGATCTCCGAGATCGCCTCCGCGCACGCCAGATCGAGCGGCTGATTGACGGCGATGATTCCGCCGAACGGCGCCTGCCTGTCCGTGGCGAACGCATGATCCCACGCTTCGCGCAGCGTCGTTCCCTGGCCGACTCCGCAGGGATTGGTGTGCTTGAGAATCGCCAGCGTCGGCCGTTCGCCCTCGAACTCCGCGATCAAATTTGCCACCGCTGTCAGGTCCAGAATGTTGTTATAGGAAAGCTCCTTGCCGTGGAGCTGCCTGAAGAATTCGCCGAAGCCGCCGTAGAGCGCGGCTTTCTGGTGCGGGTTCTCGCCGTAGCGCAACGGCTGGGAGAGCCTCGCCTGAATGGCCAGGGCAGGGGGCAGCACCACCGCGTTTTCGCCGCCGAAAACCTTGGCGAGATGGGACGCAATCGCCGCGTCGTAGGCTGAGGTTCGCGCGTACACTTTCGCGGCGAGCCTCCGGCGGAGTTCCAGCGTCGTGTTGCCTTCGGCCTGGACCTGGGCCGCGATCTCCGAGTAGTCCGCCGGATCGACGATCACCGTCACGCTGTCGTGATTCTTCGCCGCGCTGCGCAGCATGGAGGGTCCGCCGATGTCGATGTTCTCAATCGCGTCATGCAGCGTCACGCCCGGCTTCGCAATGGTCTGCTCGAACGGATACAGGTTCACCACCACGAGATCGATGGGGCCGATGCCGTGCTTCGCGACCGCCTCCTCGTGCTCGGCATTGCCGCGGATGTGCAGCAGGCCACCGTGAACTTTCGGATGCAGCGTCTTCACGCGGCCATCCAGCATTTCTGGAAAGCCGGTATAGTCGCCGAGTTCAATGACTGTCAGCCCCGCCTCGCGCAACGCCTTCGCCGTGCCGCCGGTGGACACCAGCTCGACGCCCGCCTGCGCGAGAGTCTGGGCGAAAGGGACGAGACCGGACTTGTCGAAGACGGAGAGCAGAGCGCGTTGAATTCTTGCCATAAAAAAGAGCGGTTAAAATCTCCACCGCGCGCCGCCGCGTCAATCGAAGAATCAGCCGGAGTACTGGGGTAATCTGAAAAGTTGGCGGAAGGGGTGGGATTTGAACCCACGGTAGCCTTGCGACTACGTCTGATTTCGAGTCAGGTGCCTTCAACCACTCAGCCACCCTTCCAACCTCCTGATTTCACTGACGAACTCTGTTCGTCACGTTCAATCAGGGGTTACTATGCGCGAATCCGCAGGTGCGGCAAGCTGATTTAGAAATCGTAAGACGGAGGGTCACCCGGGACATCACCCACGCGCCGACGGGTCAAATGGGGTGCCGTTTATCGCATCCCAACGTGGGGCTTGCCGGAATCAGACGCTGGCTGGCAGAAACGGTCTTCGATGAAGACCACCGCACCAGCGCCGAACATCCTCATTGCCGACGACCAGGCCGATGTCGGCGAGGCATTGCCTTGCTGATGAAAGGAGAGGGTCATCGATGTCATCTCGTCAGTTCGCCCAAGGAAGCGCTTCACGCCCTGGGAGAGCACGACTTCGATCTCGCCCTCATCAATCTCAATTACGCGCGACACCACGTCGGGCAAGGAAGGCATGGAGCTGCGCGCGCTGCACGGCACGCTGCCGGTCAGGGTGATGACGGCGTGGAGCAGCGTGGAGCTGGCGGTCACGGCGATGCGGCCCGTGCTCGAACTCATCGAACTCATCGAACTCATCGAACTCATCGAACTCATCGAACGCGTCGAACGCGTCGGTCCGTCGGATGCCAACGTGCTCATCAACGGAGAGAATGGAACGGGCAAAAGGCGTCATCGCCCGCGCCTTGCACCCGGCGTCTGAGCGCGCTGCCAAGCCGCTCGTCATCGCGAACATGGGCGCTGGAGGCTTCCGCTCTGCTTCGCACGGTGATGTTTGAAATCGAGGTCGCCATTTCCGCCTTCGACGAAGCGCAGGCTTGAGGGCTCGTGAACCGCGCCGGCGAACGGCTGCTCGCGCGTCCGGCGGAACAACTGCTCGACCGCACCGCCCAGGAACTCGGCTTCGGCGAACTGCTCAAGGGCGAGCCTTCGCGCGCGGCCTCGATCCACTTTCCGGGCGGCATCGGGCGCTGGGGCGTTCGTCGCGGCTCCTTCCGGCAGGAGGGCCGTCCGCACCAGATCCTCGTGATGACCGATCTCAGCCGCGCGCTGCGCGATGAGGAATGGCAGGCGTGGCAGCGCATCGTCGGCGTCGCGCCGCCTGGATTCGTCGGCGCGATGGGTGGGCTGCGGCTTGATCTGTGGCTGCCGTTGGCCACGCGGTTCACGGATGCCGAATTGCAGCCGCGCTACAGTTCGCGAAGCTGGCGCTGACTTACTAAGATTTAGTGGACGCCGCCTTCACCACTCCGCGCTTCACCGCGACGATGCTGTCCTTTCTCGGCGTGCCCGCGCTGCTGCTTGCCGTGGTGGGCATCAGAGCTGAGTTGAGGCGGAGTGATTTGAACGCCTCCCAGCACCGCTTAGCTTTGGCGGCAGCCCATCGTGAGAAGGACGTTCGCCCAGAGCGCCTGATCGCCGGTTTGAATGGTGAGGACATGGTCAGGCGATTCGACGGCCTTGTAGAAATCCCATTTGAGAATCGGCTCCAGCTTGAGTTTGGAGCGCGACTGCTTGAGCACCTGACGATACTCGTCCCACACTGGTGGCTCACCGTGCCGGGCATACGGATCATCTGCGGGAATTCCCATCGTGTTCACGGCGTCCACCGCCACGGCGCTGAGGATCGCGCGCAGGGTCTGCGCCACTGTGACGAGACCTGGCGAGAGGTTCAGGCAGACGATCTCGGCGTTTGGACCTTTCTTGGTCGAGGCCGGATAGTTCCCGTCCGCGATGAGAATCTTCGCGTGATGCCCGGCGCGTCCGAGGATCTCGTTGATCTTCGGATGGATGAGTTCGTGTTTCAGCATGGGGCGATGAAACAGGAAATGCCGCCGCTCGCGCAAGGCTTCAACCTCAGTTCAACCGTTGGAACTGAGGACTAAGTTCAACCACGGATGGACACGGATACACACGGATAAGAATCAGGCAGACACGAATTCACCAATGTTCACGAATTGGGATTTCTGCCTTCGTCCTAGTTCGTGAAATTCCTGTCTTATTCCTTCATCCGTGTGTATCCGTGTCCATCCGTGGTTGAACTGCTGTTTTCAGAGTCAACAGCGTGAAGGCGTCACGAATCCTTGAACTTCAGTCCGGAGCCGGGTCATCGTGCAGCCCATGCCGAAGCCCAGTGACATCCGAGCCGTCGGAGCCGCGCTCTACTTTCTCCCGGTCCAGACGCGCGTCCCGCTCAAGTTCGGCCCGGAGACGCTCACGTCCGTCACCTGCGCGCGCGCGATGGTGCGCGTCGTGGATCGACAAGGACGCACGGCCGTCGGCTGGGGTGAAACTCCCTTGAGCGTGCAATGGGTCTGGCCGAGCGCGCTCAGCTATGAACTGCGGCACACGGCGCTGAAATCCTTTTGCGAACGGCTCGCGCAGGAATGGGCGCGGTTCGAGGGCTGCGGTCATGCGCTGGAGATTGGGCATGAATTCCAAGAACACGTTCTTCCTCGTCTCTTGAAAGACTTCAACGCAGCACGCGGCGGCGAGGCCATGCCGTGGCTGGCGGCGCTGGTGTGCTGTTCGCTCTTTGATTTGGCGACGCACGATGCGCAAGGACAGCTTCTCGGGCGACCGGTCTTCGAGACTTACACCGGCGAATTCATCAGCCGCGACCTCGCTTCATTCCTCACGTCCGGCGACGGGGCAGAAGTCTCGTTTGCCTCGAAGTTTCCGGCGGACTTCCTCCATCACCAGCGTCCCAGCGAACTGCGCGCGTGGCATCTGGTGGGCGGACTTGATCCCCTGGGCACCGATGAATTGACGGGAGCCGAACCGAAGGATGGTTATCCGCTGATTCTCCCGGACTGGATCGAGCGCGATGGTTTGAAATGTCTGAAGATCAAACTGCGCGGCAACGATGCGGCGTGGGATTACGACCGGCTGATGAAGGTCGGCGGCATCGCGGTGCGCGGCGGGATCGAGTGGCTGACCGCTGATTTCAACTGCACCGTCAGCAACCCCGCGTACGTGAACGAAATGCTGGACCGCCTGCGCGACGAGGAGCCGCGGCTTTACGGGATGATTCTCTACGTCGAGCAGCCATTCCCGTACGAGCTGGAGCAGCATCGCATCGATGTTCACAGCGTGTCCGCCCGAAAGCCGCTCTTCCTCGATGAGAGTGCGCATGACTGGCGGATGATCAAGCTGGGACGCGAACTGGGCTGGACCGGCGTGGCGCTGAAAACCTGCAAGACGCAGAGCGGCGCGTTGCTAAGCGCCTGCTGGGCGAAGGCGCATGGCATGACGCTGATGGTTCAGGATTTGACCAATCCGATGCTGGCCCAGATTCCACATGTCCTGCTCGCCGCGCACACGGGAACGATCATGGGAGTGGAAACGAACAGCATGCAGTTCTACCCGGACGCTTCCGCCGCCGAAGCGGTGATCCATCCAGGGCTTTATCAACGTCGAAACGGCAAAGTCATTCTCTCGACGATTGACGGGGCGGGCTTTGGGTATCGGCTGAATGAGATCAACCGGCCATTGCCGGCTGCGGCAGTCGATTGCTTGTAAACCGGAATGATGCTGGAGATGAACGCTGGGAGGCGGCCTTGTTCCAAGTAGGACAGGGCTTCCAGCCTGTCTTCCAAAGACCATCGATTCCCCACGGTTTGGCGCGCGAAATCCAGTGGCTGAGAAACGCAGGTAAAGCCCACAGCCCATCGGTATTCGGAACAGGCTGGAAGCCCTGTCCTACGGCAAGGGTCCGGGTGATATCCTCTCGTAACCAGCCAGCGGTCCGCCCGGTCTGAACAACGGCCAAACATCCCGCCCGTCTCCTCCCGTGGAGAACCGTGAGGCAGCAGCCCGTGACGCGATGAACTGACAAAATTAGTTTGCGGGAACAAATCAGAATCTCGCTCATCTAATCACTATTACGCCATGCCGCCCAATGGTAGCCTGTGGCCCTGCCGTTTAATCAAAAGAAACCCGAACCACTGAATTATGCAGATGAAGAGACTCATTTCGCTGCTGGCCATGATGGCCGCAGGCCTGGTCAACGAGACGGAAAGCCGCGCCGCCGTGACGAACATCATCCGTGTCACCGGCCCCAACACCTACGCCTTCTCCCCCACCAACATTCAGATCGCCACGGGCGACAGCATCCGCTGGACGAATGTTTCCAGCACTAGTCATGACGTCACCCCCGGCGTGAAGTCAGGCAGCACCACTAATAATGCTGCGGCTGCTCCGCAGTGGGCTCCCACCAGTCTCGCGTTGAACGGAACCTTCCAAGTCGCGTTCTCGAACGTCGGCATCTATCCCTATCTGTGCGGCCGCCATGTGTTTGGAATACCCGCACGTCTCAGTCAGACGGGAATCGTCACCGTCGTTCAAGCGAATCTGCTCCCGCTCGTCACACTGACTTCTCCGACGAACCTTTCCACCTTCACTGCTCCCGCGTCGCTCACCCTTTCCGCCACGGCCTCGGATGCGGACGGCACCGTGGCCAGCGTCCAGTTTTTCAGCGGAACGAACCATCTTGGTTCAGTTTCCGCTGAACCATACGAACTGCCAGTGACGCTCGCAGCGGGCTGGCATCAGATTACCGTGCGCGCCATTGATGCTCTCGGCGGCTCGAACACGACGGCGGCCGTCAACGTCCTCGTGAACAGCAACCGCACAGTCATGGTCTCTGGTCTGACCTTCTCGCCGAGCGTTCTCACCGTCACCGTGGGCGACACCGTGACGTTCAATGGGCTGACGAGTCCACACACCGTCACCGGCAGCGGGGTTATTGAGCCTTTCTGCGGCAACGTCCAACAGCCCACTTGCGTCACTACGTTTAACCGCGTTGGCAGCTTTCCCTTCCACTGCAATCCGCATCGCGGCTTGGGCATGACCGGACTCGTCCAAGTGGTCGGGCCAAACTTGCGGCCCACCGGTCAAATCACCGCCCCGGCGGATGGCAGTGTCTTCGCCGCGCCGGCCGTCTTCAGCCTGAACGCGGAAGCGAGCGACATCTATGGTGCCGTCAAAAATGTCAGGTTCATGCGCGGCACCTCGTCATTGGGTCTCGTGACCAACGCGCCTTACACGCTCACGACCACCAACGCGACCGTTGGCAGCTTCGTTTACACCCTCTTCATCACCGACGATCTCGACGTGCGCTCCACCTCCGCTCCCGTGAACATCACCTTCGTAGCGCCGGTGGACATCCAGCTCCTTTCACCCGCCGCCAGCAGCAATGGCTTCACCTTCGACTACACGGCGAATCCGGGACTGACTTACATCGTGGAAGGCGCGGCGGCGGATGGTTCGCCCGTGCCGTTCGTCCCCATCTCGACCAACGTCGCGAACACGAATCGCGTCGCCTTCACCGATCCCAGTCCGAGCAACCGCCTCAACCGGACCTATCGGGTTCTCCGCCAGCAATAGCGGCCAGTGGTTTGTAGGACGGGCCATCGCAGGCCATGCGACCCCGTTTCTTCCATGAAGCGTCAGCCGGCAACGGCTGGCGCTTTCTTGTTTGTGGGGGAGGAGAGAACGAAGCCTCACTTCGTGGTCGTTCTGAATTCGTGGGAGATTCTCGGCAGGGCTTACAGCCCGAAGAAGAGGAGCCCGTAGCTTTCTTCATCAGCGCTGATTAGCGGTTCACGTCGGGCCAGCCGCCGGCGGAACCGGGACCGTGGCAGCCAGAGCAGCCGCCGCCGCTTCAGCCTTGGCCTTGGCTTCCGCCGCCACCTTTGCCTTCGCCTCAATATCCGCTTTGGCTTTCGCTTCAGCCTTGGCCTTTTCAGCGGCGATCACCGCGTCCGACTCAGCGGCATCCGTAGGATGAATCTGCCGGTAATGCTCGTTGGACTTGGCCAACTGATGCTTGTCCAGCAGCAGCGCGCCGAACCGGTCCGTGTTGGACAGTTCGAACTCCGTGTCCATCTTGATCGACTCGAACGGGCAGACCTCGACGCATATCTGGCAGCTCATGCAGACTGAGATGTCGATGTCGAACGTCGCCGGATAAAACTGGGGCTGGCCCTTGTAGTCCGTCCGCTTGTCCTTGCTCTTGACGATGTAGATGCACTGCGGCGGGCATTCCTTTTCGCAGATCTGGCACGCCACACAGCGCATCCCTTTCTGCGCGTCATCGCCGTCGAAGACAAGAAAGGGAAACTGGCGCGTCGCTTCCTTCAGCGGGATGCGTTCCTCGGGATACTCGACCGTCGTGAGCCGCGCCTCGTCGGTGTAGCTGCCGACGAAATTCCGCGCGGTCTCAACCATGCCTTTCAAAATCCCGGTGCCGAGCATGGGGTGAAGCTAGAGACGGCCCGCGACGGAATCAAGCGCGGAGCGGGGAAGGGGAGGAGCAGCAATGGCGGGCACGTTTCCTTCAGCCTCGCTCTCAGCCTTCAGCGACATTTTAAGAATCTGGCAGGAGACGACGTGAGGAGGCTCTGATCTTTCCCAGGAGGATTGAAATGAGCCTCGTTGCCTCGTCTACTACGAAGCTAAAGGCGAACGAATGACTGGCTGGACGAGCTCACCGATCCACTTCGCCCAGCACGATGTCGATGCTGCCGAGGATGACGACCACGTCGGCAATCGAATGGCCGAGACACATGTCCTCGAGGACGGTGAGATTAATGAGGCTCGGCGGACGCACGCGGTAGCGATAGGGATTCGGCGAGCCATCGCTGATGAGATAGAAACCCAGCTCGCCCTTCGGCGCCTCGATGCGGCCATAGGCTTCGCCGGCCTTCGGACGGAAGCCGCGCAGCTTGGTCTTTGGATCGATGATCGGGCCGTCGGGAATTCCCTTGATCGCCTGCTGAAGAATCTTCAACGACTCGCGCATCTCCAAAATCCGGATCATGTAACGATCATAAACGTCGCCGTGATCGCCCAGCGGGACGCGGAACTCGAAGCGGTCGTAGATGCCATACTTGTCCACCTTGCGGAGATCGTAGTCCACGCCGGACGCCCGGAGCACCGGACCGGTCACGCTGGCATTGATGGCCAGCGCGCGCGGCAGCACGCCGACTTCCTGCGTGCGGCTCAGGAGGATTTCATTGCCCGTCAGCAGGTTCTCAAACTCATCGAGGAAGCGTGGGTATTCGTCCGCAACCTTCCGCGCTCCCTCCAGCCATCCGGGCGGAAGATCTACGCGGCAGCCGCCGAACCGCATGTAATTGCACATCATCCGCGCGCCGGTCAGCGCCTCGAACAGATCGAGAATCTTCTCCCGCTCGCGAAACGCATACATCAAGGGCGTTCCCAGCGCGCCCATGTCCATGAGGAGAAAGCCGACGAGACAGGTGTGGTTTTGAAGCCGGGTCAATTCGGCGGTGATGACGCGGATGTATTCCGCGCGCTCAGGCACCGCGAGTCCGGCCAGCTTTTCGACGGCGAGCGCGTAGGCCCAGTTGTTCGTGAGCGAGCAGAAGTAATCGAGCCGGTCCGTGTAAGGCATCGACGCGAGGTAGCTGGTGTTCTCGGCGATCTTTTCGTGGTTGCGATGGAGGTAGCCGAAGACGGGCTTGAGCTTCACGACCGTTTCGCCGTCCAGCACCACGTCCATGCGGAAGACGCCGTGAGTGGAAGGATGATGCGGCCCCATCGCCACTTCGAGCAGGTCGCCCGCGAGTTCGCCATTGGCATCGAGCTTGGGCAGAATCTCGTATTGCCTGGGAGAAGGAGAAGGAGCTTCGGTGACTGCCATGAGATCAAGAATGGTTTGAGCGACTGCTGAGTTTCGCGTCGCACCTGCGAACGCTGCTAAGCGCCGGAAGGCGTCCGTCCGTCAATGGTTGTGCCGTCATCACGAGAACGGGTGGAGTGTGACGCGTTGGCCGGAGCGGCGCAACGGGGTTTTGCTCGCGAGGACATTGCCGCCGTGGTGTCAGGCATCCTGCCTGAGGCCACGGTCCACGATGAACTGACGCGGCGTCTTTCCCCCGCGCCGACTTTGAGAGCCAAAGGCCGTTTCCGAGGTTGGCTTTTCAAATCACCTCTTTACGATGCGCGCACATGCAAAACCCCTCGGCCCGCCGCCATGACGCGACCGGGCTGCTCACAGTCATTTCGTGCCTCGCGATGCTGACCTTGCTCGGCGGCTGCACGAACTTCTATGGGAGAGGCATCCAGTATCGCATCGAACACCGTTACTCGGTCGGCGATCCGCAGTTCCTCCGTTCCATGGGCAGCCTGGTGGAGCCGGGCATTCTTGCCAGCAACCACGTCACCACGCTGATCAACGGCGATCAAATCTTCCCCGCCATGCTGGCCGCCACTCGCGTGGCGAAGAAATCCATCTGCCTGGAGACTTACATCTATTGGTCCGGCGACATCGGGAAACAGTTCGCCGACGTGCTCGTGGAGAAGGCGAAAGCCGGGGTGAAGGTCCATGTCATCATCGACTGGATCGGTTCGCGCCGCATCGAATCCTCGCTGCTCCGCTTCATGGAGGATGGTGGCGTCGAGGTTGAGCGCTACAACCCGCTCGTCTGGTACGCCCCGACGCGGCTCAATCACCGGGATCATCGCAAGCTGCTCATCGTCGATGGCCAGGTGGGCTTCACCGGAGGCGCGGGCCTCGCAGACTTCTGGAAGGGCAACGCCACAAATCCGGGCGAGTGGCGAGATTCCATGTTCAAGCTCGAAGGCCCGGCCGTCGCCCAGATGCAGGCCGCGTTCATGGACAACTGGACGAAGACTTCGGCGCGCGTGCTGGACGGGGACGATTACTTTCCCGAGCTCAAGCCCGCCGGCGATCAGTTCGCCCAGGTGTTCAAAAGTTCGCCGCGCGACGGGACCGAGGACGTCCGGCTGATGAACCTGCTGTCCATCGCCGCCGCGCGAAAAAACATCCGGCTGAGCGCCGCCTATTACGTTCCTGATGCGTTGACCACGCAGGAATTTCTCGAAGCCGTGCGGCGCGGGGTGAAGGTGGAGATCATCCTCCCTGGCGCGGAAACGGATTCAGCGATTGTGAAGCATGCTTCGCGCGGCAAGTGGGGTCCGCTGCTCCAGGCCGGCGTGAAGATCTACGAATACGAGCCGACCATGTTTCACGCGAAGGCGATGATCGTGGACGATGTCTGGGTGTCCGTCGGTTCCGCGAACTTCGGCAACCGTTCCTTCCGGCTCAGTGACGAGGCGAACCTCAATGTGTTCTCGAAGGAGTTTGCGGCGGAACAAATCCGCATCTTTGAGGAGGACAAGGCCAAGTGCAGCGAAGTGACGCATCGAGACTGGAAGAACCGGTCCATGTGGAAACGCTTCATGGAAGTCATCACCGCCCCCTTCCGCGCGCAGTTGTAGGCTGGAGGCGGTTTCAGAAGATGCGAGATGTTCAACGTCTGGGCTGGCCTGACTGCCTTTGAAACAAGGTCGCGGGGCATAGGTTTAAGCCCGTATAACGGTGGCATCTTTGTAGAATGGAGGCAGGGAAGATTCCCAACCTTCAGAGCGACGTGAGAAGACTCTGCTCTCTCTCCGGCAAGGAGAGTGAATGAACCGGGCTTTCAGCCCTTGAGATGTTTTGCGACACGTTCCCTAGCCTGCATATTTCATGGCCGAGTTGGCTGGAGCAGGGCGGCGAAGCCGGTAGCGCAGACCTCCGGTCTGCCGTATCGCCGATTTCCAATCGGCAGAGTGTTCCCGGCCCAGCGGGCGTCCGCAGGTTGCAAACCTGCGATACGGCAGACCGGAGGTCTGCGCTACGCCTTCGGCACGGCGGACGCCTATGAAATATCCGGGCTAGGGCGTTGCGCTGGGCTGGAATGAAGCCGCGCCGTTGGCGCTGCGGAAGGCCAACGGCCCGTCCACATGCCAGCATGAGGCAACGCCCCATGTGGATGTTGTTGCATAAATCCCCAAGCGCCAACGGTGCGGGCCAAGTGGTCTGCTGGCGCAGCGCCCCAGGCCCTGCCATAGAAAAAGGGCGGAGTGCTGGATTGCTCCAAACACTCCGCCCCATTGAGGAAGCGGTCATGGGTTCGCGAAAGGCGAACCTTGACGAAGACTACGGGTTGACGAGCCGGAAGAAGCGGGGCTGGCCGTCCACCACCACATCGGCGGTGTTGGCCACGCTCGATACTTCCTGCCAGTCAGGGCTGCTCAGCGAGGTGGTGCTTTCCAGGCGATAGCCAGCTGCGTTGGCCGGCCAGCCCAGACGAATGCCATTCCCCGTGCGCACGATGGCGAGCTTCGGCGTTCCCGAGGCCAACGTGATGGCGGTCGGAATGCCCGTCGCCGAGGGCGTGCCCAGCGCGATCAGTTCTGCATCGCTGAGTTTGCCCGCGCGAATCTGGATGCTGTTGACCCAGATCTTGCGGCGTTCGTTGTCGCCATCGCCATCGGCGAAGAGGATCGCGGTCGGTGCCAGTGAACGGCGGTCGTTGTCCAGCGCGTGACCGGCCGTCCAGTCATCCTGCTTGATGCCATCTACGTACTTCGTGGCGTGGGCCGGTGTCGCCGCCTCGTCGTAGGCGATGGCCACGCGGTGCCATTCACCGGCGGTGAAAGTTCCAGCACCGTTGTAGCCGTTGCCGCCCTGGCCGAAGTTGTTCGCCTGCCAGAAGAGGTCGCCGTCCGTGTTGTTCGCCGTGGACATGTTCAACAGCGAGGCTGCGCCTCCTCCGCTGGTGTCCACCAGCACGTCCATGATCAGCGTGAACTGGTTCACCCGTGTGCCGCCGCCATTGGGCGCGATCCCGTGCGTCATGATGTAGCCGAAGGGTGCCCAGTTGCTCGCCGGATCTGTGCCGGCGATGTAGGGAACTTCCATGATGCTGGCGTCCTCGCCGTTGAGCAGGGCCACGCCCAGCGCGCTGCAAGTGCCGAAACGCGTTCCCGTCTCCGTCGCGCCGCCTGCGCCGTCGAGATACTGCAGGGGCTTGCCCACGGTCGGGGCGAGATAGCCGTTGAGGAACGTGTTGTTCACGTCGAAATCCCACTGGCCGGTGACACCGGTCTCTTGAATCGTTGCGGGAATGCCGCCGGAAGAAGGTCCGCCCAACGCCGCGAGTTCTGCATCACTGAGTTTGCCGGAGCGAATCTGGATGCTGTTGACCCAGATCTTGCGGCGTTCGTTGTCGCCATCGCCATCGGCGAAGAGAAGCGCCGTCGCCGCCAGTGAACGGCGGTCGTTGTCCAGCGCGTGGCCGGCCGTCCAGTCATCCTGCTTGATGCCATCCACGTACTTCGTGGCGTGGGCCGGTGTCGCCGCCTCGTCGTAGGCGATGGCGATGCGGTGCCATTCACCGGCGGTGAAAGTTCCAGCACCGTTGTAGCCGTTGCCGCCCTGGCCGAAGTTGTTCCCCTGCCAGAAGAGGTCGCCGTCCGTGTTGTTCGCCGTGGACATGTTCAACAGCGAGGCTGCGCCTCCGCCGCTCGTATCCACCAGCACGTCCATGATCAGCGTGAACTGGTTCACCCGTGTGCCGCCGCCATTGGGGCTGATCCCGTGCGCCATGATGTAGCCATACGGCCCATAGCTGCTCAGATCTGTGCCCGTCACGTAGGGCACTTCCATGATCTTCGCGTCCTCGCCGTTGATGAGCGCCACGCCCAGAGAAGCACAGGTGCCAAACTTTGTTCCGGCTTCCGTTGCTCCGCCGGGCCCGTCGAGATACTGCAAGGGCTGGCCGACTGTGGCCGAGAGATCCAGCAGTTCAAAATCCCACTGGCCCGTGACCAGCGTGCGTGCGGCGGTGCCCGCCACAATGGAGAACTGCCAGCTATTCGTGTCTTTCAACCCCGCAGTGTCCTCAAACTCAATCCGCATCAGATTGCTCACGACCGTCCGGGTGACGGACGGATCGTAGCGAAGCGCGAGCTTGGAGCCATCGCGCTTCACGGACTGGGGAGTCACCTGCACGTTGTTGAGGAACAGCTTTACCGTGGCGTCATTGATGGGGTTGGCACCATCGGCCAGCAGCACGCTAATCGGCTCGCCCGGCGCGATGCCCGAAACGCCCGGCAAAGGGCTTACTTCCGCAACATACGGCCCGTTGGCGCGTGCGCCGCCGGTCACCGTGTAGTAGGCGGGAATCGGGCCGCCGAAATCCAGCGGGTCATTGATCAGGGACAACTGCCCCGTTTCCCTGACGACAAAAAAGTTCAGATTGAAACCCAGTCCCGTCTGCCAATACACCACACGGAATGGATATAATCCCTCCACTGGCGCAACGAATGTAAAGTAATTCGTATTGAGCTGGTTGGACTGGAAGGGCTGCGTGACCGTGCGCTGGTAGGCGCCGACCCGCGTCGCGAAAAAGCTCCGCAGATTAACCCCGCTGAACACGACATAACCATCGTCATCGTTCGCATCCGTCCGGTCAGCGGAAACCGCCATCCCGAGAGTATGCGTGCCTGCATTCAATTCCAGAAAGGCCACCGCCTCCACCACGAAGTTCGAGTAATGAACTCCCGTTCCAGGAATGCCTGGAAAGAGTTCCGTACTGAATCCGAGCACCGGAAGTCCGGCGAAGTCAAAACTCACGGCGGGTTTAACGTGGCTGCCATCCGCCAATGGACCTGGCCCTGCCTCATTGGGCACTGCCTGATTCGATCCATCGAGCAGCGTTCCATTGAGCTGTTTCAGGGCTCGCGTCAGCGTGTTGCCCAGTGTTGGAGTTATGGGACCCTGAACGGTTCGGACAACGAATCCAGAATCACCGCCGGAACCCAGCGGTAACCCGGAACCGGGAGACAGAACGACGTCTGCCGCGTGGCCAGCCGTGGTCAATACAACCAGGGCTGCGCCGAGAATGCAGGAGGAGAGGTGGGAGTTTCGCATAAACGGGATTTTTACTTCTGATGAACTTTTGAATCTGAACCTTACCAGAACGCCAGAAGTGGTTCTCGAAGTCAAGGCAAGTCCAGCGCGCTCTTGTCACAAAATGGTCACGCTCCAGATCTGCTCCATCGCCGGACAGCACGCGCCACTGCCCGCTTTACTCCTTTCTGCGGCAGGCCCATGCTGGTTCAGAATGTCAACGCACTCAGAGTCCCCGCTCGACCGCCTGTGGAAGGAATATGGCGCGGCTTTCCGCGACTTCGATGACATCACGCTCGGACGCTGGCTCTCGCAGACGCTCTCCCAGCTCGCCGGTCATTCATGGAGGCTCTCGCATCCGTTGCTCGGCGCATATCGTCTCGCCGCCCAGCTCGCGCATGAGCGCCAGATCTGGCTCAAACGCACCGCCACTCCTCCCGCCGTTTACACGGACTCCACCTGCTGCCGCGCGCCGCTCCTGCCTCTGTTCACCCGCGACATCGTGGATGCCGGATTGATCTGCCAGCATTGCGGGGACACCTGCGTCCCGTTCGATGACATCCCGGCGGAACTCCAGGCCGAAGCCCGTGCCTGGGCGCAAAAGTATTCCCCGCTCCACGCCGTCGCGCACTGGGACGACGCGCAGCGCAAGAAATGCGGCAGCTACGACGGCGCGATGGATGACGCCGCTGATGACGTCGAGGAACTGCTCGCCACGGCTGGGCGCGACCTTGTTCCGAAATTTCTCGAAGCCTACCCGGCCATCGTCTGGGAAGATCAGGACGAATGCCTGGAGGTCCGTCCCGAGGACATCGAGCTGTGAACCGCCCGCGCCGCCCATGAAGAGGAAGTTCCTTCGCTGGGTGATCATCTTGCTGGGAGCGGTGCTGGCCCTCCTCATCGCGGCGCTCCTGTCGAGGGACATCATTCTCAAGTCGCTTGCTGCGCACCGCATCGAGGAAGAGACCGGCCTGCGCGCTGACATCGGTGAACTCAACACCACGCTCGGTTCCGGCACCCTGCATGTTCGTAATCTGAAGCTCTACAACCCGCCGGAGTTTGGCGGTGAACTGATGGCAGACGTTCCCGAACTCTTCGTGGATATCGACGCAGAGCAGGCCGCGAACGGCCAGCTCCACTTCCGTCAGATCAAACTCACCTTGTCCGAACTGAACATCGTGAAGAACGCGGCGGGACGTTCCAATCTCGACGGCGTGGAGAAGCGTGTCCGCGAACGTCTGCACCTGCGCAGGAAACGCAAGGGCGAGGCGTTCGAGTTCAAGTTCGCCGGCCTGGACGAGATGAGGCTCACCTTGCGCAAAGTGCTCTACACCGATCTGAAACCTCCAGCCCGCACGCGCACGCTCGACCTCGCGGTGAAGGACGAGATCGTCACGGGACTGAAGACCGAGGAAGATCTCGGACGCTGGGCGGGCGGGATGATGTTCCGCATCTTGATGCAGGTTTCCCTCAGCCAGCTCGGAACCCCAGCCGCCTCAGATTCCGCCGCTCCCGGCGCGAACCCATCGCCCTGACGCGCGGCTCCCGGGAAATTCCGAATAAGCACTGCGGAACGCCATCAAACCCAGACTGTCATGATGAACGATTCTTTTGAAGCGACACGACAACGCCGTTGGCCCGTCGTGATTCTCCTGTGGCTCGCCCTTGCCGCACCCGGTGAGATCGCGAACGCCGCCCCGCCGCCCGCGCGCGTCGATTTCAATTATCACATCAAGCCGCTCCTGTCCGACCGCTGCTTCCTCTGCCACGGTCCCGATGAGAAAGGCCGCAAGGGCAAGCTCCGCCTCGATACGCAGGAGGGCGCGTTCAAGGCGTTGACGGACGGAAAGTTCATCATCAAGCCCGGCGACGCCGCGAACAGCGAACTCATCCACCGCATCACGTCAGATGATCCGGAGGAAGTGATGCCGCCGCCGAAGTCGAACCTCGCTCTGAGCACCGACGAGATTGCGCTGCTGCAGAAATGGGTGACGCAAGGTGCGGAGTGGAAAAAGCACTGGTCGTTCCTGCCTGTCGGGAAAGTCGCCGTCCCCGAAACCAAGAACCGCAAGTGGGCGAGGAACGACGTTGATCAATTCGTGCTCGCGCGGCTCGAAGCCGAACGGTTGAAGCCAGCGCCCGAAGCCACGCGTGAACGATGGTTGCGCCGGGCCAGCTTTGATCTCACCGGTCTTCCCCCATCTCCCGCTGACATCGACGCTTTCCTCGCCGACAAATCACCGGACGCCTACGCGAAGGTCGCGGATCGATTGCTCGCCTCGCCTGCCTACGGAGAACGCATGGCCGTGGAATGGCTCGATGTCGCGCGCTACGCCGACACCTACGGCTATCAGGCGGATCGTTTTAATCATCTCTGGCCGTGGCGGGACTGGGTCATCAAGGCCTTCAACCGGAACATCCGCCTCGACGAGTTCATCCTCGAA
>Ga0163153_10001437_pt1 | contig 37605 bp, 25 predicted proteins | sample OliLakLV19MP6IB1_FD_148629 | JGI IMG/M metagenome (GOLD analysis project Ga0163153, IMG submission 148629) | Freshwater microbial mat bacterial communities from Lake Vanda, McMurdo Dry Valleys, Antarctica - Oligotrophic Lake LV.19.MP6.IB-1 | ecosystem: Environmental > Aquatic > Freshwater >... | reverse complement strand
CAAGTCCATCGCGGTGCTGCCGTTCGCCAATCTCAGCGCGGACAAGGAGAACGAGTTCTTCGCCGACGGCATGCACGACGACTTGATCACCGCGCTCGCCAAGATCCGCGATCTCAAGGTCATCTCCCGCACCTCGGTCATGCCCTACAAGACCGGCGAACGGAATTTGAAAAAAATCGCCGCCGAGCTGGGCGTGGCGACGGTGCTGGAGGGCAGCGTGCAGCGCGCCGGCAACCGGGTGCGCCTCAACGTCCAACTCATCGATGCGAGCACGGACGGCCACCTGTGGGCGGAGACCTACAACAAGGACCTGACGGACGTGTTCACCATCCAGGCGGCGCTGGCGGAGGAGATCACGACGGCGCTCAAGGCCAGCCTGACCGCCGGCGAGCGCACCTTGATTACCCGCCGCCCGACGGGAAACCAGCAGGCCTACGACCTCTACCTGCGCGCCCGCCTGCTGGACCAGTCGGTGCAGGTTTTCTCCTCCCGGCCGGAATACGAGCGGGTCGTCTCGCTCTACGAGCAGGCGTCCGCCCTGGACCCGGCCTTCACCCTGGCGCATGTGCAGGCCTCGATTTCCCACGGCACCATCTTCTGGTTTGCGGCGCTGGATCCGACGCCCGAGCGCCGGACCCGGGCGCTGGCCGCCTTGGATAAGGCGCGCGCCCTGGCGCCCGGTTCGCCGGAGGTGCGGCTGGCCGAGGGCTCCTTCGAATACACCTGCAACAACAACTGGCGCGGCGCCCTGGAGGAATATCGCGCCGCCGAGATCGGCCTGCCCAATGATGCGCAGCTGCAATACCGCATGGCCCTGGCCCACCGCCGGGTCGGCGAGATCGGGGAGGCGCTGGTTCGCCTCGAGCGCTGCGCCGCGCTCAATCCCAATGAAACCCGCAACCTCACCACCCTCGTCGAGACGATGGTGGTCATGCGGCGTTATGCGGCCGCGGTGGCCCGGGTCGACCAGCAACGCGGGTTGTTCGCCGGGGATTACAATGCGCTGCGCTTCCAGCTCATTGCCCGGCAGGAGCTCGACGGCGACCGGGCGGTCTTTTTGCGGGATCTGGCGGCCTTGCCGCCGCGGTCCAGCGATCCGTACGGACTCGATGCCGCCTACATCCTCGCGCTTAACACCGGCGACTTGGCCCAGGCGGAACGGGTCCTGCAGGACCCGCGTTGGCAGACCGTGCTGGGCCTGGGCAACATCGTGAATGAGCCGCTGGCCCTGCATCGCGCCCAGCTGGCGTGGCTGCTGGGCCGGCCGGACGAGGCCCGGCGTTTCGCCGACGAGGCCATCAAGTATTATCGCGCCGGCTCATGGAACACCCGGCAGCGGCCGGTGGCGCAAATGGGCATTGCCCGGGCGGAAGCCTTTGCGGGCCGCGCCGAAGCGGCGCTCCGCGAGGGCCGGGCGGCCCTGGCCGCGCAAGAGACGCTGGACCAGTTCAACCTTTCGTATGTCCGCCACTGGTTCGGCGGCGTGCTGATCGCCACGGGCCGGCCCGAGGAGGCGTTGACCCAGCTGCGTCAACTCATGACCGGGTTCGGCGCCATGACCGCGGGTGAATACCGCCACGATCCCCTTTGGTCCCGCCTGAAGACCGACCCCCGCTTCGAAGAAATCCTCCAATCCGCCAAGCCGCTATGAGCGAACCGAGCAAAGCCGTTTTTCTTTCCTACGCCCGCGAGGATGCCGATGCCGCCCGGCGCATCGCCGACGCCCTCCGGAGTCAGGGCCTCGAGGTCTGGTTTGACCAGAACGAGCTGCGGGGTGGGGAGGCCTGGGATGCGAAGATCAGACAGCAGATCCGTGAGTGCGCCCTGTTTATGGCCGTGGTCTCGGCGCAAACCCAGGAACGGCCCGAGGGTTATTTCCGCCGCGAGTGGAAGCTGGCGGTCGAGCGCACGAACGACATGGCGGCGGGGGTCGCCTTCCTCGTGCCGGTGGTGATCGACCAAACCCCCGCGGTGCAGGCGCTGGTGCCGGATGAATTCATGCGCGTGCAGTGGACGCGCCTGCCGGGCGCGCTGCCCACGCCCGAGTTTGTCACGCAGGTGAAGAGCCTGCTCGGTGGCGGCCGTCGCCGGCCGACCCTGGCACCCATGGATGCCCATCTGAGCGCCGCCCCGATACGCACCCGGCCGCCGATGTCGGACTTGCCGCCGCTGGCGCCGGTCGCCCCCAAACCCGCGGCCCCGGTCGAGGCCCCGGTGAAGGGGCAGAAGTCCCGCCGCGCCCTCTGGTTCGTGGTTATCCTGATCCTGCTGCTGGGTGCCGGCGCGGCCGCTTTCTTCTTTCTGCGCGAGCCTGCGCCAGTGACGGTTGCCGCCCCGGCCCCAAAAATCCGGCCCCCGGAGCCCAAACCGGCGCCGCGGTTCAGCGACAAGTCCGTCGCCGTCCTCCCATTCACCAACATGAGCGAGGAGAAGGAGAACGCCTTTTTCGCCGACGGCGTGCATGAGGACGTGCTGACCAACCTGGCGCTTATCCGGGAGCTGCGGGTGGTCTCGCGTACCACGGTCCAGTCCTATCGCGGCACGACCAAGCCCATGAAGCAGATCGCCGAGGAGCTGGGGGTCACCTACATCCTCGAGGGCAGCGTGCGCCGCGTCGGCAACCGGGTGCGCGTCACCGGCCAGCTGATCCACGCCGCCACCGACGAGCACGTGTGGGCGCAGACCTACGACCGCGACCTCACCGATATCTTTGCCATCCAGACCGAGCTCTCGCAGCAGATCGCCGGCGCGCTGAAGGCGGCGCTCTCGCCCGAGGAGAAAGCCTTCATCGCGCGGAAACCCACGACCAATCCCGCCGCCTACGACGAATACCTGAAGGGCCGCGCCACCCGCAACCGCTCGCCCACGGGCAGCAAGGCGGCCCTCGCCTCGGCCGAGGAGTCCTTCCAGCGGGCGGTCGACTTCGACCCGGATTTCGCCGCCGCGTGGGGCGAGCTTGCCGTCGTGCACTCATTGCGGCTGTTCTGGGGTCACGACACCAGCCCGGGGCGGCGAGCCCGGGGCGAGAGGGCCATCGCCCGGGCCGTGCAGCTGGCGCCGGAGGCGCCCGACGTGATCCGGCTAGCCGGCACCTATGCCTATTACGCCAACCGCGATTACGCGAAGGCCACGGAGCACTACGAGAAGGTCCTCCGCCTCCAGCCCAACGATCCGACCGCCTACCAGTCGCTTGGCCTGATCCAGCGCCGGCAGGGCCGCTGGGCGGAATCGCTGGTCAATCTCCGCAAGGCGGTCGAGCTCGACCCGGCGAATGTCAGCCACGTGCGCAACCTGCTCGCGTCCGCCCGTTATTGCCGGCGATGGGACGAGGCCCGCACCATGCAGCAGCGATTGGTCGCCCTGCTGCCCGAGCAGCTGCGTGAGGCCTGGGCCCTCGCCCAGCTCGACTGGGAGGCGACCGGCTCCACCCAGGCCGTCGATCAATTGCTGGCCCGGATGCCGCCGGAGGCGCGCGACTCCGAGCTCGGTCGCTTCCTGCGTTTGAACTGGGCCGTGGTCCGGGACGACTTCGAGGAGTTCAAGCGACTGGACAAGCTGCAGCCGGCCTATCCGGACGAGGTCAACCCGGTGGCGACGGCGATCAACGCCGCGTTCTACTATCATGCGCATGGCGACAAGGCAGCCGCCCGGGCGCGCATCGAAGATTTTGTCGCCCCCACCCGGGCTCAGGTCCAGGCCGAACCGGACAATTTCCGGGCGGTGGGCACGTTGGGCACCCTGGAGTTTTTCCTGGGCAACACTGCCGAGTCGCTGCGTCTGCTCCAGAAATCGGCCGACATGATGCCGGAATCCCGGGATGCCCTGGATGGTCCGGGCGGCCGCTATTTCCTCGCGGTCGGGTATGCGCTCACCGGAAACAAGGAGCGGGCCTTGGTGGAGATCACCCATCAGCTCAAGGTTCCCAGCGGGAGCATCCCGTCGAGCCTCCGGACCGATCCCGCCTTCTTCAGCCTGCATGGCGACCCACGCTTCGAGGCGCTGCTCAACGACCCGAAGAACAACGCGCCGCTCTTCTGACGAAGGGCGGAACGCCCGGCCCTCAACGCCCAACTTTTAACGCCCAACTTTTAACGCTCAACGCCGAACGCTTAATGTCCGACCCCACTGCTATTTCATGGAGGCCAACCCTTGAGCGTTGAGCGTTCAACCTTGGGCGTTGGGAGTTCCGCGCCGCAAGGCGCGGTCTTCCTCAGCTACGCCCGCGACGACGCGGCGGCGGCGCGGCGCATCGCGGAGGCGCTGCGCGCGTCGGGCCTCGAAGTCTGGTTCGACGAGAACGAGCTGCGCGGCGGGGATTCGTGGGACGCAAAAATCCGGAAGCAGATTGATGCGTGCACGCTCTTTCTGCCGATCATTTCCACCCACACGCAGGAGCGGGGCAAGGGCTACTTCCGCCTCGAGTGGAAACTCGCGGTCGAGCAGACGCACCTGATGGCGGAGGGCATGGCCTTCCTCGCGCCGGTGGTCATCGACGACACGCGCGAGGCCGGCGCCATCGTGCCGCCGGAATTCATGAAGGTGCAATGGACACGGCTACCCGGTGCGCTGCCGACGCCGCAGTTTGTGGAGCAGATCAAGCGGCTGCTGGAAGCGCCGCAGGAAACTGTAGGGCGGGATCGCCTGATCCCGCCTTCCGCCCGCGGTGCCGAGGACTTTCGCGGCGGGATCAGCGATCCCGCCCCCCAGAAAAAATCCGGCCCGCCGGCTGCGCTGTGGATTTCCCTTGGCGCGGTTTTTGCCTGCGTCGGCGTGGTCTTCTTCTTCCTGCGGCCCAAGTCGTCCGCCCCCTTGGGCGTTGAACGTTCAACGTTAAGCGTTGAGCGTTCCGCCGTGCCGGCCTTGGACGCCAATTCCGTGGCGGTGCTGGCCTTCGCCGACCTCAGCGAGGGTCGCAACAGCGAGTATTTCTCCGACGGCATCAGCGAGGAACTGCTCAACGTGCTCGCGAAGGTGCCCGGCCTGCGCGTCGCGGCGCGCACCTCGGCCTTTTATTTCAAGGGCCAGAATCTCCCGATTCCGGAGATCGCCGCAAAGCTCAACGTCGCCTACGTGGTCGAGGGTAGCGTGCAGCGCGCCGGCGATCGCGTGAAGATCACCGCCCAGCTCATCAAGGCCGCCGACGGATTCCATGTGTGGTCGGACACTTTTACGCGCGACATGAAGGATGTGTTCGCGGTGCAGGAGGAGATCGCGGGCCGCATCGCCAAGGAGCTGTCGCTCAAGCTCGGCATGAGCTCCACTGCGGCAACCGCTGCGGTGAACCCGGAGGCCTTTGAGCTGCTCCTCCAGGCCCGGCAGGCCTGGAATCAGCGCACGACCGAAGCGTATGCCCGCGCCGAGGCGTGGCTGAACCGGGCGATCGCGTTGGAGCCGGATTTCGCGCGGGCCCATGCCCTGCTGGCGATGGTCTGGGTCCTGCAAGCCGTGGACCAAGACCAGCTGGGGTTGTTCAACCAGCGCGATACCGCCGTCGTCCACCGGATCAGGGCGCAGATCGACCGGGCGCTGGCGCTCGACTCAAACCTCGCCGAGGCGCACACGGCGCTGGGCAGCCTGTATTGGCAAACGTGGCAGACCGAATCAGCCGTCCGTGAGCTCCGGTTCGCGATCTCCCTCAATCCCAACTATGCGACCGCCCACCAGTGGCTCGGGCGACGGCTGCTGACCGAAGGCCGGGTGGACGAGGCCGAGGCCATGATGCGACGCGCGACGGAACTGGACCCGCTCTCGCCCCGGATCCTGGACAACTATACCATCCCGCTCGTCATTCAGGGCCGTTATGCAGAGGCGCTGGCCGTCATCGACCGGGCGCTGACCCTGCAGCCGGACTCGATCCAGGCGCTCATCTTTAAAACGCTCGTGTTGGGCCAACTCGGCCGGCACGAGGAGGCCGTGGCGTTGCTGCGGAAAATACCTTGGGCCGGTTCTAGCTACGAGGTATATGCGGTGGAGGTTTTCATCCGCGCAGGATTGAAGGCGGAGGCCGAGCAAGCCTATGCCTTGATTCCGGCTGGAGCGAGTGCGTCAATCAAATTCGATGCCTTGGCGAGAATGGGCCGCCCCCACGAGGCCTTGGCCGCCATGGACCCCGCGACGATGGCCATCGGTGACGCGAATGAGCTCCTTTTTGCCCAGATCTACGACCCGATCCGCGCGGACCCGCGCTTCGCCAAACTCCTGGCCACCCTCGGCCTGACCGAAGCCCACGCCCGCGCGCAGGCCTGGCGCGCGGCGCAGCCGCTGCCGAAAACCAAATGAGCGAACCCACCAAGGCCGTTTTCCTTTCCTACGCCCGCGAGGACACGGACGCGGCGAAACACATCGCCGACGCCTTGCGCGCGTTCGGCGTCGAGGTGTGGTTCGACCAGAGCGAGCTGCGCGGCGGCGATTCCTGGGACGCGAAGATCCGCGGGCAGATCAAGAGCTGTGCGCTGTTCCTGCCGATTATCTCGGCGCGCACCGAGGAGCGCAGCGAGGGCTATTTCCGCCGCGAGTGGAAGCTCGCCGTTGATCGCACCCACGACATGGCCGGCGGCCGGTCGTTCATCGTGCCCATCGTGATTGATGACACGAATGAGACGGCGGCGGCCGTGCCGGAGGAGTTCATGCGCTTTCAATGGACGCGCCTGCCGAACGGCGAGGCCACGCCCGATTTTGTCACCCAGGTGAAACGTCTGTTGGAGCCGCAAAAAAAACCGGTCCTGAAACCCGACCTGCCCCGGCCGCCGACCCTGCCGCCGGAGTTCAGGCAGGCCGCTCGGGGGCAGAAGTCAGAGGACGGAGGTCAGAGGACAGACGGCCGCAAATCCAGCCCGCCGGCTGCGCTGTGGATTTCCCTCGGCGTGGTTTTTGCCTGCGTCGGCGTGGTCTTCTTCGTCCTGCGGCCCAAGTCGCCCCCCCCCTTGGGCGTTCAGCGTTCGACGTTGAGCGTTGAGCGTTCCGCCCCGCCGGCGCTGCCGGCCGCGGCGGTCCGCGACGCCAAGTCCATCGCGGTGCTGCCGTTCGCCAATCTCAGCGCGGACAAGGAGAACGAGTTCTTCGCCGACGGCATGCACGACGACTTGATCACCGCGCTCGCCAAGATCCGCGATCTCAAGGTCATCTCCCGCACCTCGGTCATGCCCTACAAGACCGGCGAACGGAATTTGAAAAAAATCGCCGCCGAGCTGGGCGTGGCGACGGTGCTGGAGGGCAGCGTGCAGCGCGCCGGCAACCGGGTGCGCCTCAACGTCCAACTCATCGATGCGAGCACGGACGGCCACCTGTGGGCGGAGACCTACAACAAGGACCTGACGGACGTGTTCACCATCCAGGCGGCGCTGGCGGAGGAGATCACGACGGCGCTCAAGGCCAGCCTGACCGCGGGGGAACGCACGCTGCTCGCCCGCCGGCCGACCGAGAACCAGGCGGCCTACGACCTCTATCTGCGCGCCCGCGTGCTGGACCAGAACCTCAGCATTGCCTCCACCCGGGAGGCCTATGAATCCGTGATTGCGCTTTACGATCAGGCGGCGGCGGCTGATCCTAAGTTTGCGCTGCCGCATGTGCAGGCGTCCATCCTGCATGGCACGCTGTATTGGTTCGGGTCGCTCGACGCCACGCCGGCGCGCCGGGCTCGGGTCGAGGCCGAATTGGAGGCGGCCAAGCGACTCGCCCCCGACGCGCCGGAGACCTATCTCGCCCAAGGTTCGTTTGACTACACCTGCCGCAACGACTGGGCCAAATCCATCGTGGAATACCGCAAGGCCGAGGCCGGCCTGCCCAATGACGCGCAGCTGCAATACCGCATTGGCATCGCCCACCGCCGGCTCGGCCAGATGGAGGAGGCGCAACGCCGGTTTGAAATTTCGGTCACCCTTAATCCCAACGACCTCAACGCGGTCGCGACCTACTTCGATAACCTGCTGGCCATGCGACACTACCGGCAATTGGTTGCGGAGATCGTCCGATTCGAGGCGATATTTCCTGCGGAGCGACGACTGCAGACATCCCGCCTCCGCGCGCTTTACGAACTTGATGGCAACCGGTCCGCCTTCCGGCGGGACATGGCCGCGCTGCCGCCGGCCGCCGCCGATCCGCACGGTCTCCAGGCCGCCTTCGCGGCCGCCATGGACGTCGGCGACCTGGCTGCGGCAGAAAAGGTGCTGGAGGATCCGAGGATGACCGGAATTAACGACGCCGGAAGGGCCATCAACTATCCGGTGGAACTGGCGCGGGCCAGTCTGGCCTGGTTGCGCGGCCGGCCGGAGGACGCGCGCCGTTTTGCCGATGAGGCCATCGCCAACATCCGATCCCGGAAATGGGCGCCCCGGCAGGAACCAGGCGCCCAAATGGGCATTGCCCACGCCGAGGCTTTTGCGGGACGCCACGAAGAGGCCTTGCGGGACGCCCGGTCGGCTCTCGCTGATCAGGTCGCCCGCGATGTCTATGCGGGGGCGACTATGCAGGACGATTTGGGCAGGATTCTGGTGGTCTGCAACCAACGCGAGGAGGCGCTGGCTGTCTTGCGGACATATCTGGCCGGAATCGGCGGCCCGACGCCCAACGCGATCCGCTACGATCCGATCTGGTCGCGGCTGAAGGACGACCCGCGTTTCGAGGAAATCCTCCGCTCCGCCAAACCCCTGTGAGCGACGGATCAACGCCCAACTTTTAACGCTCAACGCCGAACGCTTAATGTCCGACCCCACTGCAATTTCATGGAGGCGATCCCTTGAGCGTTGAACGTTCCACGTTGAGCGTTGGGGGTTCCGCGCCGCAAGGCGCGGTGTTCCTGAGCTACGCCCGTGAGGATATCGAGGCCGCGCGGCGCATTGCCGATGCCCTGCGCAGCCAGGGCCTCGAGGTTTTGTTCAACCCAGACGCGCCTTCGAGCGCGGAGGACTGGGAGGCGAAAACCGGCCAACAGATCCGCGAGTGCGCCCTGTTCATGGCGGTGGCCTCCGCGCAGACGCAGCAGGCCGAGGGGCATTTCCGCCGCGAGTGGCAGCTGGCCGCCGAGCGCACGCGCGACGTGACCACGGGGGCCGCCTTCTTGGTGCCAGTCGTGATCGATGACACGCCCGAGGTGCACGCGCTTGCGCCCGAGGAATTCATGCGCGTGCAGTGGACCCGCCTGGCGGGGGCACAGCCCACGGCGGAATTTGTGACCCAGGTGAAGCACCTGCTGAGCGGCGGCCGCCGCCGGCCGACTCTGGCGCCGATGGACGTCCATCTGACCGCCGCCCCGATGCGCACCCGGCCGCCGATGACGGCGCTGCCGCCGCTGGCCCCCAAGCCCCCGGCCCCCATGGTGGTGGCAACGCCGCCACCCAAGAAATCCGGCCGCAAGATCTGGATCGTGCTGCTGGGGCTCATCATCGCCGGCGCGGCGGGCGCCTATTTCATGTTGGTATGAACGAAATCCACCACCGCGAACCACCCGTTCCGCCTTGCGGCCAATTTTTTCCATGCTGAAACCACGCTTCCTCCTGACCGGTCTGCCCGCCTGCTCCGGGTTGTTCACCCGGGCGGCCGGATCGACGACACAATCGCCTGCAAGCAGGCTCCGACAGGGGCCGCGTCCGGGTTCCCGTCCTTAAACGTTCAGCGTTAAAAGTTGAGCGTTAAGCGTTCTCTCCCCCTCTCTCCGTCAGCCCAAAACAACCCACCCTGATGCACTCCGAATCCCCCGCCGCCGGCACCCTCTCCACCGCGCCGTTCCATGACGATGTGTGGGAGGATCTGCTCAACTACATCGAGGAAAAGCGCGTCATCCCCATCGTCGGCCCCGAGCTCCTCAAGGTGCAGACCGAGACCGGCCCGCGCCTTCTCCTGGAGTGGCTCGCCGAGAAGCTCGCCGCGCGCCTCAACGTCGACCCCGCGCCGCTCGCGAAGCCGCTCACGCTGAACGATGTCGTCTGCAGCTACCTGACCAATCACGGCCGCCGCGAGGAGGCCTACACCCGGCTGCGGACCATCATGCGCGAGGCGGCCTTCGCCCCGCCGCTGCCGCTGCGCCAGCTGGCCGAAATCACGGACTTCAACCTCTACGTGTCGATGACCTTCGATCCGCTGCTGGAGCAGGCGGTCAACGCCGTGCGCTTCGGCGGCTCGGCCAACACCGAGGTCATCGCCTACGCCCCCAACCGGGTCGTCGATCTGCCCGTCGAGCGCGACGACCTGCAGCGCCCCGTCGTCTACCACCTGCTCGGCCGCCTGTCCGCGTCGCCGACCTACGTCATCTCCGACGAGGACATGCTGGAATTCGTCTGCGCGCTGCAAAGCGAGCACCTGACGCCGGAGAAACTCTTCCACGCGCTCGAGCACAACCACCTGCTCGTCATCGGCAGCGATTTCTCCAACTGGCTCGCGCGGCTCTTCCTGCGCATGACCAAGCGCCGGCGCCTGTCCGACCCGCGCGACGTGGGCGAGATCCTCGCCGACAGCCACAGCCTGAAGGACGTGCGCCTCGTTTCCTTTCTGCAGCAGGTGAGCGTCCGCACGCGGATGTTCTCCGGCGCCGAGGAGTTCGTCGCCGAGTTGCACCGCCGCTGGATGGCGCGCCGCCGCAGCGCCCCCGCGGGCGCGGCCGAACCGTCGCGTTTCCTGCCCCCGGCGCGCGAGATGCCGGAGAACGCCGCGTTCATCAGCTATGCCCGCGAGGACCTCGCCGCCGTGCAGAAACTCAAGGCCGCGCTCGATGCCGCCGGCATCACGACCTGGTTCGACATGGACCGGCTGGAGAGCGGCGACGACTACGACCTGAAGATCCGCAACAACATCGCGCGCTGCTCCTTCTTCCTGCCCGTCGTCTCCGCCACCACGCAGCGGCGGCACGAGGGCTTCTTCCGCCGCGAATGGAGCTACGCCGTGGACCGCACGCGCGGCATGGCCGACGGCGCCGTGTTCATTCTGCCAGTCTGCATTGACGGCACCACCGAGGCCGACGCGATCGTGCCCGAGAAGTTCAAGGCCGTGCACTTCAGCCGGCTGCCCGGGGGCGAGGCGTCGCCGGAGTTCGTGTCGCGCCTCCAGGAACTGACCGCGACCAGGTCGCGGTAACGCTCAACGCATAACTTTTAACGCTTAACGTCCAATGACTGAGCAAAAATACAATTTGGAGGAACGCTTGGTGGAATTTGCCGTGCGGGTCATACGGGTGACCGAATCGATGCAGCGGTCCCCAGCGGGGATTTATGTGGCGGACCCGTTGTTGCGTTCCGCGACTTCACCCTATGGCCATCATGGCGAGGCGGAGGGCGCGGAGTCGCGCGACGATTTCATTCACAAGTTGCGGGTCTGCTACAAGGAGCTGCGCGAGGCCCGTCGCTGGCGGCCGCTTGTGCAGCGCGCTCCGCTAGTCGCCAAGTCGGATTTACTGGAAGGACTCGTGGTCGAGGCTGGCGAACTAGTCCGCATTTTTGCCGCCCGTATTCGCACGGCCGAAAGTAATCGCTCACCCAGTCGCGCGAAACGCCCAACGTCCAACGCTTAACTTTTAACGCCCAATGACCACCCCCAAGCCTCAGCAACCTGATTTGAACGTTAAGAGTTCAACGTTAAACGTAAAAAGTTTCGGTACCGCCGCCGCCCCCATCGCGACGGTCGACGCCCAGAATCCCTGGCTCGGCCTCACCTCGTTCACCGAAGAGACCCGCGCTTATTTCCACGGCCGCGAGGAGGAGGGCGCCGAGCTCGGCCGCCGCGTGCAGCGCAAGCTCCTCACCATCCTCTTCGGCCAGTCGGGCCTCGGCAAAACCTCGATCCTGCAGGCCGGCTTGGTGCCGCGCCTCCGGCCCGAGGGTTTCTGCCCCGTCTACGTGCGCCTCGACTACGATCCGCACTCGCCGCCGCCGTCGGAACAGATCAAGCGCGCGGTCTTCCGCGCCACTGAGGCCGCCGGCTCCTGGACCCAGAGCGGCACCGCCGTGGCCGGCGAGACGCTGTGGGAGTTTCTCCACCATCGCGACGACATCCTCAAGGACGCGTCCGGCCGCACGCTGACGCCCATCCTCATCTTCGACCAGTTCGAGGAAATCTTCACGCTCGCCCAGTCCGATGACGCCGGGCGGAAGCGCGCCCAGGAATTTCTGGCCGACCTCGCCGACCTGGTGGAGAACCGTCCGCCGGTGGCGCTGGAGGCCCGCATCGACCGCGACGAGGCCGATGCCGCCAAGTTTGACTTCGCCCGCGCGGACTACCGCATCCTGATCTCGCTGCGCGAGGATTACCTCGCCCACCTCGAGGGGCTGAAGGGTCAGATGCCCTCGGTCACGCAGAACCGCATGCGCCTCGCGCGCATGACGGGCCCGCAGGCCGTCGCGGCAGTGCGCGCCCCCGCGCCGCACCTCGTCAGCGAAGCCGTGGCCGAGGCCGTCGTGCGCTTCGTCGCCGGCGGTGCCGACCTGGCCCGCGCCGAGGTCGAGCCGTCGCTGCTGAGCCTGATCTGCCGCGAGTTGAACAACACCCGCCTGGCCAAGGGTGAGGCGGAGATCTCTGCCCACCTGCTGGATGGCTCGCGCGACACCATCCTGTCCGAGTTCTACAAGCGCGCCCTCGCGGACCAGCCGCCGGGCGTGCGGACCTTCATCGAGGACGTGATGCTGACCGACTCCGGCTTCCGCGAGAGCGTGGCCGAGGAACGCGTGCAGAAGGGTTTCGCCGCCGCCGGCGCTCCGGCCGGGGCGCTCGCGACACTGGTCGACCGGCGCCTGCTGCGCGTCGAGGACCGCCTCGACATGCGCCGCGTCGAAATCACCCACGACGTCCTTTGTTCGGTCATCGGCGCCAGCCGCAATGTGCGGCGCGAGCGCGAGGCGCTGGCCGAGTCGAAGCGCCAGCTCGCCGCCCAGCGCGACCGCGAGCTCGCCACCCGAAAGGCCCTGACGCGCGCCCGGCGGATCGCGGCCGTCGCCGTCGTCATCATGCTCGCCGCCCTCGGCAGCGCCGTCTTCGGCTTCATCAACCTTCGCCGCGCGCAAGCGGCCGACGCGGAGGCGCAGGCCTCGCGCCAGATGGCCGAGCAAGCCCGCGCCGAGTCGGAAAAACTCATCGGATTCCTGATCGATGATTTCTACGAGGAATTGAAGCCGACCGGCCGCGTCGAGATTGTGGACAAATTGGCCGACAAGGCCGTGGCCTACTATGACGGCCTGCCGGCGGGACTGCTGACCCCGCAAACCCGGCTCAACCGGGGGATGGCGCTGGTCCGGCGGGCCAGCGCGCTCGCCCTGGGCGGCAAGGTCGCCGAGTCCGAACGGGTCTCCGGCGCGGCGCGGAAGGTCTTTGAGCAATTGCAGGCGGAAAATGGTCCCAGCGACGAGATGACGACCGCCCTCGCGCTGGCGATCATGTCAAAGATGAGCACGAACAATTTCTTCCGGGAGACCGCGGATATGAAAATGGCGGAGTCACTCTTGCTGCCTTTGGTGGAATCCGGTCGGGCCGGCCGCACCGCCAAGCTGGCCCTGGCCAACCTCTACGCCATGCTGGCCCACACACAGGAACGGGAAACCGGTCTCAAGACCTGCGAGACCGCACGGAGGATCCTGACGGAAATTGGCGCTAAGGACCTGAGCGATCTCACCGCCGCCTCCGTTTACGGAGATGTCACCGACACGCAGGCCCGCATTGCCATGCGGCTTGGGCGTCTCGAAGACGCGAAGCAACTGGCCACGATTGTCGGGGAAATGGCGGAAAAGGTGCTCGAACGCCGTCCGGGCGACCTGCAGGCCATGATCAACCGTTATTACTCGGCCAGCGTCCGCGGTCTGGTGGCCGCCACCCGCAACCAATACGCGGAAGCAGAGGTCCTCTACAAACAAGCGGCGGAGTCCGCCAAAAACTACGTGCTGTTCAACCCGGCGGACAATCTCGGCTGGGGAGCCTGGAACGGCAGCGAGGTGGATGCCGGCAACGTCATGCAGCAGCAGGGCCGGGTGGCCAGGGCGCTGGAGCAATACCGCACCGCCGCGGCTCGCGAAAAGGACCCACGCAACAAGACCGGTTCGGATCTCGGCGTGCTTGAGGCCTGGGATGGCATCGTGCAGCTGGAGGCCCAGCAGGGCAACCGGCGCACGGCCCGCGCGGCCGTGGTGGAAGTCCGCCGGGTGAGCGACCTGATCCTGAAGGCCCGCAACGCCAGCCCGGAACTGGTGCAGCTGATCAAGGCGGGCCGCGCCCAGCAGGAATTCGACATTCTCGCGGCCGAGGGCGACTATGCGGCCATCCATGCGCGGGCGGCCGAGTCCCTGGTGCAGATTGCCAAGGTCCCGGAAACCAGCGCGGACAACCGCCAATTCCGCACCAACATCCGCCGCGATAGCCGCGCGTGGCTCCTGGAGTCCGCCCTCCGTTTGGGCCGGGCGGAAGAGGCGCTCACGGTCGTCCAGGAGGCCATCGCCAATCCACTGGCGGAATTTAGCAATGCGACGTCGGCCCATCGGCAGATGATCCGGAACAAGGTCGCGCTGGGTCGGGCTCTGGCCGCCGCCGGCCGCCCGGTCGAGGCGCAGGTCGCGTTTGACGAGACGCTGGCCTTCTACCGCACCGAGCTGGCCGGGGGCGCCAACGGCACCACCTTCGTGCAGAATTTCACCCGCGCCCTCTACTACTCGGCCCAGGCCCAGGCGGGCGACCAGGCCGGCCGGGCCCGGCGCCTGGCCCTGCTCGAGGAGGCCATGAACGTGCTCGGCGGGCTCTCCGTCGAGGTCCAGCAGCTCCACGACAGCAAGGAGCTGATCAAGTGGGTGACGGACGCGCGGCGCGAAGCCCGGGCGGGGGAGTGAGCGGGAGGATGGAACGCTGAACGCTGAACTTTTAACGCTGAACGCCCAATGAGCACGCCCCGCTGCTTCAGGTGGAACCCGGCCTCCGGACGGATTGGTTGGGAGGGTCGTTGGAGAAAAACGCGGCCGGTCGCCGCGTTCCACCATCGGAGGGCCACCCCTTGACCGTTGAGGGCTCAGTCCCGCAGAGCGGGATTTCGCATTCCGCGCCTCGTGGCGCGGTGTTCCTGAGTTATGCCTCCCAGGATGCCGAGGCGGCGAAGAAGATTTGCGACGCCTTGCGCGCCGCCGGCGTCGAGGTGTGGTTCGATGCCGAGGGCGGGCTCGAGCACGGCGACGAGTGGGACGCGAAGATCCGCCGCCAGATCAAGGAGTGTGTCCTCTTCCTCCCGGTCATCTCGGCCAACACCCAGGCCCGCGAGGAGGGCTACTTCCGCATCGAGTGGGAGCTCGCCGCCCAGCGCGCGCTCGGCATCGCGTCCGGCGTGGCATTCATTCTGCCCGTTGTGGTGGACGCCACCAAGGAGCCAGACGCCCTCGTGCCGGACCGTTTCCGTTCCGTGCAGTGGACGAAGCTCCCCGGCGGCGTCGTGCCGCCCGACGTATTGCAGCGCTTCCTCAAGCTTTGGTCGCACCGCACGGGTGTGCTGAAGCACGCGGCGGGATCGGGTGTAGCCGGCCTCGGTGAGGCCGGTCCGGGGTCAGCGATCCCGGACCCAGTTGCGTCTTCCCGGAAATCCAGCCCCGCGGGCCTTCGCTACGCCTTGATGGCGTTCGCCGGACTCGTCCTCGGCGCCGGGCTCTATCTCGCCCTGAAGCCGCAGCGCAGCCCGGAGGAAATCGCGCCGCCGCTTTCCGCGGCTCCGACCGGCGCGGCCGAGGCGGCGAAGACGGCCGCCGGCACCGCCCGGGACTTCCCCCGTGATCCTGACCTGCGCCGGGCCCGCGATCTCATTAATTCCCTCGATGGGATCGTCGAGGACTTTGCGCTTGCCGAGGACATCGTTAAGCCAGTGGTCGCGCGGCGGCCCAATGATCCCGAGGTGGTGACGGTCCAGGCGGAGATCGCGCAGGAATTTCTCAAGCGCGGCTACGACAATTCCCAGGCCCGGCGCGGGCAGGCGCAGAAGCTCGCCGAGCGGGCCGTGCAACTCGCCCCCGATAACCCCTTCGCCCTGGCCGTACTCAGCAGCTACCTGGTCTTCAACTCCGCGCAATTGTCGCGGGCGGAGGAGCTGATCCGCCACGCCATCGCGCTCCGGCCCGATGAACCGCGGTTTCACCGCACGCTCTATTCCCTCTTGTTCGCGACCAAGCCTGCCGCCGAGACGGACGCCTATGGCCAGCGGATGGCGGCACAGTTTCCGCACGATGCCCTCGTGCATTACGACATCGCCCGGCGATTCAAGGACGCGAACGACGTCGTGGCGGCGGAAAAATGGTTCGACCGGACGCTCGAGATCAAGCCGGTGGCGTTTGCGATGGTGTGGAAGGCCTGGTTCGCCCTTTGGGTGCACGGCGACCTGCCTGGCATGAAGGCCTGGCTCGACCGCGTGCCTGAGCGCCAGCGCGGCAGCACCCGGGTAGCCAGCGCCCGCTTTCTGCACGCCCTGATGAGCGGCGAAACCGGCCCGGCCCTTCGCGCCCTCAATGAACTCAACGACGAGTGGCTGACGGATTTCGAATTCACGGGCCCCAAGGCGCTGCTGATGGGCAATCTGGCCCTGATCGACGGCCGGAATGACCTGGCGCGCGTGCAGTTTGAAGCCGCGCTTTCCGCGGTCGCAGCCGAGGAGGCGCGGACCCCCACGGATCTGCGCCCCCAGCGGGCGAAGCTTTGGGTGCTGATCGGGCTGGGCCGACTCGAGGAGGCCCGCGCCATCCAGCGAGTCCTGCTCCAATCCCACGGGAGATCCTATTCCATAACCATGCGCAACGTGTCGTGGTCGAACCCGATCGTCAGCTGCCTGCTGCTGGGTTTCACGGACGAAGCCGTGGCCCTGCTCAAGATATCCGCCGCCGAATCCCAGACCCGCGTGGTTCTGCGCAACATGTTCAGGCTCGATCCACGGCTTCAGCCCTGGCGCGCCGATCCGGAAATCATGGCTCTGCTGGCGGAGCCGGCGGAGGCGCAGAAGACAGAGAACAGAGGGCAGAGGCCTGCTTCGGCCTCGGCGGACCTGGACGACAAATCCGTCGCCGTGCTCGCCTTCGCGAATCTCTCCGATGACAAGGACAACGAATATTTCTCCGACGGCATCAGCGAGGAGCTGCTCAACGTGCTGGCGAAGATACCCGGGCTGAAAGTCACGGCGCGGACTTCCGCGTTTCATTTCAAGGGCAAAGACACTCCGATCCCGGAAATCGCGAAGCAACTCGGCGTCGCCTACGTGGTCGAGGGCAGCGTGCGCAAGCAGGGGACCAAGGTCCGCATCACCGCGCAGCTCATCAAGGCAGCGGACGGCTTTCACGTGTGGAGCGACACGTTCACCCGCGAGCTGAAGGACATTTTCGCCGTGCAGGACGAGATCGCCGGACTGATTGCGAAGAATCTGGAACTCAAAATGGGTATGACTTCCGGCCCGGCGCACGTGATCAACCCCGAGGCCTATCAGGAATATCTCATTGGTCGGGGGGCCGTCGCGAAGGCCAGTATGGCGGACCTGAAGGAGGCCGTGGCTCATTTCGAGCGGGCGGTTGCGCTGGAGCCGAAGTTCACGGCCGCGTGGGTGCAACTGGCCAGCGCGCATACGCAGTTGGGGCGATGGGGCGGTGCGCCCACGCTGGAGTCGTGGCAGGCGGCTCGGGCCGCGATTGACCGGGCGCGGGCGCTGGAGCCGGATTCGCCGGATGTGCTGCTGGCGCTGGGCTGGATCCTGCGGACGGCCGAATGGAATTGGCGGGGAGCGGAACAGGCGTTCCGTCGCGCCTTGGAGCTTCGACCCAATCACCCCGACACGCTTTCCGGCGCGGCGGTGCTGCTCTTCAACGTGGGAAAAAAGGAAGAGGCGTTCCGGCTGGGCCGGCAGGCGGTGCAGCTCGACCCTCTGAACGCTGCCACCCAGATCGACCTGAGCCTCATGTTCTATTCGAATGAAAACTGGCCCGAGTCGGAACAGGCGGTGCGCCGGGCGCTGCAACTGGCGCCCCGTGGGACGGGCTACCACGGCATTTTGGCCTGGATTCTCGTCGAGCAGCGGCGCTATGAAGAGGCGGAGACCGAGGCGGCCCTGGAAACGGGCGAGATCGATCAAGCCATGGCGTTGGGCATGCTCGCCATCGCCCGAGGGCAAGGCGCCGCCGCCCGCGCGCAGCTCGCCCGTTTTGAGGCGCTGGCCCGGACCAACGGAAACAGTGCCGACTTGCAAACAGGCATCGCCATGATCAGCGCCAACCTGGGGGAGAAGGACTACGCCTTCGCCGCGCTGGCCAAAGCCCGGGCCTCGCGCGATCCCAGCATGTCGTGGTTGAATAACGATTGGCGGTTGCGGCCGCTCCACTCCGATCCGCGCTGGAATGGGCTGCTGCTCCAGATTGGCCTCGCCGAAGCCCAGCAGAAATGAGCGAGGGTAAAACGCTCAACCTGAATTCCGCAGAAGGCATGGCCGTAAAAAGCACCAAAAACGCAAAAACAGAAAGTTAGGTCAGGTTGATCCCGAGAAAAGCCTTCACCTCGCGGGTGAGCCGATAGCTGAGCACCATTGATCGATCTTCACTCTGGGTTCTCCGGCCATTCGGCAGGCTCAGGCCGCCCTGAGTGAAGTCGAACGGGCGCGACCTCCGCGTTTCAACTGCCGTTTTTAGGCTCAACGCTTAACTTTCAAGGATCGGACCGAACGGCAAACCTCGGAACCCGAAGACTTGAGCGTTAAAAGTTCAGCGTTAAATGTTAAACGTTCGACGCAGTCGCTCACAGCTCCGCGGCGATCTCGGCGACCTGGCGTTCGTAGGTGAGCCCGCTGTCGGGCGGGAAATGCTTCAGCCCGTCGGCGCGCAGCGCCGGGGCATGGTCGCGGACGTATTCCGCGAAAGCCTTGCGCGAGGGAAAGACGTATTGCGCCTCGACCACCGCGGGCGCGGTTTCGTTCGCCCGGTCAGGCAGGACGAGGCGGGTACCGGTGGCGCCGCCTTGCATGACCTGCATGATGTGATTCGGCGAGAGCCAGGCGAGGTAACGGCCGCGGGTTTGGATATTCGGGCAGGTGGTGCGGACGGTGTAGAGGATGGTTGGCATGGTTCACTTGTAGGAGCCTGTTTACAGGCGAATGGGACGGTCGCTTGCAAGCAAGCTCCTACATGCAGGCAATGAAACGCGGAGGTCGCGGAGAGCGCAGAGTAAAACCAGTTCCTTGCTCTGCGTCCTCCGCGCACTCCGCGTTTAATTTCTTTGGCTCAAATCCATGCGGCGGCCCTACAAAAGAAAAACGGCCGCTGGGGAGGGCGGGCGTGGGTGGGGGCCCTTGCTCTCAAGCGCCTTCGGTTGCAGGGCCGTTGGGGGCAACGGCCCCTACCTCACTCGAACAGGCGCGTCTTCTTCCAGGTAGGGCGGTCGGTGAAGGTCGGGGTCTGGGGCGTCTTCGACTCGTGCTGGCGGGCGAAACCGAGGAAGGTGCGCATTTGGCGCCGCTCGGGCTTGAGCGCGGCGGCGAGGACGTCGCGGGCGCGTTCCTTCGTCAGCTGGTCGAGCGCGGCCAGCGTCTCGGTGTTGCGGGCCCAGTCGCCGTGGCGGTCGTAGCCGAGGGCGAAGAGGCGGCTGGCGCGGTCGGCGATGGCCTTGTCCTTCTCCTCCAGCTGCGAGCGGACGCCGCCGATGAGCTGGGTCCAGGCTTCGGCGGAGAGGTCGCCGAGCAGGCCGGGGAGCTTGTTGATCATCTCGTCGGCGCGGGCCTCGACCTCGTCGGCCGGGTGGTCGCCGGACTGGATGATGAAGTAGGCGAAGTTGGTGTTTTCCTCGTCCGCGGCATTGCCTGCGACGATATAGCCCAGCTGTTGGCGGGTGCGCATCTCGGCGTAGAAGGGCTCGCTCATGAAGTTGGCGAGGACGGCGGTGGCGGCGCGCAGGGCGGGCGAGGTGTCGCCGAGGATGTATTCGCGGCGGTAGGCGGAGTTGTTGACGAGCAGCTGCTCGGTGGTGCGGATGGACTCCCCCGGGGTCTGGACGAGGATGCGGCGGCGGAGGAGGGCGGAGTCGGCGACGGCCTTCGGCGCGAGGGCGGCGCCAAGGCGGCGGGCGTCGGCGATGGCCGCCGCAGCGCTGATGTTGCCGTGCACCAGAGCCTCGATCTTGCCCTCGGCGTAGAGCTTCTTCGTGAAGTCGCGGACGGCAGCGAGGGTGACCTTCTCGGCGACGGGCAGCTGCTCGTCGGGGCGGTAGTAGAATTCGCGCACGGTGGCGCGGCGGGTCTCCGTGAGGGTCAGGTAGGCGTCGTTGCGGGGAAAGCTGCTCAGGCCGCGGACGATCCGGTCCTTGATGGCGGCGAAGCGTTCCTCGGAGACGGAGAAGTTGACGAGGTTGGCGGCGACCACGTCGAGCAGTCGGCTGGCGGAGGCGTCGTAGCCCTCGACCGAGACCTGCACGCCCTCGAGGGCGGCGGTGAGGGCGAAGTTCAGGCCGGCTTCGCGGGCGGTGTAGGCGGTCTCGTTGAGGGATTCCTTCACGCAGGCTTCATAGAAGCGGAGCAGCACGGAAGTCTCGAGCGAGCCGAGCGAGCGCGGCAGGCGGAAACGGTAGACCTCGGCCACCATCGGGCGGAGGAACTCGGTGTCCTGCGCGTAAAGGAGGCTGAGCGTGGGCTCGTTGATCAGCGGCACCGGCTGGATGGGCAGCATGGCCGACGAGGCGGGGATGAACGGGTTGGCCTTCGGCAGCTGGATGGCGGCGACGGTGGGCGGGTTCAGCAGGGCGGTGTAGGCCGGGCCGGTGTCCTCGGTGTAGCTGAATGGCGTGTTGTAGTAGTGCTCATGTTTGTCCGTCTTGACGCCCTTGGCGACGAGGGAGACCAGCATGTTGTCGGGCCGGATTTGGCCGAGGAGTTGCGCGTAGGCGGCGGGATCTTCTTTGAGCCAGAGGTAGGGTTCGCGCTCGGCGATCTCGAGCGGGTAGTCGCGGATCTGGTTGGCGAGAAACACGGCGCGGTCGGCGCCCTCGCCCTTATCCTTGTAGGCTTCGTCGAGGCGGGCCATCGCAGCGCGCTCCGTGAAGAGGTAGGAGGGGTAGCCGGCGGCCTTGAGCTGTTTCACGGCGGCGAAGAAGAGCTCGAGCACGCGCGGGTATTTCTCGAGGCCGGCAGGCGTCAGGTTGACGTTGACGTTGAAGGCGCCGAAGTCCGGGGCGCTGCCCTCGGGGCCGGCGCTGAGGCCGGTGGCGAGGCCCTCGGCCTTGAGCTGGGAGAGCAGGCTGCCCTCGCCCTCGGTGCCGAGGATGAAGCCGAGCAGGGCGGCGGGCTTGCTCGCCCAGAACTGGCGCGTGGCGGGCAGGGGGAACTCGAAACCGAGCGTGCGGAGGTCCTTGATCGGCTCCATCCGGGCGAGGCGCAGGGCGGGCTTGGCCGGCAGGTAGTCGGCGGGGTAGCGGATGGTCACGAGCTTCAGGTCCTTGATGGGTGCGAAATATTTCCGGGTCCAGGCCTCGAGTTCGTCGAGGGAGGTCTTGCTCACGAGGGCGAGCGTCATCTGGTTGGCGCTGTAGTGGGCGTGGTAGAAGGCGAGCAGCTCCTCGCGGGTCGTGCCGCCGAGCGTGTCACGGTTGCCGGTGCTGAAGTGGTTGGCCGGGTGGCCGGCGCGGTAGAGGGTGTTGTGCAGCTGGTATTGGCGCCAGAGGTCGTTCTCGAGGTTCTTCTGGTTCTCGGAGTTGACGGCGTTCATCTCGCGGTCGGTGAACTCCGGGGTGAAGAGCGGGGCGATGAAGAACTGGGCGAGGCGGTCGAGGGCGCCTTCGAAGGCCTCATGGCGGATTTCGAGGAGGTAGTTGGTGTGGTCGCCGGCGGTGTAGGCGTTGTTGTAACCGCCGTTGGACTTGAGGTAATTGCCGTAGTCGGTGACGTCGGGATATTTTTCCGTGCCGAGGAAGAGCATGTGCTCGAGGAAGTGGGCGAGGCCCTGGCGGTTGGCCGGGTCGCTGTAGGAGCCGGCGGCGACGGCGAGGGAGGCGGAGGACTTGTTGAGCTTCGGGTCAGAGAGGAGGATGACCTTGAGGCCGTTGTCCAAGGTGAAGCGGCGGTATTCCGCCTCGTCGTTGGGGGCCGTCGGGCGGGGCGGGATATCGGCGGGAACCTGGGCGCGAAGCCCGGGGAGCGAAGCAAGGGCGGTGAAGCCCAGAGTGAGGAGCGCGAGGGAGCGTTTCAGCATAAGCATGGGGAGGGAGCCGGGAACCTAGCATTTCGGGTTGCCGCTGCAACAAGACAAACGCCCTGCGGCTGGCGGGCCGGGACTGGCGGTTCAACCTGTCGGCCGAGCGGCCGGCCGGGCGGATCAGCGGCGGGGCAATTTTTTAAGCAGCGCGGCGACGGCGGCTTCGAGTTGCGGGTCGCGGCCGGCGGCGAGGGCGCCGGGGTCGTTGGCCACGGCGACGTCGGGCACGATTTCCTGGTTCTCGAACCAGCCGGTCTTGAAATCGCGGGCGCCGAGCTGCGGGATGCCCCACTTGAGCGCGCCCTTCATCGGCCGCATCCACCACACGGCGGTGCCGGTGCCGGGCACGCGGTCGCCGATGATGGGGCCGAGCTTCTGGCGCCGGTAGAGATGGGGGAAGATGCTGCCGTCGGAATACGAGGCGGCGTTCTGCACGAGCGCCGTGGGCCGGGCCCAGCGGCCGGACGGGATGCGGCCGACCACCTCATTGTCGCGGTTGGTGAAGCCGGCGATGATCTCGCCGGTGAAAAGCGTGACCAGCTGGTCGTGCAGGTTGCCGCCGGCGTTGTAGCGCACGTCGATGACGAGGGCCGCTTTGTTCCGGTAGTCGCCGATGACCTCGCCATAGGCGCGCTGGTAGGAATCAAGGTCCATCGCCGGGAGGTGCACATAGCCCAGGCGGCCGCCGGAAAGTTTTTCCACCAGCGCCTTCCGTCCGGCCACCCAGCGGGCGTAGCTGAGGGCGGCCGCCTGCTGCTGGGTGATCGGCACCACGGTCTCGATCAGGGTGGTCTGGCGGCCAGGCGGCTGGATGAGCAGCTGGACGGCGGTGTCCGCCATGCCGTTGAGCAGCTGGTCGAGGTTGGTGAACTCGTTGATCAGCTCCGAGTCGAGCGCGAGGATGAGGGTGCCGGGCACCAGGTGGCCGCCGGGCAGGTCGGCCGGTCCGCCGGGCAGCACCGCGGCCACGCGCAGGCCGGGCCCGCCGTAATCATCGTCGAAGTGCAGGCCGAGCGAGGCGGTGTGGTCGGCGAGCGGCGGGGGCTTCAGGTAGGAGCAACCCATGTGCGAGGCGTTCAACTCGCCGGCCAGCTCCGACATCATCTCGGCAAAGTCCTCCCAGGTGTCGAGGTGCGGGAGGAACCGCGCGTAGCGGCCGCGCAGGGCGTCCCAGTCGCGGCCGTGCAGGGTGGGCTCGTAGAACTTCAGCTTGGTCAGGCGCCAGAAATGGTTGAACCAGTAGGCCGCCTCCGCGTGGGCATCGACGTCCAAGGGGGTATCGAGCGGGAAGCTCCGCGTCTCGCCCGTGGCGAGGTCGGTCTGCTCCACGGCGCCGCCGGCCAGCGCGTAAAGCTGCTGGGCGGTGGCATCGAAGGCGTAGACGTCGGCGAGGGGCTTGGTGAAAAGCTCGGTCAGCTCGCCGGTCGCCACGTCGAAGCGCCGGGCGACGGCCTTGCCGCTGGGCGCCTTCTCCACCACGAGCAGCGAATCATGGCCGGGCGAGAGCGCGTAGAGCAGCGGCGTAAGCGAGAATGGTGTCAGCCGCTTCGTCCGGTGCTCAATGCCGACCGGCTGCGGCTGCCAGTTGGCGCCGTCGGCCTCGTCCTTGGCGTCGAAGCCGGCGCGGGTGAGGTAGGCGAGGTAGATGTCGAGCTGGCCCGGGGTGGCGTCGGCCTGGCGCAGGCCCTCGCGGCCCGAGGCCCACAGCACGGCCTTACCGTCGGGGCTGAACCGCGGCCCGGCGTCGTAATAGCCGCTGTGCGTGACAAACATCGGCGCCGCCTGGCCCGAGGCGTCGAGCAGGACGATGTCCTGGTTCGTCACGATCGAGCCGACCGTGGCGGTGAGCCACCGGCTGTCCGGCGACCACTCGAAGCTCATGTCGTCGTCCTGGTAGGAATAAAAATAACCGGCAGGCAAGGCCGTCACGGTCGCGCCGGTGGCCCGGTTGAGCACGCGGATGGAGTTGCGGTCGGCGAGGTAGGCGAGGAGCCGGCCGTCGGGCGAGATTTTCGGGTAAAGCACATCACCGATCGTATCGATGAGCTTCCGCTCCACGATGGGGCCGGCCGCGTCGCCCCAGGTCGCCTCGAAGATGTCCATTTCGCCGTCGCGCTCGCTGATGTAGACAAGCGAGCGACCGTCGGGGGCGAAGCTGACGTCACGCTCGTGGGCCGGGGTGCGGGTGATGCGGCGGGTGACGCCGGTGGCGGTCGAGAGCACGAACACCTCGCCCCGCGCGACGACGGCGACCTGACGGCCGTCGCCCGACAGCTTCATCTCGGTGAGATAGTCGTTGGCGCTGACGGTGGCCGTGGCCGGGCGGCCGGGGCCCGGCCGGAGGCGGATCGGCACGCGGGCGGCTTGCTTCGCGCCGGCTGGCTGACACCAGATCTCGCCCTCGAGGCCGTAGACCAGTGTGCCGTTGCCGGCTACACTGAGAAAGCGCACCGCGGCGCCACGGTGCGCCGTGACCTGGGCGGGCTTGGTGCCCGGCTTGAGGCCGGCCTGCCAGACGTTGAACGAGCCCGATCGCTCGCTGAGATAATAATAGCTGCGACCATCCGGCGCCCAGACCGGGTCGCGGTCCTCGCCGCGGAAGTCCGTCAGACGGCGATGCGTCTTTTTCGCCAGGTCGTAGAGCCAGACGTCGTGGGCCCCGCCGGAAACCGCGCCCTTGCGCCACTCGTTTTCGTAGACGGGCCGGTCCTCGTAGAGCAGGGACTCGCCGCGGGCGTCGAGCGAGACCTCGAGCGCCGGCGTGGGGATGATGAGCCGGGTGCGGCCACCGAGCGCGGGCACCGTGTAGAGCTGGTCGCTGGTGGCGTAGCCCCCGGCGAGGATGGTCTCCGGGCGGCCGAGGCGGGACGAGGTGAAATAAACCACCGAGCCGTCCGGGGAAAAGGCGCAGGGCTGGTCGTCCGCCGAGTGATGGGTCAGCCGCGTGATCTTTCCGCCGCCGGCGGGCAGGCTGAAGACATCGAAGTTTCCGTGTTGCTTCGCGGCGAAGGCCAGCAGCGACCCGTCGGGCGACCACACGGGACGGGTGGAATAATAATCGCCGTCGGTGAGCGGGGTGGCGGCGCCGCCGGTCGCCGGCACCCGCCAGATCCGGCCGCCGGAAGTGAAGGCGATCGCGGTGCCGTCCGGCGAGACGGCCGGGTAGCGCAGCCAGAGCGGATTTTCCGTGGTGGTTTCCGCGGCTGCCGCCCACGCTCCGGCCAGCGAAAACAGCCACACCAGCCACAGGGTTTTGCGTAAAGAGCAGCGGAAAATCATGGCACGGGAGTCGCGCAGTGGCGGACGCCCAAGCTACGCTCCGGCCCGGTCGCTGCAACAAGACAAACGTGCTCCTTAAGCCAGGGCGGCTAGCGGGTGGCCGCAGACACTCCCGCTTGGGTCATCAGTTCCTTAAGCCGCCCGATGTCGGAGGTGGTCGTCTTGGCGACAAAACCCCGGGCGTGGGCGAAATGGACTTCGGGACACTTGGCGATTTTCGTGAAATCCAGCCGGGCGTTGTCGCGGAAGCGCGAAAGACCGTAACCGGCGCTGCGCCGGTCGGGATAAACCGTGCCGACCACTTGCTCCGCCAGGCCGCGGCTGATGATGTATTGGTCCACGCCCAGCGACGGCTCGTCGGGCAAGGGCTCGGTGCGGGGGAGAAAGAGAACCTTGGCCGGGCGGCCGGCCAGATCCAGCTCCCAGACCTCGGCATGCCGGCCGATAAAATCGAGCCGCGCGCGCATCGTTTTCAGGTAGTCCAGCAGGTCCGTGCCGATCATCCGCATCATTTCCCAGAGCGGATGGCCGGGGGCGAGTTCCTGCACGAGGGCGAAGCGGCGCAGCAGTGTGACATCGATCGGCGAGATCAACTTGGTCACGACTTCCGGGGTGGTCCCCAGCCACTGGGCGGTGGTGACCAGCCCGCGGCAATCGAACCACTCGGCCGACTCCAGCCAGTCACAAAACTGGCGGGCGTCTTCGTAGAGCCCGAGATGCTGGAGCACCAGCGAGAGCGAACAGGTCGGGGGATGGTCCTTCGGCAGCTGGTGGTGGTCGAAGTTGTGGAGGGCCGGGTCGTGTTGATGCCCCACATCGACCACGGCCACGGCCGGGCGGGTCAGATCCTGCGCCGACGGCTCCCGGCGCACCAGGCGCACGGGATGCAGGGCCAGCAGGACGCTGCAGGCGAGAAATTCATCCTTATGGGCGCCGCCGGGATGAGTGAGAATGAGTTCGATGGGGGTCATGAAACTGGGATTGGGATTAGTGGTAGGGCGGGAGCTCCGAATCCCGCCTTGGCGCGAGCGGTATCACTTTTGTGGCGGGATTCGGAGATCCCGCCCTACATGTTTGCCGCGAGGATCTTCTCCCGCAGATGGGTGCAGCGCAGCTTCGACTCGGCGTTGCGCACGGCCATGCCGTAGGCGGCGGGTTCGCCGACGATGAAGACCTTCTTCCGGCCGCGGGTGATGGCGGTGTAGATCAGGTTGCGCTGCAGCATGACGAAGTGCGCCTTGAGGAGCGGGACGATGACGACGGGATACTCGGAGCCCTGCGACTTATGGATGCTGATAGCGTAGGCAAGACCGAGGTCGCCGAACTCGCCGCGCTCGAAGGTATGCTTCGCGCCGTCGAAGTCGGCGGTGAGCGTGCCCTTCACACCGTCGATGGAAATCACCTGGCCGATGTCGCCGTTGAAGAGGTCCTTGTCGTAGTTGTTGCGCAACTGGATGAGCTTGTCGCCGACTTCATAGGAGCCGGAAACAGTCTTAAGGGTGGGCGGCGCGGTCCCGCGCGCAGCCACTGAAGCGTCGCGCGGGGCCGCGACGCCCACCTTCCAAGGCCTCAACGCGGCCTGGAGGGAGGCGTTGAGGTTGCCGACACCGGCCGTGCCCTTGTGCATCGGGGCGAGCACTTGCACGTCGTTGACCGGGTGAAACCACTTGAAGTGCTGCGGGATGAACTTCGTGCAGAGCTCGGTGATCTTCGCGAGGCAGTCCTCGGGGGAGGAGGCGGTGATGAAATTGAGGTCGCTCCAAGCCTGGGCCTTGGCGACTTCACTGACTATCGGTGGCGGGGAGCTTTCGCCGCCGTTAATGGCGTGGGCGACGGTGACGATGAGGCTTTGGTCCTTCTGGCGGTAGACCACCTCCAGGCGGGTGACGGGAATTAATGGTAGGGCCGGCGCTTGTCGCCGTGCCGGTCCGTCGACAAGCGACGACCCTACCGCGATCAGATCCTTCAGCACGTTGCCGGCGCCGACGCTGGGGAGCTGATCGACGTCGCCCACCAGCACGAGGTGCGCGCGGACGGGCACGGCTTGCAACAGCGCGGCGGCAAGGCGTGAATCGAGCATCGAGGCCTCGTCGACGATGAGGAAGTCGGTCGCGAGCGGGGCGGACTCGTTGACGGTGAAGCCCATCTTCGTGCCCTCGAACTTGAGCAGGCGGTGGATGGTGGAGGCGTAGCCGCCGGTCGTCTCGGCGAGGCGCTGGGCGGCGCGGCCGGTGGGGGCGGCGAGGTGCACGCGGGCCTTCTTCGCCTTGAGGATTTCGACGAGGGCGCGCAAAATTGTGGTCTTACCTGTTCCGGGGCCGCCGGTGAGGATGCTGAACTTGTGCGAGAGGGCGTTATGCAGTGCCGCGCGCTGGAGGTCGTGGAACTGGAAGCCGGCCTTCTCCTGCGCCCAGGTGATGGCAGCCTCGACCCTGATCGCGGGTAGGCCGGAGGGTACGGAGTTGAGGCGTTTGACAGCCTCGGCGATCTTCAGCTCGGCGCGGTTGTTTTGGGGGAGTTGGAGGAAGGCGGCGTCGGACGACGCGCGGCTCTGGGGTCCGGGGTCTGGCGTCTGGGGTGGAACCTGCGCTCCGCGCAGGTTAAGTCCGCGCGGAGCGCAGGCTCCACCATGCTGCACGATCGCCTTCGAACCGAGCAGCGCGTCGATGCGGGCCTGCAGCAGTGCGGCGGAAGTTTCGAGAAGGGTGGCGGAGTAGTCGACGAGTTCGCCGCGCGGGTAGGCGGTGTGGCCTTCCTCCTGCAGCGTCTCGAGCGCGTAGATGAGGCCGGCGTCCAGGCGCGGCGGGGCGTCGTTGGCGTAGCCGAGGTTGATGGCGATGCGGTCGGCGGTCTTGAAGCCGATGCCGTCGATCTCGCGCGCGACGCGGTAGGGTTCGTCGGTGATGACGCGCTTCGCCTCCGGGCCGTATTTGTTGACGAGTTTCACGCACTGCGAGGTGGTGACGCCGTAAGTCTGGAGGAAGATGTGCACCTCGCGCAGGGTCTTCTGCTCCTCCCAGGCGGTCTTGATGGCGGTGGCGCGGACCTTGCCGATGCCCTCGACCTTACGGAGTTTGCCCGACTCCTCGCTGAGGATGCGGAAGGTATCGGTGCCGAAGGTGTCGACGATCTTGTTGGCGTAGACCTTGCCGATGCCCGGCACGAGTCCGCTGCCGAGGTATTTGCGGATGCCGTAGACGGAGGAGGGGAGCTCGGACTTGTGCGCGGCGATCTTGAACTGCGCGCCGTGTTGCGCGTGCTTCGTCCACTCGCCGGTGAGTTGGAGCGTCTCGCCGCACTGCACGCCCGGCAGCGCGCCGACGATGGTGACAAGCGCGTCGCCGGGAGCCGGCGCGGAAGGGACTCCGCGCCCCACCTCCGGCCGGAGCTCGGCGATGGTGTAGTGGTTCTCCTCGTTGAAGAAGATGATGCGCTCGAGGACGCCGGTCAGGGAGGTGGAAGCAGGGGAGGCCACGGGTGAAGCACGATGCAGTGAAAGGATTGGCCACAAAAAGCACAAAAAGCGCAAAAAGACGACTGGTTGACCGCGCCGGGTGATGCCGGCAGCCTGGGGGTATTCCCGCCATGCGCTATTTCGATGACCTGAAAACAGGCGATAAATTCAGCACCGCCGAGTATGAGATGACAGAGGCGGAGATCATCGCGTTCGGGCAGAAGTTCGACCCGCAGGCGTTTCACACCGATCCGGTGTCGGCCAAGGGTACGCTGTTCGGGCAACTGGTCGCCAGCGGCTGGCACACGGCCGCCGTGAGCATGCGGCTGATGGTGCTCGGCGAGATGGACCTCGATGGCGGCGTCATCGGGCAGGGCATGGAGTCGCTGCGCTGGCCGCGGCCGGTGTTGCCCGGCGACCGGCTGCGGGTGGTGACGGAGATCGAGGAACTGCGCCCGGCCCCGGCGCGGCCCGGGCGGGGGCTGATCAAGCTGCGCTGCCGCACCTACAACCAGCACGGCAAGGTGGTGCAGGACATGACGGCGACGCTGCTGGTGGCGCGGCGGCCCGCGTGATTGCGGCATTGCGCCGGTGGAGCGGGCCCGGTTGGCTGGAGCCATGAACACACACGGGTGGATCTATGCGGCGGCGGGTTACAATGTGGCGCTGGCGCTGTTCCACCTGGGCTTCTGGCGCATGTTTCGCTGGAGCGAGGAACTGCCGAAACTGCACCCGGCCAACCGGGGCGTGATGCAGGTGCTGAACATCATGCTGATCGCGTTCCTGCTGCTGATGGCCGGCATCCAGGTGCTGGCCCCGGCCGAGTTGGCGGCCACGGCGACGGGGCGTCTGCTGCTGGGCGGGCTGACGGGCTGCTGGATCCTGCGCGCGGCGCTGCAGCCGGTCTTCTGGCCCGCGATGCCCAAGGCGACCAACGGGGCATTTGTTTTCCTCTTCCTCATCGGTGCCGGGCTGCACGCCCTCGCTTTCAACCCCGCCTGAACCCCATGCTCACCGCCGCCAACGTCCTGACCGCGCTCGTCGCGTTGCTCCATTGCTACTTTCTCGTGCTGGAAATGTTCCTGTGGACGAAGCCCTATGGCCGGCGCGTGTTTGCGCTGACGCCCGAGAAGGCCGAGCTCACCAAGTCGCTCGCGATGAACCAGGGCCTCTACAACGGCTTCCTCGCCGCCGGGCTGGGGTGGGGGCTGCTCGCCGGCGCGGACGGCTACACGGTTAAAGTATTCTTCCTCTCCTGCGTGATCATCGCCGGCATCTTCGGCGCGGCCATCGCCAGCCGGAAGATCCTGTGGGTGCAGGCCGTGCCGGGCGCGCTCGCGCTCGCGCTGGTGTGCGCAGAGGGAAATCGGTAGGGCGGGATCGCTGATCCCGCCGCGAACGTGGTAACGCGAGTCAACGAAGGCGGGATACGGCGATCCCGCCCTACAACGCCGCGCCCGCGGTGACCAGATCCGCAAAAATCTCCGTCGCGCCGGCGGCGCGCAGTTCCTCCGCCGAGTGCGTGCCGGTGGTGACACCGATGAAAACGAGGCCGGCGTTCTGCGCGGCGGCCAGGTCGAAGGGCGAGTCGCCGACGAGGGCGGTCGTGGCGGCCTCGCCGCCGACGGCCGTCAGGGCATGCTGCATGAAGCGCGGATCGGGCTTGATCCAGAGCGTGTCGTTGGCGCCGAAGACGCCGGCGAGCAGCGGGTCGAGGCCCAGATGGGTGCAGACCTCGCGGGCCGCGTAACCGCGCTTGTTGGTCAGCACGCCGCAGCGGACGCCGCCGCCGTTCAGTTCCACCAGCAGTTCCCGGGCGCCGGGCAGGAGCGTGACGTCGTCGAGGTTGGTGGCGTTCCAGTGCTCGGTAAAGAGCGGCAGGATCACCGCCACACGCTCCTGGCCGGCCAGCCGGGCGATGGCCTCGTCGAGTCCGCCGCCCACGGCGTGGCGGACCTGCGCGATGGTCGGCTCGGGCAGGCCGAGCTTGCGCATGGCGTAGGCATGGCAGCGGTGGATGGCGGCAAAATGGTCGATGAGCGTGCCATCGAGGTCGAAGAGGACGGTGCGGAAACGCATGCGGAGGACAATGTGCAACAGGCCTTCGCCCCTTGGCACGGAAAATCAGTCTGGCGGACTGGCGCCCGGCCTTCACACTTGCTCCCGTCCCATGATACCCGTCCCTTTCCCGACCGCCGCCCGTGCCGACACCTCGTTGGCGGGCGACACGCTCACGGTCCGGGTGGGGGGCGACTGGCGCATCACGGAAAAGCACCCGGATTGGGCGCAGCAGCTCGACGGCCGGCAGCCGCGGCAGGTGGTGCTGGCCGGCCCGGAACTGGGCGCCTGGGACAGCTCGCTGGCCCTGTTCATCCGTTGCGTGCAACTCTGGGCCGGGCGGACCGGCGCCACCCTCGTCCTGGAGCAGCTCCCGGCGGGCGCCGTCCGGCTGGCCGCCAGCCTGGCCCGGGAACCGCTGGCACCGGCGGCGCAGCCGCGCGGCCTGCCCAACCTGCCCACCGCCGTGGGCACGGAGACGGTCCGGCTATGGCGCGAGACCAAGGATTTTTCCCAGCTGGTCGGCGAGTGCGTGTTCAGCATGGGCCGGTTCTTCAAGGGTCAGGCGCATTTCCGCTGGCGCGACTGTTTCGCCGAGATGCAGCAATGCGGCGCCATGGCGCTGCCCATCGTGGGGCTCATCAGCTTCCTGGTCGGCGTGACGCTGGCCTACACCGGCTCGCTGGTGGTGCGCCAATACGGCGGCGACATCTGGATCGCCGACATGGTCGGCCTGGCGGTCGTGCGCGAGATGGGCCCGATGATGGCAGCCATCGTGCTCGCCGGCCGCACCGGCGCGGCCTTTGCCGCCACGCTGGGCAACATGAAGGCCAACGAGGAGATCGACGCCCTCTCCACCCTCGGCGTCTCGCCGATCGATTTCCTCGTCATGCCGCGGATCGTGGCGCTGTTCTGCATGATGCCGTTCCTCGCGCTCTACGCCGACGGCATGGGCATCCTCGGCGGCATGGCGATCGCGGCGGCCCCTCCGCTCAACATCCCGGCCAACCTCTACTGGGCGGAAATGCAGACCATCGTGGACCTCTCGGACATCACCACCGGCATCATCAAGGCGGCCGCCTTCGGCCTGCTCATCGGGCTCGCCGGCTGCTGGCGCGGCCTGCAGGCCGACCGCAGCGCCGCCGGCGTGGGCCAGGCGGCGACCGCCGCGGTCGTCACCGGCATCCTGCTCATCATCGTGGCGGACTCCCTCTTCGCCGTGGCCTTCGACATCCTCGGCTGGTGAACGCGCCCATGAACCCCGCCCCCGACCAGCCCGCCATCGAGCTCACGGACGTGACCTGCGGCTACGGCGAGCGGGTCGTGCTCGAGCACGTGTCCTTCGCGGTGAAGCGCGCGGAGATCTTCTTCATCATCGGCGGCAGCGGTTGCGGCAAGAGCACACTGCTCCGCCACATGATCGGCCTGCACACGCCGACCCGCGGCAGCGTGCGGTATTTCGGCCGCGATTTCGTCACCGCCACGGCCGGGGAGCGCAAGGACCTGCTCCGCACCTTCGGCGTGCTTTACCAGGGCGGCGCGCTGTGGAGCTCGATGACGCTGCGCGAGAACGTGGCGCTCCCGCTCGAGCTCCTGACCGACCTCGACGGCCGCGAGCGCGAGGAGATCGTGGCGCTGAAGCTGGCGCAAGTCGGCCTGGCCGGCTACGAGGACTATTTCCCCGCCGAGATCAGCGGCGGCATGAAGAAACGTGCCGGCCTGGCCCGCGCGCTCGCGCTCGACCCGGCCATCGTGTTCTTCGACGAGCCCTCGGCCGGCCTCGACCCCATCACGTCGCTCAAGCTCGACGAGCTGGTCCGCGAGATCCGCGACACGCTCGGCACCACCATCGTCATCGTGTCGCACGAGCTCGCCAGCATCTTTGACCTCGCCGACCGGGTGGTGATGCTGGACAAGGAGGCGAAGGGCATCATCGCCGAGGGCGACCCGAACGCGCTGCGCGAAGGCAGCGCCGACCCCCGGGTGCGGGAGTTTTTGAATAGACGCAGCGCACGGCTTCGGCAACAACAGGGGGCTTCCACGTGAAAACCAAACTGAATCCCGCGGCGGTCGGCATGTTCGTGCTCGGCGCCATGCTCATCGGCGTCGTCGGCTTCCTGTCCTTCGGCGGCTCGAACATCTTCGCCAAACCCGCGCGATTCCTCATCTATTTCAGCGAGTCGGTCAGCGGCCTCGATCCCGGCGCCCCGGTCAAGCTCAACGGCGTCCGCGTCGGTCGGGTCGCGGCCATCAACGTCCGCTACGATGCGACGAGCAAGGAGGCCCTCGTGGGCGTGACCTGCGAGGTGAACCGCAACATCCTCACCGACAGCGCCGGCGTGCAGATCGACCTGACGAGCCCCGCCAAGCTGCAGGAGCTGATCGACCGCGGCCTGCGCGCGCGCCTCAACCTCACCGGCATCACCGGCCTGCTGTTCGTGGAGCTCGACTTCGAGGACGTGCGCAAATACCCGCCCAACCCGCGCTTCATGGCCGAGGCCCTCCCGGTCGTGCCCTCCATCCCGTCGCCCATCTCCGAGGTGCAGCAGAGCATCGTCGAGATCGTGGCCGACCTCAAGCGGGTGGATTTCGCCGGCCTCTCGAAGGAACTGAAGACCTTGCTCGCCACGACCAACAACAAGATCGCCGCGCTCGACCTGCAGACCCTCGGCGAGAAGGTCGGCGGCGCGGCCGACGCCATCACCGGCTTCGTCAACTCCCCCGAGGCCCGCCAGACCTTCCTCAACCTCAACGCCGCCCTCACCGACCTCCGGGTGGTGCTCGCCCGCATCGACGGCAACGTCGGCCCGGTCAGCGAGGAGTTGAAGAAGACCATGGCGGACGCCCAGCAGGCGCTGAAGTCTCTCGAGGCAACGGCCGCCACGACGCAGCGCTTCGTCGCCGCGCAGGGCACGCTGGGTGACGAGGTCATCCAGTCGCTCCGCCAGCTGTCCGACGCCGCCGTGGCGCTCGAGCGGCTGTCCGACACCCTCACGCGCAACCCCAGCTCGCTCCTCGTCGGCAAAAAGAAGCCCGGCCAGCCCTAAGCCAAGGACAACCACAGATGAACAAAGATAAATACAGATGGAGGGGGTTGGCCTTCAGCCTTCAGCTTTCAGCCTTCAGCTTTTTGCTTTTCGGCTGCAACGTCCTCCCTACGCCCCAGGCTGACACCGTGCGGCATTTCACGCTCAGTGTTCCGGCCACCGCGCCCGCAGACGGCGCCACCGTACGTCCCGTGCAGCTCGCCGGGCACCTCCGCGGCCGCCTGATGGCGGTGCGGATTGCGACGAACGAGGTCATTTATCTGGAGGACGTCCGCTGGGCGGAATCGCTCGACGACGCCATCACCCAGCTGCTCCGGGCCCGCCTTGGTTCCGCCGGCGCCGGCCGCGTGGTCGCGGTGCAGATCTCGCGCGGCGAGCTCGTCCGTTCTGAGGGCAACAGCGTGCAACTGGCGGCGACCTGGACCATCACGGCCCCTGACGGCACCGCGCAGCGCGGCGCCTTCACGGCCAGCCCGCGCACTTGGGCCGGCAAGGATTACGGCGCGCTGGTCGGCCAGATTCGCGACGCGGTCACCGAGTTCGGCGACGCGCTCGCCGCGGCGGCCGGGAAATAAGCCGGACCCCGGTTTTCCGCATGGTCTCCGCCGTCGAATCCAAGCTGCGCGATCTCCTGGAACTGGCGCAGGTCGTGCTCGACGACCTGCCGATCGGTCTGCTGGTGGTCTCCGCCCACGGCAAGCCGTTCTGGTTTAATCGTGAGGCGGAGGTGGTCTGCGCCGTCTGGAACCGCACGCCGCTGCGCAAGGACGCCCTGCCGCTGAAGCACGCGGACTTCACCGTGCCCGAGGTGCTGTGGCAGGAATGCTCGGCCCTGCTCGCGGCGGATCAACCCGGCGCTAATCCCGAGCCCCGCATTCTCAGTGAACCCGACCGCGGCCTGCACGCCGTCATCCGCCTGCAACGCCGCCCCGGCCGCACCGGGCCGCCGGCCTGTTTTCTCCAGCTCGATTACCGCCGGCCACGCGGGGACCGCGACCGGCCGATTTCGCCCGGGGCGCTCAGCCTGCTGTCGCGCCTGACCTTCCGCGAACGCGAGGTGGCGCTGCGCATCCGCGACGGCCTGACGACGGAGGAGATCGCCAAGGAACTCCGCCGGAGCAAGCTGACGATCAAGACCCAGCTCGCCGGCATCTTCCGCAAGCTCGGGGTCGCCAACCGCTCGCGCGTGACGGCGATGCTGAACCGGTGAGTGCCCGGAACTCTCAGGGGTTGCAAATATGGATGTGGTGAGACTTGCTGAAATCGCGACGGGGCCACGCCGCGCACACCTCTACATTCTATGGCATCAATTCCGAAACGCGTCGAAGCCCGGTTGATTGCGGGCATAAAAAAATTTCAGCCCGTCCTTGCGATGGCCAAAAGCAAGGATGTCAATGAGTCGGATACCGTGGTAATTTTGAATGACCTCTTAGCGGAGGTTTTTGGCTATGAGAAATATTCAGAAATAACTAGCGAGTTCGCAATCCGGAGCACCTACTGCGATCTCGCGATTACTCTGGATGGAAAGCTGGCAGTTCTTGTGGAGGCCAAGGCAATAGGCATCGAATTGAAAGATGCGCATGTTAAACAAGCGATCGACTACGCAGCCAATCAAGGGGTTGATTGGGTAGTGCTGAGCAACGGGATTTGCTGGCGAATCTACAAAGTTATTTTCGGAAAACCCATCGATCAAGAGCTGGTATGCGAATTTGATTTTACGACGCTGGATTCGAAAGATGAAACCCATCTTCAGTTCCTTTATCTATTAACGAAAGAGGGGTGGGCCAAAGCGGCTGTTGGAGAATTTCATCAACAGAAACAGGCGCTAAGTCGTTTCTATGTCAGTGCCGCCATAACCAGTGAGTCGGTGCTGCAGGCTATCCGGAAATAATTAAAGCGCGTATCGCCTGACGTGAAAATTGAGACGGAGCAAATACGCACGGTCATATCCCAAGAAGTGATAAAGAGAGAGGTTTTGGAGAGCGAAAAATTTATTGGAGCCGAGAAAGCCATTGAGCGTGCCTTCAATAAGGCAATGCGGGCCCGAAAGGTAGAGGCAGGTGAGGTTTCGCAAGCCATAGCGCCATCCGAACTGGGCTCGCCACCGGCTCAGTGAGTTAACTGTACTGGCCAACCGGCCTACTTCAAGGCGGCCGCAATGCGGGCGAGGGCGGTCGTCACGTTCTCGCGGGAATTGAAGGCGCTGATGCGGTCTTGCCACAGAAGCTGGGCTTGGCCTGAATCCGCAGTACGGGCCCTAATCGGAATATTTGAGCTGATGAGCGAGACAGCAGGACCCGTGCATGATCGGTTTCTTGATGAAACTGGTGACACTTCCTTCTATCGGAAGGGCCGCACCTTGGCGGTTGGCCAACCCGGTTGTTCGCTCGCGTTTGGCATTGGGATGCTGAAGGTCGCTGAACCGCTCGAGGCCCTGCGCAAACGCATTCGGGCTTTGCAGCTCAAGGTAATGGATGATCCGACCTTGAGCGGAACCCGCTCCGTGCAGCGCCATCTGGCCAAGCAGAACTTTCACTTTCATGCGGCCGACGATCACGGTGCGGTGCGGCAGGTCTTCTTCGACTTTATCCGGACCATTGATTGTCGGATTACCGTGGTGATGGCCCGCAAAATTCCTTCGGTCTTCAAGTCACAGCACCAAGAGGACGAGACGACGTTTTATACTGATGTGCTCTCCCACCTGCTAAAGGATCGCCTGCAGTTGCAAGGGATCTTGCGCCTGACCATCGCCCAGCGTGGCCGTAGCACACAAAATGAAAACCTGCACGCTTCACTAGCCAAGGCGAAGTTCCGCTTCGACAAGCGATTCCAGCCAGAGCGTCGAAAGACCATCGTGGACTTTCAGGTTAGCGATTATCAGGAGGAGCCGATTCTGAGCATCGCGGACTATCTGAATTGGGCGGTGCAACGCGTGTTCGAGCGCGGAGACGATCACTGGTATTGGGAGATGCAGCAGCGCATCCCCTTGGTCATCGACATCTACGATCGATCTAAATGGGCGGAGAACAGGCACTATTATCGCCCTGGAACAGACAACTATCTCGGGCCCATGAATAAATTGAGCCCACCGACATCCTAGAGGCGAACCTCGACGACTAAGGGTCGGAATTCGGATGTGGCAGGCCTGATCAGAGGGATGTGCAAATGATCAGGATTTGCGAGTGCGATTTTTGGAATCGTGCAGCACCCGGCGGAAGAGTTTACCGCCTGATACTTTGCCAAATCCGAATCGGCCTGGGCGAAAGGCAGGAGCCTGCAACTAGAGAGAAGTGGTCCGGCGACTAGCGTAGACCCTAAACAAGGCAGGGCTGTTGAGGGCAACGGCCCCTACCGTAGCGCCGCCGCGATGCGGGCCAGGGCGGTCGTCACGACCTCGCGGCAGTTCAAGGCGCTGATCCGGACGTAGTCTTCGCCGGACTTGCCGAAGGCCTCACGGCACAAACGCGGCGTCATCCTAGAGCATATTAATAATAATATAGCCGCCTCTGCTGGATGTAGCCGGGGTCGCTGACCCCGGTCCGTGACTTGGAGACCCAGGCACCGGGGTCAGCGACCCCGGCTACAGTTTTAGTGAAACCGTCCTAGCAATTCTCCGGTGGTTCGTCCG